>Ga0169931_10000597_pt1 | contig 59814 bp, 63 predicted proteins | sample Kivu_15m_20L_FD_129675 | JGI IMG/M metagenome (GOLD analysis project Ga0169931, IMG submission 129675) | Freshwater microbial communities from Lake Kivu, Western Province, Rwanda to study Microbial Dark Matter (Phase II) - Kivu_15m_20L... | ecosystem: Environmental > Aquatic > Freshwater > Lake...
AACACTCGATGATTTTTTAATTTTAGTACAAGGAAAATCTGGGTTTACCCGAAAAACCCTTGCACTTAAGCACAAAATATTCAACTCAATTATTTGTAAATCAACTTGTTTGCCGTTTTTCAGTAGACTCTAGTTAATTTGCATAAAGACTGGCCATCAATGGCTTCCGTAATTAGGATTGAAAGCACAAGAGAGTTTAAAGGAAAGGAAAAGGTGGAAAAATCTTTTAGATATTATATTTCGTCATTAGATTTATCAGCCGAAAAATTCCAAGAAATTATCAGAAGTCCCTGGGCAATTGAAAACAAATTACATTGGTCGCTAGATGTCAATTTTGGTGAAGATTTAAATAGAAAAAGAGCTTCCAATGCTGCACAGAACTTTACCCTAATCAGTAAAATAGCACTCAATTTGGCTAAAAAAGAGACTTCCAAAAAATTAGGAATTAAGTCTAAACTCACAATTGCCGGATGGGATGAGAACTATTTGCTTAAAATATTGGGATTTTAAATGCGTTTGCCCTGAACAAACAGACCTCGAAATCAATAATTTACTCAAAAACATCTTCTGTTAAAGCGAGGACAAAAAACAACACTTCATTGAAAAAAAATGAACCTTTGCCCAAATGGTTAGAAGCATACATTCGACAGGATAAACGAATATCATGTTTGTTTGGTGAACACCTTTTGAGTAAATACCCAAACAACCCTATTGCATTGGTTGAAGCACCTAAAACAGCGGTTTACGGAACTTTATATTTCGGTTTTCCTGAAACCCCGAAAGACTTTATTTGGTTAGCAGAATACTGGAGCAAATACAAGAATTAACTTGAAAAGCCATTGTTCCTGAATTAATAATTTTCTAAAATAGAACTATATAGAAAGAATGATACAACGATAAAAAACTGGGGGACGTGCCAAAGGAACACCTAACAAAGCGACAGCAGAATTAAGGGAACGTTTCACTTCATTACTGGAATCAAACTTTGACACCATACAAAGCGACCTCAATAAATTAGAACCTAAAGTCAGAATTAAAACAATACTGGAAATATCAAAATTTGTTATTGCTACTATAATAAAAGCAGTTGATAATTCAATCGAATTTAATAATGAAGATTTGAAATTTGATTTTGATATTAAGGAATTGTTTAGAATTGAATTAGTGCCACCAATAAAAGAGGAATATTATTAAATTGAATTAATCGGCAATGTATTGATGTTCAATCCTTAATTGTTCAACTTTGTATTTTACAGCAAAGTCAAAAGATTTGATTACAATACGGTCTAATTTATCATTTTCAGATTTATTTATTTTGTCAATATATTGTTGCAATTCTTCAATTGATTTTTCCTTATTTTTTTAGAACTTCTTTATAAATCAAAATATCAACAACAAGTTTTAAATGTTCTTCTGATGCCAAACGATAAATTGCTGAAAATTGTCTATTTATCATTACTGGAGTATATTTACTAAATGGGGAATTTGGGTCTTTAGTTTCACATTTTTCAAGAAATAAAGAACATAATCTTTCAGGTGGAGAAAAAGTTAGTTCCTCATAACGTTTTTCAAAATATTCTGTTTTATCATTAAATACATTACAAGAGTAAACCATTAAAATTAACGACAAGTAAATTAAATATTTCATTTGCTATTTTTTAAAAAAGAGTCAATAATGTTTAAGTTAGTTTTTATTGCTGAAAATAGGGAGTTTTTGAAAGTTTTGGAGTGAAAAAAGGATATTAGAATAAAGTTATTTAATGGGATAAATATTATTGTTTCTTTAAGTTTGCTTATTGGAAAATCAATTGTCAAACTCTTTTTTGGGTTTGGGATAGCACCTAACATAAAATTAAAATTTTGTAGAAAATAATCAAAATAAATAATTGGAGTTATTCAAAAAGCGTTCACTTATTTAAAGCCCTTATTCCCATTTTGTGTTACAAATGTGTTACAATGGATAAAATAAAAAAGGGCTACATTTCTGTAACCCTTTGATTTTCAGTGCTCCCCCTGCTGGACTTGAACCAGCGACCCTCTGATTAACAGTCAGATGCTCTAACCGACTGAGCTAAGGAGGAATTTGATTTCGTTGAAATCGGTTGCAAATATAGATATAAATTCAATAGTTGCAAGTGTTTTTGAAGAAAAAATTTAATCTTTTTTTAACCTATTGACAATCAATTAAAATCATCTTCATCAATTGAAAATTCACTCATGTTGCTGTCGTAATTTTCGTCTTCATTGTCAATCATATCCTCGTCTAGGTCGCCTTCACGTGTGTTTGCTGGACGAAGAATGTTGGTTTTTGAAACATTCAAACGAATTTCTGTACGAATAAAACCGTCTTCTTGTGGGTATGCTTTCGCGAATGGAGTTCCAACAACTTCAACAAGTGTTCCACGAGTTAAGAAATCAGTGATTCTCATATTTGAACCTTCGCGTTTCCAAATGGTGCAATTCACCCATGTTGTTTTGGTTTTAATTTGCCCAGTTCTTTTGTCTTTCCAGTTTTTATTGTGTGCTACAGGGAAATTAATTGCTACGATGCCGCGATCCATGGTACGAATTACTGCATCCTTACCAATATTTCCGATTAATCGTGTTTCAAAAATGGTTGCCATGATTAAATATAATTTAGGGTTGTCGTTTTGGTTTTTGGTGTTTAGTGGTGATGTCCGTGCTCTCCGTGAACATGACCATGCGCAATTTCATCTGGATTTGCAGCTCTAACGTCTAGGATTTCTCCAACAAAACGTAAATCAGTTCCTGCAAGAGGATGATTGAAATCCATTTTTACATGTTCGTTATTCACTTCAACAATTTTTCCACGCAATTGGTTTCCTTCACCATCGCTCATTGGAATGATTGCTCCAGCAGTAAACATTTGATGGTCGAAATTTCCGTTTTCATCGTGAAATACGTTACTTGGAATCATTGCGATTTGTTCTGGATCACTTACTCCATAAGCGTTTGCTGCAACGATATGAAAGTCGAAAGAATCACCTTTGCTTTTACCTGAAACATTATCTTCAAAATCAGGAATTAATTGTTCAGCACCGAATAAAAACACCAAAGGATTTGTTTCGTTGGTCTCTTCGATTTGCTCACCTGTTTGGTGATTAGATAGTTTGTACTTAAGTGAAACTACCGTGTTTGTTGTAATTTGCATAAATAATATTAAATGAAAAAAGCCAAATGTAGTCATAACATTTGGCTTTAAGTATCTGTTAACAGAATTTATTATCCTCTCTTAAGTAGCTGCTTAACGAAATTTGGTGTTGCAAAACTTCCAAAATGTACGTCTTCATTATAGTATCTCAATCCTTTAGAATCTACAAATTGAGCTATATCTTCACGACTAATATTTTCTTTCAAACTTACATTTCCTTTCAATCCGTATTGGAAACTCCACATACCAGTTGGATAAGTTGGAACGAAGAACAAACTAACAGGAGCCTTGTCTTTACCGAAAATATCTTGTAAGGTGTGATTTAATTCAGCAAAGGCTTTTTCATTGAATTTTGGCGATTCTCCCTGGGCAACAAGAATTCCGTTTTCTTTTAATGCATTGTAACAATTTGTGTAGAATTCAACAGAAAACAAACCTTCTGCTGGACCAACAGGATCTGAACCATCTACAATAATTAGGTCATAAGATTGTGGTGCCGCATTTTTAATAAAAGCAATTCCGTCATCAACAATTAATTCAAGTTTCGCATTGTCAAATGCTGCTGCTATTTCTGGTAAAAATTCTTTACAAGCCTTTATAACCTCACCGTCAATTTCAACCATTGTGACTTTCTCCACTCCGTCGTGACGCAATATTTCACGTACAGTTCCACCATCACCCCCTCCAATTACCAGAACATTTTTAGCATTTTTCAACGCAAACATGGACGGGTGAGAAATCATTTCGTGGTAGTGGAATTCATCGTTTTCAGTTGTCATAACCATATCGTCCAACGCAAGCATTTTCCCATATTTATAAGACTCCAAAATTCTCACACGCTGAAAAGGTGATTGTACATCAAAGAAAACTTCACCTGTAAATCGCAAAGAAAGTGCTTGATTTTCATCCTTATCCGTAAACCAAACATTTCTTGTGAAAAACTCAGGATTGCGCCATTCAGATGCTTTTTGACGAGCTGTTGAAATATCGAAATCATTTCTAGTCAGCAGGTTAACTGAACCGCGTTTCATTTCAATTGCCGAATAAGACTTGGCACCGAAACATTCTTTCAAGTGATCGAAAGAAATCCAAGCATTCATTTCACCGCAAGTAAATAAATCTACTGCAGCATAACCGTATTCAGGCCACGTATGAATAGCAAGATGACTTTCTTGTATAACCACAACTCCCGAAACACCATACGGTGAAAAGTGGTGGAATGTAGAGTTAATTACTGTTGCTCCAGCTTTTTGTGCTGCTCCAACCATGTCACGCTCAATAGCCGCAACATCGTTCATCACGTGCGGGTCGCAATTCATGAATTCCACCAAAATGTGGTTTCCGAGGGCTGTACTCATTTTTCGTTTTACTTTTTAAAAATCAGGCGGCAAAGATAGGCATTTCAACGCCTTAACTGTGTAACTTGAATTAATTTAATATTCCAAGAAATCTGAGCACGAACTTTCCCCTTTCCTCTCGAAAACTTTTTGGTTTCCATTCTCCGATTTTCACATATTTAATCAATATGTTTTGGGTCGAATTGCAATACAATCTAACCCAATAAAATTGTATTCTGGTACGAATTAATATTTTATCATATAATTCCCTTCACTCTTTTTCCGATAATTACAAGGTCTGCACTTTCAATTTTCGACGCGGCGGATTTCAACCTTTCACCCTTCGACTCCGCTCCCTTCGACTTGGCTCAGGGCAGCGCGGGCTTCACTATTCACTTTTCACTTTTCACTTTTCACTTTCAACTTTCACTTTTCACTTTCAACTTTCACTTTTCAGTTTTCTCCTCAGCGAATCTCCACTATTCACTATTAACTTTCCACTTTCCACTCTTAACTATTCACTCTCCACTTTCCACTCTTAACTATTCACTCTCCACTTTCCACTTTCCACTCTTCACTCTTAACTATTCACTCTTAACTCTCCACTCTCCACTTTCCACTCTTCACTTTCCACTATTCACTCTTAACTCTTAACTCTAATCCTTATCTTCGCACCCACATTTCAGGAAAAACTTGAATATTATTGAGAACTTAAACCTTTGAATTATGGGTCTTTTAGAAAATAAAGTGGTGCTAATCACAGGTGCATCAAGAGGAATCGGAAAAGCAATCGCGGAAGAATGTGTGAAACAAGGTGCGATTGTGGCTTTCACTTATTTGTCGTCAGAAGAAAAAGCGCGTGCTTTGGAAGCCGAACTTACTGCCAACGGTGGAACTGCTAAAGGTTTCCGTTCAGACGCTTCAAAATATGATGAAGCACAACAATTAGTGGATAACGTGCTTGCTGATTTCGGTACAATCGACGTGTTGGTAAACAATGCAGGAATTACCCGTGACACCCTATTGATGCGAATGTCAGAAGAACAATGGGATGAAGTGATTAACACCAATCTTAAATCTGCTTTCAACCTAACAAAAGCTGTTCAAAAACCAATGTTGAAAGCGCGAAAAGGCTCAATAATTAATATGTCTTCGGTTGTCGGTGTGAAAGGAAACGCTGGACAATCCAACTACGCCGCTTCGAAAGCTGGTTTAATTGGTTTCACAAAGTCGATTGCAGCGGAATTAGGTTCAAGAAACATTCGTTGTAATGCGATTGCACCAGGATTCATTGAAACCGAAATGACTGAAGTTTTAGACCAAAAAGTAGTACAAGAATGGCGAAACGCTATTCCGCTCAAACGTGGTGGATCGCCTTTAGATGTTGCGAATGCTACTGTGTTTCTAGCCTCGGATATGTCGGCTTATGTTACCGGTCAAACTCTACACGTTTGTGGTGGAATGTTAATGTAAAACACTGAAAATGAATATTCGTCCACGCAGAAATCGAAAATCTGCCGCAATTAGAAACATGGTTGAAGAAACCAAAATTGGTGTTGAAAATCTCATTTATCCTATTTTCCTGAAAGATGGAAAAAATATCAAAGACGAAGTTCTATCGCTACCAAATAATTTCCGTTGGTCGCTAGATCGCTTACTTCCCGAGTTGGAAGAATGCTTAAAATTAGGAATTTACACTTTCGATATTTTTCCTGCGGTTGACGAGGAACTGAAAGACAAAGAAGCAAGTTACAGCTGGGCGGAAGACAATTTCTACCTTCACGCCATTCGTAAAATCAAGGAAACTTTTCCTGAATTGATGTTGATGAGTGATGTGGCGATGGATCCATATTCCTCTGACGGACACGACGGTTATGTTGAAAACGGGGCAATTCTCAACGATAAAACCCTTCCAATTTTAGCAAAAATGTCGGTGGCTCAAGCTCAAGCGGGAATTGACATTATTGGTCCAAGCGATATGATGGACGGAAGAGTAAAAGTAATTCGAGAAGCACTTGACAAAGAAGGATTTACGGATGTAAGTATTATGTCCTACACCGCCAAATATGCAAGTGCGTTTTATGGTCCTTTCCGAGATGCGTTGAATTCTGCACCAAAATCAGGTGACAAAAAAACGTACCAAATGAATCCTGCGAATCGTCGGGAAGCTTTAATCGAGGCGAAATTGGACATGGAAGAAGGAGCAGATATGTTGATGGTTAAGCCTGCATTGAGTTACTTAGACGTTATTCGCGACTTAAAAGAAAATTTTCCATTACCCATTACGGCTTACAATGTTAGCGGTGAATGTGCTATGATTCACGCAGCGGCGAGAAACGGATGGTTGGACTACGACAGAGCCGTTATGGAAATCCTGTTGAGCATGCGACGTGCCGGTGCTGATGGAATTTTAACTTATTTCGCCAAAGATTTCGCTCGAATTACACAAAAATAATTTATGGAATACCTACATACAATTGACTTAAGTTTTTTGCAACTTACAGATTTACAAAGAATTATTCAAAACAAAACGATTTTGGTATTGAGTGATGATGTGATTCAAAAAGTAAATCGTTGTCGGGAATATTTGGACAAAAAAGTCGATGAACACGAACGTTTAATTTACGGAGTAAACACAGGTTTTGGGTCACTTTGCAACACTGCTATTTCAAAAGAAGAATTGGGTCAATTACAACGAAATCTTGTTCTTTCTCACGCTTGTGGGATGGGGGAAGAAGTACCTCAAGAAATTGTACGCTTAATGCTATTATTCAAAATTTTAGGTTTGTCAAAAGGACATTCAGGTGTTCAATTGGAAACATTAGAACGATTGATTTTTTTCTTTAACAACGACATTTTTCCTGTTGTTTATCAGCAAGGAAGTTTAGGTGCATCAGGAGATTTAGCGCCACTCGCCCACTTGAGTTTACCTTTGATTGGAGAGGGAAAAGTTTATTTCGACGGAAAGGTTCAAAACACATCAGTGGTTTACCAAAAATTGAGTTTATATCCCATTTCCCTGCAATCAAAAGAAGGTTTAGCATTACTTAACGGAACACAATTCATGAGTGCTTACGCTTTTCATTGTTTGGATAAAGGTTGGCAGTTGTGGCACAATTGGCAACGAATTTCCGCACTTTCTTTAGATGCTTATGATGGACGAAAAGAACCCTTCCATCCTGCTATTCACGAGGTGCGTCCACATGAAGGACAAATCGTTTCAGCGAGAAATTTCTTGGATATTTTGGAAGGAAGTGAAATTTTGGCACAAGAAAAAACACATGTTCAAGACCCCTACTCTTTCCGTTGTATTCCACAAGTTCACGGTGCGTCCTACGATTCTCTAAAACACGCCGAAAAAGTTATTCTTACGGAAATAAACGCCGTAACCGATAATCCGACCATTTTTCCTGAACTTGACGAAGTGATTTCAGCGGGGAATTTCCACGGACAACCTTTGGCTTTAGTACTTGATTTTATGGCAATTGCACTTTCAGAAATGGGAAGTATTTCCGAACGTCGCGTGTACAAATTGATTTCTGGAACACGAAATTTACCTGCTTTCTTAACACCAAATCCTGGATTAAACAGCGGATTTATGATTGCGCAATACACTTGTGCATCTATTGTGAGCCAAAATAAACAATTGTGTACGCCTGCAAGTGTTGATACCATTGATTCTTCCAACGGACAAGAAGACCATGTCAGCATGGGTGCCAATGCCGCAACGAAATTGTATCGCGTCGTTGAAAATTGTTTTTCCATTCAAGGAATTGAATTATTGTTAGCAGCCCAGGCCTTTGAATTTCGTCGTCCAATGAAAAGCAGTGAAAATTTAGAGGCACTTTTCGCCACTTATCGTTCAGAAATTCCGTTTGTAAATGAAGATATTTATCTCCACGAATTAATGGAAAAATCCCGCAATTTTGTAATCAACCTAAATTAAAAACTATGACATCCCAAATTGAACAAAACGAAAAACAACAGCGTCCGACTTTTTTATTAGTGTTGTGTATTCTGACATTCATAAATACTGGAATTGCCATTATAAGTGGAGTGATTTCCATTTTAACAGGAGGTCCATCGGAAGCAGAGATTCAACAAAATAAAGTAGAATTAGCAAAATCAATTGATCAAATGAGGCAATTGAAAGTTGAATTTGGTGTTGAATTGCTTCAAAAAATGGATTTGATGTTGGACGCGATAAATAGCAATTTTGTTTTTTACAGCGGTGTTTCTGTGATTGTGGGAATGTTGGGTTTGTTTGGTGCTTTGGAAATGTTCCGCGGTAAAAAAATGGGTTTTCATTTTTACATTGGATACTGCTTCTTTTTCACCTTACAAATCTATCTTTTTACAGCACCATCAAGTATTCCAACCATAATTGTGGTTTATAATGTGCTTGTATCAGCATTGTTTATCTTCATGTATTCGAGGAATTTACATTGGTTGAAATAAAAAATGTCATCCATCAACGGTTCTGAGATTTTCCTTGCTTGTAGTTTTGGAAAGGTATTCGTAAAATCAATTTTCCAAAACGAAACTTATCCAACGGTTGTTTTGTTGCACGATTCTTTGGGTTGTGTTACACTTTGGCGCGATTTTCCTGAAAAATTGGCGGAATCAATGCAATGGAATGTTTTGATTTACGATAGGATTGGTTACGGAAAATCAGATCCGTTTCCAGAAGGAAATCGTGGAAAAGACTACATGGATATCGAAGCTTACAGATTAAGCGAAATTCTAGACCTTCTGAAAATCAATAAAGCACTTCTGTTCGGACACAGTGATGGCGGAACTATTTCTTTACTTTTCGCTGCATTTTTCCCTGAAAAATGTTTGGGCGTTATCACGGAAGGAGCTCATATTTATGTGGATGAATTGACCTTGAAAGGTGTTTCTGATGCGCGCGAAAATTATTTCAAGACGGACATCCGAAAAAGATTGGAAAAATACCACGGTGAAAATACAGTTCCATTGTTTTTTGCTTGGGTGGATACATGGCTCGCACCTTTTTACCGCGATTGGAATATTTCCGAAAAATTAGCTCAAATCCAATGTCCCGTTTTGGCTTTGCAAGGTGAGCATGACGAATTCGGTTTACCCGAACAAGTGCAAGGCATAGCACGATTTTCAGGAAAAAAAGCTTCCTATTCCCTCCTACCCAACTGCGGACACAATCCACACAAGGAAAATTTAGAGGAAACGATGAGAGCTACAAAAAATTGGATTTCTATTTATTTCTGATTCTAATCTGGAGTCCACAAGAAAAAATAAACTTTTCGGATTAGAGTCAATCTTTAATCCTTAATTATTTCAAACGTCCAATAAACATTTTTTTGTAGGATGAAACAGCAGAAGACAAAATGACCTAAAAAGAACAAATTTTGTTCGCATGAAATATAGGTTGGAAATCAAAGTTAAGACAAATAAATATTAAAGGAATATTCGTTGCGAATTTTAATCTTTATCAAATTCTACTTTTAAAATAGAAAATTGCCTTTATCACCAAACAACCAACCAAAACTCCATATAATACTCCTTCAAGAACGTCTGAAAAATAATGAACACCAAGATAAATTCTACTTATACAAACCAAAACTCCAAGAGTGAGAAGTGCAATAAAAACTATCGTCTTTTCTTTTTTGAAAAAAAACTTTAAAGCTTAATAGTCCAAAAAAGGAAAGATTTTGAATGATGTTCAAATAGTTGCTTGATGTTCATTCAATAATTCGCTTAGCTGTTGAAAGAATGTTTTGTAAACCACCCATGCATCTCTTTCTAGTACAAAAACACCAATGGACAAATCAAAATTTGGGAAAATACGTAAATGCGTTCCCCAAAAACCACCATGTCCGAACGAAAATTCTTCCTCTAAACTTGACTTCATTAATCCAAGTCCATAATGATTCTTTTTACCGTCTAATGTGGCTGGCTCTACCAGCATAAGCTTTAATCCATCGGGATTCTTAAGTATTCCACCGTTCAATAACTCATATCCGAATTTGGACATATCTTCAACAGTAGATGCCATTCCGCCACCGCCAAAAGCATCAAAGGAGGGGTGCAAACTATGGCTTTCAACTCCAAGACTTTTTGCTGTTTGAAGATGGAAATCACGGGTATGAATTGGCTTTGTTTCTTGAAGGATAAACCATGTGTTGTTTAAATTTTTTGATCCAAAATCCAATAATTCTCTGATTGCTAAATGAAACGGTTGCTTATAACAACGCTCAATTATTAATGTAAGTAAAAGGTAATTGGTTTCTGAAAACTCAAATCGCTCGCCGGGTTGAAATCTTTTGGCAGAATTGGTAAGTGCTAATAAAATTTGTTCTTCATGCGTCCAAGAATAGGATGGCGATTGCGTTGTTCTTTGTTGAAAAACTGGAGTATCGACATAATCGGGAATTCCGGATGTATTTGACAATAAATGCATTATCTTAATTTCATCTGGAACAAATGAGGCATTACGCAATTCATTTATCATTCCTGCGTCGAGAAATTCAGAAATTGGTTTATCCAAACTCAATTTATCTAGCTCAACAAGTTTCATAATTGCAACAGCAACATACATTTTGGTCACCGATGCAATATTCAAAGGTGCTTGCCAATCCAAATTACCCGTAATTCCTGATGAATAACCAAAGTCGAGGTTGAATTTTTTGGATTTCAAATAAACCCCCAAACCATTCGTTTCAGGATTCTTTCTCACCAAATCATCAATGAGTCCACTCCGAAAAGTAAGATTTCAATCAAAATCGACGCGAAGTGAATTTTGAACCGGAGCTAACTGATTGTTAGTGAGGATTTAAAATTTAAGCGACAAGGAAGAGTTTGGCAGAAAGGGACTTTTCGGAGTAGACTCATCAATTAAATCTTTGATTTTAATAACTAATTCTTGGTTTTCTTCTGTTGTTGGCATATTTGTGATGTTTCAAAAATCAGTTTAACGATTCGTTCTTCAATAAAAATGGACTGATAATCACCCAAACTGCACCACCAATTGTCAGTCCTACAAAAGAACCGATTACCACATCACTCGGATAATGCACCCCCAAATAAACACGACTCCAAATTACCGCTAATCCTAAACAAAAAACACCTATTCGAAGCCAATTTCTTTTTGAAAGAACAACATACAAAAATCCAAACATCCCAAAAAAATTGGCAGCGTGGGATGAAACAAATCCATATTGTCCGCCCTTGTAAGGTTGACCTTGAATTGGTTCATAAAAATGTAACAACTTGGATAATTCGTTGTGATGTGACGGTCGGTAGCGCAAGAAGAATTCCTTAAACAGATGTACGGAAATCTGGTCTGTTAAGGCAACCGTTACAGCGACACCAAGCATTAGAATTACAACTTTTTTCGGAGAAAAATCTTTGAAAAGGAAAAATAAAATCAACAAATAGAATGGAATTAATCCAAATTTTGAAGAAAAAAACCAAGCTATTTCATCGATAACAGGATGATTTAATCCATTGATAAACAAAAGAATTTCTTGATCAATTTTCTCCAGCCATCGAATCATCATGCAATTTTTTCCAAATCAAATCTTTCAATTCCATCAAGCCTGTTTGCGCAACCGAAGAAATAAAAACATGTGGAATTCGTGGCAATTCTTTTTTCATTGCTTTGATCAACTCGGCGTCTAACATATCCGATTTCGTTATTGCCAAAATGCGTTCTTTGTGCAACAATTCAGGATTGTAAAGTTTGAGTTCCTTCAATAGTACCTTGTATTCTTTTTTGATGTCGTCACTATCCGCTGGAACCATGAAGAGCAACAAAGAATTTCGTTCAATGTGTCTTAAAAATCGCAATCCCAAACCTTTTCCCGCGTGGGCTCCTTCAATTATCCCTGGAATGTCAGCCATTACAAAACTTCTGTAATCGCGGTAAGAAACGATTCCTAAATTCGGACGCAAGGTAGTAAACGGATAATCGCCAATTTCTGGTTTTGCCGCTGAAACAACCGAAAGCAAAGTACTTTTTCCTGCATTCGGGAAACCTACCAAACCAACGTCTGCCAAAATCTTCATTTCCAGAATCATCCAGCCTTCTCCACCCGATTCTCCAGGTTGGGCAAATCGCGGTGTTTGATTGGTTGCCGATTTGAAATTATTGTTACCTAAACCTCCTCTACCTCCTCGAATTAAAATTCTTTCTTCGCCGTGCTCTGTAATTTCGAACAAAGTTTCGCCTGTTTCTGCATCCTTCGCAAGTGTCCCTAAAGGAACCTCAACGTAAACGTCTTCACCTTGAGCACCCGTTTTCAAACCACCTGAACCATGTGCGCCATGTCCAGCTTTGATGTGTTTGTGGTATTTCAAGTGCAATAAAGTCCAAAGTTGTTTATTGCCAAGAAGAATGATGTGTCCGCCTCGTCCACCGTCTCCTCCATCAGGTCCGCCTTTGGGAATATATTTTTCACGTCGAAAGTGCGTACTTCCACCACCACCATTACCCGACGTACAGTGAATTTTGACGTAATCTACAAAGTTATCAGATGCCATACGTCTTATTGAATCGCCTCGATTGCTTCAAAAAGTCGTGCAGTAATTTCGTCGATTGAACCAATTCCGTTGATGGAAATAAATTTATTTTGTGCTTTGTAAAACTCCTTTACAGGCGCAGTTTCACGATTGTAAACAGCAATTCTATTTTCAATTACAGCAGGGTCGGCATCGTCTGCTCTACCACTCACTTCTGCCCTTTTTAATAGTCGTTGTTTTAATTCTTCTTCCTCCACTTCCAAAGCCAACATTAATGCGATTGAAGTATTCAAAGAAGCAAGTAATTCATCCAAAGCTGTTGCTTGTGCGTTTGTTCTTGGAAAACCGTCAAAAATGAATCCTTTTGCGTCTTCACGTTTCAAAACTTCTGCTTTAAGCATATCTATTGTCACTGAATCCGGAACCAATTGTCCTTGATCCATGTAACTTTTCGCTAGTTTTCCTAACTCGGTTTCACCTTTAATATTAGCGCGGAAAATATCTCCAGTTGATAAATGTACTAGGTCGTATTGTGCGATTAAACGTTCGGATTGTGTTCCTTTTCCTGCTCCTGGAGGGCCAAACAAAACAATATTCAACATGATTATTCTTCTTTTAATTGATAGATTTCTTTTAAATTTCTGCCGTATTCATTGTAGTCGAGTCCGTAGCCAACCACAAAACGATTAGGAATTTCGATTCCCACGTACTTCGGCGGATTTTTTCCTTCGTAAGCTTCGGGTTTATACAACATCGTACAAACTTCAACTCCCGCAGGATAATGTGCGCGAAGCAGCGTCAATACTTTGTCAATGGTGATTCCTGTGTCAACAATGTCCTCAATAATGAGTACGTGTTTTCCAACGATAGATGAATTCAACCCGATTAGTTCGTCAACACGTCCACTCGTCTGCATGTTACCCTGATAAGAACTTACTTTCACAAAAGAAACGGAAACATTTTTTGACATTTCTTTCATGAGGTCAGACGCGAACATAAACGAGCCGTTGAGAACAGGAAGAAGCAATAATTCCATTCCTTCGTAATCGCGTTCAATTCTTTCAACCAAGGATTTTATACTTGACTGAATTTCAGCTTCCGTTATAAATTTCTTGAACACTTTATCGTGTAGTTGTACTTCGTCCTGCATAAGTAATTTGCGTGCAAAGGTAAAGTTTTATGTTAACTTAGGGTTTAAATGCTCTACACAAATATCTTTGCCGTTTTCTCGTTATTACTTTATGCGATTTTTTCTTCAAATTTTTAGTGCATTTTTAATCTTGCTTTTTACCCTTGCATTTTCCAGTTGTGGTAAAAAGAATTTTCTTTCAAAGGGTAATTTGAAGTTTTCCGTGGATACTTTGGTTTTTGACACAGTTTTTACCACAATCGGTTCTACAACAAAATCTTTCAAGCTTTACAATCCCGAAAATCGCACCGTTATTATTGAAGAAGTGGAATTGATGGGTGGAACCTCATCGCCTTTTAGAATGAATTTGGATGGGTTAATTGGTCGAAAATTCAACGATATTGAGGTGGAAGGAAAAGACAGTTTATTTGTTTTTGTTGAGGTTACTTTACAAGTAAATAATTCCACTAACCCACTTATTGTGGAGGACAGTATTCGCTTTCGTACCAACGGAAAAGACCAATACGTAAAACTCGCGGTTTGGGGACAAGATGCCTATTTTCACTACAAAGATTTGAATGAAGGCATTTGGCCAAACGATAAACCTCATGTGATTTACGGTTATGCCGCAATTGATTCCGCAAAGAGTTTGACTATTCAGGCTGGAACTCAAGTTCATTTGCATAAAAACGCTATTTTTTACGTCTATAAATCCACTTTGAATGTAGAAGGATCTCAAGGAAATGAAGTGGTATTTCAAGGAGATCGCTTGGAAATGATGTACGATGATGTTCCTGGACAGTATTATGGGATTTACTTTCAAGAAGCTCGACCTTCCAAAATTGATTACGCTATTTTGAAGAATGGAACAAGTGGAGTTCATTTATTTTCGAAAGCACCAAATTTCACCGAACCAACATTAACAATCACCAACACTATTATCCGAAATCAAGCTCGTTATGGTATTTTTATTTATTCGGGTGCTTTTGTAAAGGCGGAAAATTGTCTCATTTCACATAATGGAACCCACAGCTTATTAGTTCTGGAAGGCGGGAATTTTGACTTCAACCACTGTAATTTATTGGGGTATGGTGGTGCGACAGGCGCAGCAATTGGTATCCGAAATTATTTTACAACGTCTGATAATATTACCAATGTTGGCTCTATCAATACGGGAAAAATTTACAACAGCGTGATTTACGGCAATCAACAAACAGAACTAGTAATAGATACCATTCAAATGGCTGGAGTAACGTTGAATTTTGACTTTAAAAATACGCTTATTCGTTCTAAAGACACTTACACAGATGCCTTTTATCAATCCATTTTTTGGAATCAAAATCCACAGTTTACAGATGTTTCAAAGTTTGATTTTACTTATCCTTTAGGCTCAATTTTGAATAATAATGGATTTGCAACGGCACTTCAAACGGATATTTTGGGTGCTTTTCGAAACAATCCACCCGACTTAGGTGCTATTGAAAAAAACTAGCATGAAGAAATTGAATTTAAACTTTCGCAATAATGAGCGACCGAAAAGAGGTTCCATCCTAATTTCCGATCCTCTTTTAAACGACCAATATTTTTCGAGGTCAGTGGTTTTGTTGTGTGAACACAATCAGGAAGGGAGTTTTGGCTTCGTTTTGAACAACTATTTGGAAATAGATTTACATCGAATCGACAACAATTTTCCCGACATTCAAGCAAGAATTAGCATCGGCGGACCTGTTCACCGTGAGAACCTATTTTTCATTCACAGTTTTGACGCAGGTGTAATTCCAGAGTCGGTTCAAGTTGCAGAAGGAATTTTTTATGGTGGTGACTTCGATATTCTTGCAACTTTGCTCCGTGATTTTCCGGAGACGAGAAATAAAGCGCGTTTTTTTGTGGGGTATTCCGGTTGGTCAATAGGACAATTAAATGAGGAAATAGTTGAAAAATCTTGGATAACAGTAAGTAATATTCCCAAGGATTTAATTTTTGACACACAAAACGACAATCTTTGGAAAACCTGTCTTGAAATGCAAGGCGATTCGTTTAAACTATTCACCACTTTTCCTAGAAATCCGCAGGATAATTGATGCAAACCTAATTCATTCTATCAAACCATCTACCTTTAGGGCATGAAGTTCAAAGACTATTCCATTCACTCGAGCATAAAAAACCAACTTGATGTTCTTGGTTTTAAAAAACCTACTGACATTCAATTTAAAGCAATCAAGCACATTTTAGATGGCGAAGATGTGATGGCAGTCGCACCCACAGGTACAGGAAAAACAGCGGCTTTTATTATTCCGATGTTGCACCGTTTGATTACCAAAAAACCGAAAACAAAAAATGGGGTTCGTTCATTGGTTTTGGTACCAACACGAGAACTTGCAGCCCAAATTACCGATGCGGCAAAATTACTAGCCGCTCAAACTTCATTGAAAATTGTGGGAATTTATGGAGGTGTAGAGCAAGACAAACAAATCGCTGATTTAAAAAAAGTTACGGATATTTTAATTGGCACTCCTGGACGAATTTTTGACCTTCAAGCGCAAGGATTTATTCATTTGGAAGATTTGGAAATATTGGTTTTGGATGAAGCCGATTTAATGTTGGATTTGGGATTTAACAAAGATGTGAAAGACCTTGTTAAACGCATTCCAAAAAACCGTCAAACTTTGTTTTTTACGGCAACGATATCCAAAAAAATCAAATCCTTAGCCTACGACATTGTTCGTGATGCCATACGAATTCAAATTTCACCTAAAAATCCAGTTTCTAAAAATGTAACTCACGCAGTTATGTTTTGTGAAATGGATGATAAACGTTTTTTTCTTGAAAACTTGATAAAAGAGAATGAGGAGTTGAAGTTTATTGTTTTTGTTCGCACAAAAGTTCGTGCAGAAAGGGTTGTGGCTGCTATGCAAAGAGTTGACGTAAAATCAGAGGCCTTGCACGGCGGAAAAGAACAAACAGACCGTTTCTCCATTTTAGATCGCTTTCGTTCGGGTGAAAACAAGGTTTTAGTGACTACTGACGTGGCTTGCAGAGGAATTGATATACCAAATATGGATTTCGTGGTTAATTATGACTTACCCGATAATCCTGAAAATTACGTGCATCGCTGTGGTCGAACAGGCAGGGGAACGAATAAAGGCCAAGCACTATCATTCTGTGCGCCCGACGAGGAAAAGTTGTTAGATGACATTGAAGAATACACGGGTGAAGAAGTGAACCGTTACGAGTTAACACCTTCGGAATACCAACAAATACTCCAAGATTCTGATGATAACCACTTTGAAAATGGCGATTACAATTGGAAAAAACTGATGAAAGAATTTGACAATCCTGATGCTTGGGATGATAAATAGGGATTTTGGCGGTAGTACACATTCATGAAGTACAGATTGTAAATTTCAATTAACTTGGCACTCCAAAATTTATAACATGACAAATACATTTACAGGAACAGGTGTTGCACTTGTTACACCATTCGATGAAACGGGAAAAATAGACTTTGCAGCGCTTGAACGTTTAGTTCAACTTCAAATAGATGGAAAAACGGATTTCCTTGTGGTTCAAGGAACAACTGGTGAGTCACCAACTTTAAGTGAAGATGAAAAATTAGAAGTTCTTCAATGTGTTATTGCTAAAAACCAAGGAAGATTGCCTATCGTTTACGGTGTTGGTGGAAATCATACAATCGCTGTTGGTGAAAAATTGAAAAAAGTTCCAAAAGGTGTCGATGGTATTTTGTCGGTTTCGCCTTACTACAATAAACCAACTCAAAAAGGCATTTTGGCACACTATCAACATTTGGCAGGCTGCACAGATTTACCGATAATTCTCTACAACGTACCCGGTCGAACTGGCTCAAATGTATTGCCTGACACCACTTTAATTTTGGCAGAAATTCCAAATATTGTGGCGATGAAGGAAGCTTCTGGAAACATGGAGCAAATCATGGACTTAATTCGTTTGAAACCACAAGGCTTTGGTATTTTAAGTGGTGATGATGCGATTACAATGCCTTTAATTGCAACAGGAGCAGACGGCGTAATTTCTGTGGTTGCAAATGCATTTCCAGAGGAATTCAACAAAATGGTTCATTCGATTATGAAAGGCGATGTGGAAACTGCCCGAAAAGCACATTTGAACCTACTTCCAATTACAAAAATGTTGTTTGAAGAAGGAAATCCTGGAGGGGTTAAAGTTGCATTAGAAGCACGTGGAATCATGGAAGGACATTTGCGTCTGCCGCTATATCCTGTAAGCGACAATTTAAGTCAACGCATTCGAATAGAAACAGATAGACTTGTTGCAGGACTATAATATCAACCCCCTCAACCGATAACTACTAAAAAATGGGAAAGAAAGTAAAGGGCTCTTTGGGTTTGCTTTGGAAAATTTATGTTGGAGTGGTTTTTGCCATTTTCGCCATAATCCTTTATCCCTTTTTTCTTGCAGTTCTCGTTCGTCCGAAATGGAAAAAATTGAGTTTTAAGTTGTTCATTTTGTGGAGCTGGATCATGCGTTTTACTTGTTTTTACTACGTGAAAAAGGTGAAAAATAGCCCCCTTCCTGATGGGCCTTACATCATTGTTTCTAACCATTCTTCCTACTTGGACATTTTTTTCATGTATTCCATTTTGCCCAAACATCCATTTGTTTTTCTTGGAAAAAGTGAAATTCTGACCTATCCGATAATTAAAACTTATTTCAAGAATTTGAATATTCCGGTTTATCGCGGAGATAGAAATAAGGCAGGAAAATCTTACCTTTTGGCACATAAAGCAGTTCAGGAAGGCTGGTCTTTGGTGATTTTTCCTGAAGGTGGAATTCCGGATAACATTGTTCCCAAAATGATTCCGTTTAAAGATGGTGCGTTCAAGTTAGCGAAAGAATTAAACATCCCGATTGTTCCTTTAACTTTCACCAATAACTACCATTTGTTTTCTGACCCAACCGAAGTTTTAGGTCCTGCTCGTCCAGGAATTGCACATCTTCACATTCATCCGTTTATTGACTTGGAAACTATACAAAACAACGAGGTTAAAACCTTGAAAGAAATGTGCTTTAAAATAGTTGAAGCTCCAATTCGTGAGGCTTATCCACACCTTTATCAATCTTAGTTTTATTTCTTTTTTCGAATGTTTGTTTCCGATAATTCGCTTGTTTCTGCTAAAAATTATTTCTCACAACGTTTAAGTAATCTGTACGACGAACGTGAATTAAATCAAATCTTCCGAATTTTAATAATGAAACGTTTTGGTTGGAATTCAGCGGATTGGCTTTTAAAAAAAGATGCACGACTTTCAGAATCAGATTTGCTTTATATCAGAAGTGCAGTAAAGCGTTTGCAAGAAAACGAACCATTCCAATATGTTTTAGGAAGTGTCGAATTTTACGGTTTGGAACTCAATATCCGTTCGGGAGCATTAATTCCGAGACCAGAAACGGAAGAATTGGTTGATTGGGCAGTAAAAAGCTATCGCGGAGGAATTGTTTTGGATATCTGTTCGGGAAGTGGATGTATGGCTTTAGGTTTTCAATCTAAGTTTGAAGAAGCAGACGTAAAAGGATTTGAAATTTCGGATGAAGCATTGAAAATTTCATTGGAAAACAAAGAGAAAACGGGATTCTCAACGCAATTTCAAAAAGTAGATGTCTTACAAAATTGGCCCATTGAGGATTGTACTGTGTCGGTGATTATGAGTAATCCTCCTTACATTTCGGAGGAGGAATCTGAAAAAATGAAGCAAAATGTACTTGATTTTGAGCCTCATTTGGCCTTGTTTGTTTACAATGACGATGTTTTGCTTTTCTACAAGGAAATCGCTAAACAAGCAACTCAAAAATTGATTTCAGGCGGACAACTTTTCTTTGAGATTCACGAAGAAAAAGGAAAAGAAGTCATCGAACTCCTTCAAAAATTGAATTACACTGAAATTGAATTACGTCAAGACTTACAAGGAAAATCAAGAATGATTCGGGCGGTTAAACCTTAGTGATGATTTACTTTTCGGTGACCAGGTTCGTAGATTAGTCGAATAAAGGTGCTGAAGCGGTCATTATTTGTAGTGTAAATTGGAATGCCTGTTACAATTCCAATCAATAAATTATCAGCGATTCCAACTCTCATTTGCGGACGAAGTACTAAATCCGATTTTCCATCGTGCATATCGTGATTGATTTCAAGTCCAATGAAGTTTCTTGTGCCCGAAATCATGTAATGAAAATTGGTATTCATCTGCCAAGAAAAATGATTGTTCGTTGAATTAAAATGTCGTTCAACAACTGGACCAGTATAAATTAAAGTGTGGAAATTATTACCGAAGCGCTTAGCACCAATAAAAAACGGGTTAAACACATTCCCTTTAAACACCTTTTGAAAACTCATTTGATTAAAAGATACCGCCTCCAACTCATGAATATAACCAATAGCCATACTCGTTTTTAACTTCTCTGAAACGAAAAAGGAATACTGTGCCGCTAATTTCAAACTATTCAATCGACTTCCAGGGGTAATAACATTTTGTTCAGGGCGATAATAAAACGTAAAAGGTAATTCAACTTCAAGCCCAAGTCGGTCAATTGGAGCCCATTCGTATTCGACCAAGGTGGTGTATGAACTGTAGGAATTGTTGTCATTGAGTCCGACAGCAACATTCCACTCCTTTTCTCCCTTTCTTGCACCTAAATCTCGAATTAAGTCAATGAAAAGCGGTTCGGCATGTAAAACCTTGTCTTTACCAACAACGTTTTCTACCTCAGCTATGTAAATACTGTCTTTAATATTATCCTCAACGTCATCTTCACAAACCTGAGCCGTTACATTGAAACCGCAAAAAAGAAGGAAAATCAGTGTATATCTTAAACCCATAATTTTTGAGAGTCGCGAAAATAGTGGTTTATTGTTCCAACTCAATTTAAATTGTTGTTAAAACCTTTCCTCTAAAATTGTATTCACACAACAAAAGTTTATCAAAATCACTTTTTAACAATCCACTGTTCTGATTTATTACTAGTAGCTCACGTATAGTTATGGTCAAACCCCGCAAAGAAATACTACTTTTGTTCAGCAAAATTTAAACATGTCCACATCTTTTAGCAAAGAGGCTACCCTCGAACAAGCAACAGAACTCGGTCTTCGCGCCGATGAATTTGAAATGATTAAAGCAATTTTAGGTCGCACTCCAAACTTCACAGAAACAGCGGTTTACTCTGTTATGTGGTCGGAACATTGCTCCTACAAAAACTCCATACTTTGGCTTAAAACCTTACCGAAAGACGGTCCACACATGCTCGTGAAAGCGGGTGAAGAAAACGCTGGATTGGTTGATATTGGCGATGGTTTAGGTTGTGTTTTTAAAATTGAATCCCACAATCACCCTAGCGCGCTTGAACCTTATCAAGGTGCTGCAACGGGTGTTGGTGGTATCAACCGCGACATTTTCACGATGGGGGCTCGACCAATTGCCCAGTTGAATTCCCTTCGTTTCGGAAATATAGAAAATGCACGCACAAAATGGTTGGTAAAAGGTGTAACGAAAGGAATTGGCGATTACGGTAACGCGTTCGGAATTCCAATTGTTGGTGGTGAAGTTTTCTTTGATGATTCGTACAACCAAAACCCTCTCGTGAACGCATTTTCTGCAGGAATTATCGACACCAAAAGAATTATTTCTGCAACAGCTAAAGGTCCTGGAAATCCTGTTTTTATTGTTGGTTCTGCAACTGGTAAAGATGGAATTGCTGGTGCGGCCTTTGCATCAAAAGACATCACCGAAGAATCCGCAAACGACTTGCCGTCTGTTCAGGTTGGCGACCCGTTCATGGAAAAATTACTCCTTGAAGCAACAATGGAACTCGCTGGAACAGATGCGATTGTTGGAATGCAAGACATGGGTGCCGCTGGAATTACTTGTTCAACTTGCGAAATGAGTGCCGCTGGAAACGTTGGAATGGAAATTTATTTAGACAAAGTTCCTACCCGTCAAGAAAATATGTTGCCTTACGAGATTCTTTTATCCGAATCTCAAGAACGTATGTTGGTTGTGGTGCAAAAAGGAAAAGAGGACGTAGTTAAAAATATTTTCACAAAATGGGATTTGCACGCGGAAGAAATTGGTCATGTTACTGATTCAGGACGCATTCGTTACTACATGAACGGTGAATTGGTGGGTGATGTTCCAGCTGAATCGCTTGTACTCGGAGGAGGCGCTCCACAATACAAAAGAGAATTCAAGGAACCATCATATTTTCAAGAATTTAAAAAATTTGACATCAATAATGTTCCTGAACCAGAGAACTTGAAAGAAGTTGGTTATCAATTACTTTCTTATCCAAATATCGCCTCAAAAAGATGGGTTTATGAACAGTATGACAGTATGGTTGGAACGCGAACAATGACTACAAATCAACCATCAGACGCAGGTGTGGTAAACATTAAAGGAACCAACAAAGCACTTGCAATGACTGTTGATTGTAATTCGCGCTATGTTAATGCAGATCCGGAAATTGGTACTATGATTGCCGTTTCAGAAGCAGCAAGAAATATTGTTTGTGCAGGTGGACAACCTAGTGCAATCACCAATTGCTTGAATTTTGGAAATCCATACAATCCAGAATCTTACTGGCAATTTGTTGGTGCAATTAAAGGAATGTCTGCTGCTTGTTTGAAATTTGAAACACCAGTTACGGGTGGAAACGTTTCTTTCTACAATCAATCTGTTATTAATGGTGTAGAAATTCCAGTTTTCCCTACTCCTACGATTGGAATGATTGGAATTGTAGAGGATAAAACAAAAGTGATGACCTTGGATTTCAAACAAAAAGGTGATTTGATTTTCTTGGTTGGAGATTACACAGAGGACATCGCATCGTCTGAATATTTGGCTAGCTACCATGGAATTAAAGCTTCACCTGCGCCATATTTTGACTTGGAAAAAGAATATCAGATGCAAAATGCCGTTAAAGGTTTGATAGCAAATGAATTGGTGAATGCCGTTCACGATGTTGCTGACGGAGGTTTGTATGTTGCTTTAGTTGAAATGTCGATGCCACGAGGTTTAGGTTTTGACATTGTTACCGATTCCGAAATTCGTATGGATGCTTTTTTATTCGGCGAAGGTCAGGGAAGAGTGGTGGTTACGGTTACTGAAGAACGTGAACCTGAGTTTGTGGAATATATGGTAAGTACGGGTGTGAACATTACCCTACTCGGACACGTTACTAAAGGTAAACTTCAAATAGACGAGCAACCTTACGGATTTATCAACGAGGCAGCAGAAATTTACAACAATGCGTTAGGCGCAAAATTGGAAGCATAAATGGAATATAATTCAACAAGAGGTAAATTGATTTTACCTGAATATGGAAGAAACGTGCAAAATATGATTGCACACGCAATGGAAATTGAAGATCGTGTAATCAGAAACAAGGCAGCACAAGCAATTATTGAAGTAATGGGTCAATTGAATCCTCACCTCCGAGATGTGGATGATTACCGACACAAACTTTGGACACACTTGTTTGTCATGTCGGATTTCAAACTGGACGTTGATTCACCTTACGAAATGCCAAAACAAGAGGTTTTGAATGAAAAACCTCAAAAAATGGAATATCCCGGAACTGAAATAAAGTACGGGCATTATGGTAGATATACCCAAGATATTTTAAGAACAGCCAAAAACATTAAAGATCCTAACGAAAAGGAATATCTAAAAAATACGATGGCGAACTTCATGAAAAAATTGTACTTGGCACACAATAACGAATCGGTTGAAAATAACGTGATTGCCAACAATTTAAAAGAGTTATCTCGTGGCGAATTGGTTCTTGAAAATCCAGATGAATTGGCTCATACCAACACCTTGTTAAAGTCTTTGGGAATGAATAGCAACCGTTTCCAAAACAAACAAAAAGGTCATCACAACAACAATTATAAAAACAATAAATTCAAAAAAAATAAATTCAAAAAGCAATAAACTATGGCTTCATTTGAAATTTATGGCGGAAAACCTTTGAAAGGCGATATTTATCCGCAAGGTGCTAAAAATGAAGCACTTCAAGTTCTTTGCGCTCCTTTATTGACAGAGGAAAAAGTTACTATTTCAAACATTCCAGATATCGTTGATGTCAATAAACTCATTGCTCTTTTGCAAACCATGGGGGTAAAAGTGGAGAAAGTTGAAAAAGGAACTTACATTTTTCAAGCAAAAGACATTGATTTAGAATATCTTGGAACGGAAGATTTCAAAAAACGTGCGGCTTCACTTCGCGGTTCGATTATGATTGTAGGTCCGCTACTTGCGCGTTTTGGAAAAGCATTCATCCCAAAACCGGGTGGAGATAAAATCGGAAGAAGAAGATTAGACACTCACTTTGAAGGTTTTGCATTGTTAGGTGCAAATTTCAACTACGACGCTAACGAGTATTTTTATTCCGTTGAAGCAAAGCAATTGAAAGGAACCTATATTCACCTTGATGAAGCTTCTGTTACTGGTACGGCTAACGTACTTATGGCAGCCGTTTTGGCAGAGGGGAAAACAACTTTTTATAATGCCGCTTGTGAACCCTACATTCAGCAATTGTGTAAAATGTTGAATTCTATGGGCGCAAACATTACAGGTATTGGCTCGAATTTATTGGTCATTGAAGGAGTAAAAGAATTAAAAGGTTGTTATCATAGAATTCTTCCTGACATGATTGAAATCGGAAGTTTCATTGGTTTGGCAGCAATGACTCAATCGGAAATCACGATTAAAGATGTGAGCTACGAAAATCTCGGAATCATTCCAAACGTTTTCAAACGAATGGGTATTAAAATGGAACGCAGAGGCGACGATATTTTTATTCCTGCACAAGATCGCTACGAAATCGAAACATTCATAGATGGTTCCATTTTAACAATTTACGATGCGCCGTGGCCTGGATTCACACCTGATTTATTATCTATCATCTTAGTGGTTGCAACCCAAGCGAAAGGTTCAGTTTTGATTCACCAAAAAATGTTTGAATCAAGGTTGTTTTTCGTGGATAAACTTATTGACATGGGTGCGCAAATCATTCTTTGTGACCCGCACCGTGCAACCGTTATCGGAATGAATCGCGAACACAATTTAAGAGGAATTCAAATGACCTCTCCTGATATTCGTGCGGGAGTTGCACTATTGATTGCCGCGCTTTCTGCCGAAGGAAAAAGTGTCATTCACAATATCGAGCAAATCGACCGTGGTTACCAAGATATTGAATTGCGCTTGAACAATATTGGTGCAGACATTAGAAGAATAGGATAATGAAAAAACAATTCTTATTTCCGCTCATTGGTCTTGCTGTAATGGCATGTATTTCATGGTGTGTGAAACAAAACGAAGCCACAGTGATTCCACCAGAAGATCAAGCCCTGGAAATTGAATTAAAAAATCCACAAGGAAAAACCATCAAACTCTCTAAGCTTCGCGGAAAAATGGTGCTCATAGATTTTTGGGCATCATGGTGTGGACCTTGCAGAAAAGAAAATCCAAATGTTGTTGAAGCCTACAAGAAATATGGTTCATCCAAATTCAAAAATGCCAAAGGTTTTGAGGTATTCAGCGTTTCATTGGATAGAGACGAAAAAGCATGGAAAGCAGCGATTGTTCAAGACGGATTAATTTGGAAAAATCACGGTTGGGACAAAGACGGAAAAGCTTCTGGAGATTACCGTGTTAGTTCAATTCCAACCGCATTTTTAATGGATGGTGAAGGAAAAATTGTTGCTTCAGGCGGTCAATTAAGAGGAATGAACCTACACATCACTTTGGATAAATATTTAACGAAATAACCTTTTTCCTTTCAGGTTGTTTTTACAAAAAACGTTCTAATGCTCGCAAGCAACAAATGGATTGTCCAACTCATCACCGACCAGTGTATTGCACACGGAATCAAACATATTGTATTTTCACCAGGTTCACGTAATGCACCGTTTGCAATCACTTTCGACCAAATTTCCAGTATTCAAAAACACGTCATTCACGACGAAAGAGTAGCCGCTTTTTACGCACTCGGACTTGCAGAAAATACAAATCAACCCGTTGCCATTTGTTGTACTTCAGGTTCGGCTGCACTCAACTATTACCCTGCAATTGCTGAGGCCTTTTATCGTTCCATTCCTTTAGTGGTAATTACCGCCGACCGACCTCATGCTTGGACTAATCAAGGTGATGGACAAACAATCGTACAAAAGCAAGTATTTCAAGGTCACATTCGCTATGAAGTACAACTCGACGAACAAGCTGAAACACCTGAATATCTTTGGTATGCCCAGCGTGAAACTGCTCTTGCATTTCAAAAAACTCAAAGTGGAAATAAAGGACCAATACATTTGAATATTGGATTAAAAGAACCACTTTATCAAACCGCAGAAAAAACAACGAATTACAGTAGAAAAATAAGTTTTTCAAATACCGCGATTTCTTTATCCAATACTTTCTTAGAACAAGCCAAAAATGACTTAGAAAATTCTAAGATTTTAGTTTTATGTGGACAGATGTCTCCAAATCGCTCATTGGAAATAGCTCTTTCTAAATTCGCATCAAACGCAAATGTGACCGTTCTTGTTGAAAACACTTCCAATTTGCACGACGAACGTTTTATAAGTTGCATAGATAGGACCTTAAACGGAATAAAAACGGATGAAAAATCGAAATTTCAGCCAAATATTCTTATTTCTATCGGAGGAGCGATTGTTTCAAAAAGAATAAAATCATTTTTACGCGAATCGAATCTAAAAGCACATTGGAAAATTGGTTTTGAGTTTCCCGAAATGGATACCTATCAACAACTTTCCCACAGCATTGAAATGTCGCCAAGTGCTTTTTTCCAACAACTAAACGAACTCGATTTCCAGCGAAACAAAATCAATTTCTTCGGAATTTGGAAGCAAATTGATTATGTCGCAAAAGATAATTTACCTTACTTTTTCTTTGAACCAAAGCATCTTACTGACCTTTTGGTTTTCTACAACCTCTTTCAATTTTTACCTGAAAATGTTTGTTTTCACATTGCAAATAGTTCGGTGGTGCGCTACACGCAGTTGTTTGACGCAGTGAAAAGCATTCGATATGATGCTAATCGGGGGACAAGTGGAATTGATGGTTCGGGAAGTACAGCTTTGGGTGCAGCCGTTGGAATACCTGAAAAACAGCACATTTTTGTAACAGGAGATATTTCCGCACTTTATGACTCCAATGTTTTTTGGAACAGCAATCCACCCAAAAATTTCAAAATGATTGTAGTTCACAACGGCGGTGGCGGAATTTTCAGAATTATTCCCGGTCCAGCGACTTCACCTCAACGCAGTACATATTTTGAAGCTATTCAATGTCAGCTTGTTGCTAAAGTAGCCGAAAGTTTTGGTTGGAACACTTGTACAATATCAGATAAAGATTTACTAGCCGAACAACTCGAAGATTTTCTTCAAAAAGACAATCCTTTTCAACTTTTAGAAATTATTACGGATGCGGAAGAATCCCCTAAGCATTTGGACGCTTTCTTTGAATATCTTCGCGGCAATTAATTAGAACCAATGGAATTTTTTGACATTCTTCTCACCTGGCAAGGTTGGATGTATTTTGTAATCCTTGCTGCGCTTGAAATCGTTTTAGGAATAGACAACATTATTTTTATATCCATTGTAACGGATAGACTTCCAGATTCCGAGAAAGGAAAAGCGAGAAAGCTTGGTTTGACACTTGCTTTGGTGGTAAGACTAATATTACTTGCGATGGTTTCATGGATTATGCAACTCAGCACTCCCCTATTCTACTTGTTGGGACATGGAATGAGCGGACAAAGTTTAGTGCTTTTAATTGGAGGACTTTTCTTGATTTATAAGAGTACGGTTGAGATGCATAGCAGTATTAAAGGTCAACATGACGAACACCATTCCGAGAAAAAATTATACATATCTGGAGTAATCATGCAAATCGTTTTTGTTGATTTAATTTTCAGTTTTGATTCCGTAATCTCTGCGATAGGTATGACAAGTGGAATTGGAAAGGAAACTGGAGAAAATCCGATAATTATCATTTACATGGCGGTAATAGTTTCTATGATAGTAATGCTATTATTCGCTGGTCAAATCAGTCGATTTATTTCCGCTAATCCAACTATTAAAATGATTGCACTGAGTTTCTTAGTGACTATTGGGGTTCTATTGGTGGCTGAAGCTTTTGAACAACACATCCCTAAAGGCTATGTATATTTTGCGCTTGTATATTCACTTCTTGTAGAATTGATGAATATTCGAATGCGAAGGAATAAAGACAATGGATAGACAACAAGCCTTTCATTTTCTTAATGTTGAGAACGAAGAAGACTTACTCGACGCTTTAGAATGGGAGCTTTTTCAGATAAAAAAAGAAATACGGGAAAAGTCACATGTACCCAAATTGATTGAAAGTAGAATTAAGAAATTAACAACTTTAAAATCAATTGAAGAACTTTTTTTAGGAAAAAATAATGCAGAATTTCAGGAATTAGAAACTCGTTTTTCACACATCAATCCTATACAAGATTTTCTGCATTTTGAGGAAACAAAAGCTAAATACCTTACTCAACTTGAGAAAAGTTCAAAAGCTGCTGAAATTCAATTTTTCGGAGAGCGTTTAATCAAGTTGACTTTGGCGTGGGCGCAATGTTGGAAAAACTTTGAACTTAGCTCCTCAGACTTGTCCGATGTGAAGATTTCTGTTCAACCCGATTCAATGGCGCTTCTTGCTGCTTTTAAAGAACTTGATTTACAAGGCATAAACTCCTACGACAATTTAAAAAATAAGGCTTTGCAAAAGGACTTAGAAAATGAAATAAGGCGATTAAAAAAACTTATTTCTCAAAAATGAATGTTTTTTTCTGTCAAAATTCAGATTAGAGACGCAGTTTTCATTGACTAAGGTCAAGATATTAATCTCAGCTGAAATTTACCAATTTCAAAATCATACCTATATCGAATGAAAAATTTAAGCTTGGGAATTATAGTTTGGTGCTTATCTCTAACTGCATTTTCGCAGCAAAAGTTAAAACAAAAAAGTAATGAACCCAAAGTTGAAAATACTAAATCTACAAAAATGAAAATCGAAATTTGGAGTGATGTCGTTTGTCCGTTTTGCTACATCGGAAAAAGAAAGTTTGAAACAGCTTTAGCACAGTTTGAATTCAAAGATGAAATTGAAATCGTTTGGAAAAGCTATCAATTGATGCCTGAAATGCAAACGAGGACAGACTTGAGCGTTTACCAAATGTTGGCAGATGCAAAGGGAATTTCCATTGAACAATCCAAGCAAATGCATGAAAATGTAGTTAGAATGGCATCGCAAGTTGGATTAAATTACAATTTTGATAAAGCAGTTTCAGCGAATACATTTTCTGCACATCAATTCTTGCACCTTGCCAAAACGAAAAACAAACAAAACGAAGCAGAAGAATTACTGTTTTCTGCTTATTTCACCGAGGGAAAAAACATAGATGACATCAATACCTTGAAAGAAATAGGACAAAAATTAGAAATTTCACCAGAGGAAGTTGAACAAGCTTTAAATAACAAAACTTATGAAAGTGCTGTTCAATCTGACATTTTAGAGGCTAGAAACATTGGTGTTCAGGGTGTTCCTTTTTTCGTTTTTGACAGAAAATACGCTATTTCAGGTGCTCAAGATTCTCAAACGTTTTTGTCATCTTTAAGAAAAGCACATAAAGAATGGCGTGAAAATACCTCAAAGTCAAAACTTGAAACCAAGGAAGGAAAAGTTTGTGAACCCAATAAAAAATGCGATTAAAATCTTTTCTTTAACCTTAATCGAAAATGAAAAATGGATTGACTTTGGTTTTCTTTTGCTTTTTCCTTTTTCAACTAACTATTGGACAAACCATTAACACGGAAAATTTACAGAAAGAAATTTCTAAAGTAACAGATGGAAAAAAGGCTACGATTGGAATTTCGGTAAAACACATTGAAAAAAACACCTCATTTGGCTTAAATGACAAAATGCGTTTTCCGATGCAGAGCGTTTTCAAATTCCCTCAGGCAATTTACGCCTTAGAACTTACAGACAAAGGCATACTTGAGTTAAACCAAGAAGTACTGGTAAAAGAAGAAATTGCGTCTAAATTTTCGAATAGTCCACTTAAGAAAAAATACGGTACATCTTCATTCATTTCTACCGTTGAAGAGTTAATACGATTCTCCGTTTCAAATAGCGATAATTTGGCGTGTGATGTTTTGTTTGAACTACTCGGCGGTCCAAAAGCAGTTGATAAACAATTAAAACGTTGGGGTTACAAAGACATACAAATCATATTTTCAGAAATTGGAATGTCCAAGAAAATCAATAATCAGTTTAAAAACTATTGCAGTCCACTCACAATGGTTCAGATTTTATCTGATTTTCAAGACAAAAAATTTCTCTCTAATAAGAGTAATGAGTTACTCATGAAATTTATGATTGAATCGCCAACTAGTTCAAAACGCTTAAAAGGTAAGTTACCTGAAAATACTGTAGTAGCACACAAAACAGGCACGGGTGATGGTGAAAATTTTATTTATGCTTTGAATGATGTTGGAATACTAACCTTGCCCGATGGAAATCATTTGGCAATTGCCATTTTTATTAAGAATTCAGCTGAAGATTACGACACAACAGAGAGGCTAATTGCAAAGATTACACAAATAATTTTTAGCTATTTTGCGGAGGAAAGCAAGTAGCTGATTAAAAAAATTACAAACCAAGCCTTACTTTTTTTAAGTAAAAACCTTCAAATTTTCAAACTACGCTACACTGTTTTTAAAATACTCTTTCAATATTTGAGCTTTAGCTTTACCAAGAACTTCAATTAATCGTTCATCTCCAGCGTTTTGCATATTCTCAACTGAACCAAAGGTTTGATACAATAATTCAATAGTTTTTGGTCCAATTCCTTGAATTTGGTCAAATTGAGTTTGGAAAGTGGATTTACTTCTTTTGTTGCGATGATGAGTGATTCCAAATCGGTGCGCTTCGTTTCGCAGGTATTGTATTACCTTCAGACTTTCCGATCTTTTGTCCAGATAAATGGGATATTGGTCGCCTGGAAAAAAGATTTCTTCCAAACGTTTTGCAATACCCACAATCGCCAGTTGACCATAAATTCCCAATTCTTTTAGGGCTTCACAAGCTGCACCCAACTGTCCTTTTCCACCGTCGATGACAATGAGTTGTGGAAGAGATTCTCCTTCTTCAACAAGACGTTTGTATCTCCTAAAAACGACCTCTTTCATCGTTGCGAAATCGTCTGGTCCTTCAACTGTTTTTACGTTAAAATGTCTGTAATCTTTTTTGCTTGGTTGTGCATTTTTGAAAACCACACAAGCTGAAACGGCGTTTGTTCCTTGAAAATTGGAATTGTCAAAACACTCTATGTGATAAGGAATTTCGCTCAAACGAAAATCTTTCTGAATTTGTAAAAGAACCCTATCTGGACCTTTTTCCTCTTTTTTCAAAGCTTCTTTTTTCAATTTGTCTAAGCGATAATATTGAACGTTCCTCTGTGATAATTCCAATAACTTTTTCTTGTCTCCAATTTGAGGAACCACCCAATTTATTCCCGGAAGTTCTAAATCTATTTCTTCTTCCACCAAAACTTCTTTGGAATTGCTACCAAAACGTTCACGAATTTGTGGCAACACAATGGACAGAACTTCCGCACTCGATTCTTGTAATTTCAAGACCACTTCATTTGTGTAGGCATGAACAATACTGCCTTCTTGAATCACTAAATAATTGAAAAAGAAACGATTATTAACTGTTTCAAAAGTTAAAACATCGACATCAGAAATCGAGGACGAAACAATTGTTGACTTGGCTCTGTATTTTTCCAATTGTGCGATTAATTCTTTCATTTCTTGCGCTTGCTCGAAGGCGTAATTAGCAGCAAAATCCATCATTCTCGCTTTTAAAGCTTGAATCAATTGGTAAGTTTTTCCCTTCAATAAAAATTCAATTTGCTCAATAAAAACTTGATATTCCTCCTGAGTTTGAAAGGAAACACAAGGCGCTTTACACCTCCCAATATGATATTCCAAACAAGCTTTATACTTACCTTGCTGAATTTTATTTTGCGATAAATCCAAGGAGCAAGTGCGCAAAGGATACATTTCCCGAATCAAATCCAACAAAGATTGCATCACCTTCACATTCGGGTAAGGACCAAAATATTTTGAACCGTCATTGCGCTTTTGTCGAGTTGGAAAAACCCTCGGGAAAGGTTCTTTTTTCACCACAATCCAAGGATAGGTTTTGTCGTCCTTGAGCTGGATATTGTACTTGGGTTGGTAGGTTTTTATGAGATTGTTTTCGAGTAAAAGAGCGTCCAATTCCGTGTCCACAACTACAAACTTGATGTCAGCGATGTGACTTACAAGAATTTTTGTTTTGTAATTGTCAAAATTCTTGGTGAAATAGGAATTGACTCTTTTCTTTAGGTTTTTCGCTTTACCAACGTAAATGATTTGTCCGTTTTTATCAAAATATTGGTACACCCCAGGTTTGTCGGGTAAAACCGCAATTAATTGTTTGATATTTTCACCTTTCATCATTTAATAGTTTTAACTAGTTGACTTCAACTAATATTTTAGTCCATAGATAAGAAAAAACTATCTATTCATTCGTCGAAAATGGTCGAACTTGTCCTTAATAAATACCACTAATTCCATTTCACTTGCGGTCTTTAAAAAGTCAATGTCAACATTTAAAAAGGTAATGAAATCGTCAAATTGCTCTTCAGAAAGTTCAATAATGTCATAAACTACATACAACCTCAACAATTCCTTAACCACTTGACGCTGGTCATCTTTGAATTTTTGTTCTGCAATCCAACGTTTATTTTGTTCTTTTTTGGAAAATGCTTGATATAGTGCAGTAATTGGACTTTGAAGCACTTCAATTCCTGTAACTTGTCTCGTTTCCCTTAGAGCAAGCGCTTTACGTTCTTCTTTAATTTGGTCGAGTGTTTTAATGGGCTTAATCACAACTTCCTGAACTTGTTGTGGTAAACGTTCGATGAAAGCAACTATTCTTTGTTGACAATTGGAATCTGGAGTAACAAAAAATTCATAAATCGGATATTCTTTAGTTGACAGCGCCATTTTATCACCGATGTGCGAATAAACCGAAAAACTACCATCAGGTTGACCAAAAACACCGCGTCCTGTAGTTCGGTTAATAACCATTAGGTTGTAAAAATTTTGGGGCCGTAAGGTATCAACTACTTTACCGGACAGCAAAACTTTATCACATTGCGCCTGAACAGAACCTAGGAATAAAAAAGAAAACAGAATTAGTTTCAGTCGCATAAGTGCTTTTCCATTAATCCAATTACAACGAAACTTTAGTTTTTAAATTGGAATTAAAATCCTAATTTTTGAAAATTTTATCAGTGTATAATCCCCATTTGGCAAGTCGATACTTAAACGAAACACCTAATACTCCAAGACCATAAGTTACAGATCGACTAAAATTAATGGATGACGCCTCTTCAAAATATTTTGTCGGACAAGTAACCTCACCAATTTCAAATCCTGCATAAAATATTTGACCAAGCATTTGATTATCAAAAACGAAGTCGTCAGAATTGGCCTCAATGTTTATTTTTTCAAAAATTTCTTTCGAAAATGCACGATAACCTGTGTGATATTCAGATAGTTTTTGAGACATTAAAATATTTTGAGTTAAGGTCAAGAATCGGTTTGCAATGTATTTATACATTGGCATTCCACCTTTTAGCGCTCCTTTTCCCAAAATTCGAGAACCCATCACAACAGGGTAAACATCATATGCAATAACACCTACAATTGCATGAATTAACTTAGGTGTGTATTGATAATCAGGATGCAACATAACAATAATGTCAGCATTTAAGGATAGCGCTTTGGCATAACAAGACTTTTGATTTCCACCGTAGCCACGGTTTTTTTCGTGTCGAACGACGTGTTGAATTCCAAGTTTTTTGGCTACCTCAGATGTGTTGTCTTTACTTGCATCATCCACCAAAACTACTTCATCAACAATATCGAAAGGAATTTCTTTGTAGGTAATTTCTAAAGTTTCGGCGGCGTTGTAGGCTGGTAGAACAACAAAAATCTTTTTTCCGTTTAGCATAGATTTTAGTATTCAGTAGGAATGATTTGAAAAAATATTGTTAGTCAACCAAGTATTTTAAACGCATGGTGATATTCGCTGTTTTTCGTCTTGATGAAGTATTAAAACTTCCTCCCCAATTGTATTCCTCAGAAGAATTTTCTGCGATTATTTGAAAAACCCCCATATCAGCTTGCATCATTTTTTTGATTTTCCCTCCACCATTCTCAGCAATTTTCTGAGCACGGTCATAAGCGTCTTTCGTGGCTTCTTCAATCATTTTAAGTTTTAATTCCGTTAATTTGGTGTAGTAATATTCTGGTGAATAAGAATTTAACTCGATACCTGCATCAATCAATTGTGAAACCTCTCGTGAAGTATTTTCTACTAAATCTACATTTTTGGATTGTACTTTCATGTTTTGAGTCAATACATAACCGTTGAATATGGATTGCGAAACTCGACCAGAATTATCGTAAAAATAGGAATAGTCCTTTTGAATATCGGCAGCTTCAAAAACCACCTCTTTTTCGGAAATTCCTTTTGACTTCAGGTAACGTTTAACAGCGTTGATATCTTTATTCAATTCATTGTAAGCTGATTTTAATTCAAAATTTCTTCTTGAAAAATTAGCTCTCCAAACAATTAAATCGGAATCGAAGGATTTTTCACCTAAGCCCGTAACACTAATTACAGGATCTGGTTTTCCTTTGTCTTTAAACGATTTACCTAGAAAAACTCCAGTAATTACAACAGCAACAGAAATAACAATCGCTGAAAAATGATTTTGTATAAGACTCACAATATTTACTTTTAGTTGGCTACTTCACTAATGTACTTTATACGCATCAACCTTAACTCCTCTTCAGTATATAGTCCGTCAAATTCTCTATATGCAGCAACAATATCATCACTATCAGCAGAGTTAAAATAATCGAAAATTTCTTCTTGATTATCAGCATCCAAAAGTGTGTTGATGTAATAATTAATGTTTACACGGGTTCCTGAATTTACAATCGATTCAATTTCATCCAGTAATTCATCAAAACTTTTTCCTTGTGATCTGGCGATATCTTCTAAAGGCAATTTTCTGTCGATGTTTTGAATCATTTGCACTTTCAGTTGTGACTTATTCACCAATGTTTTAACCACTAAATCTTGCGGACGTTCAATTTCATTTTTTTCGACATAGTCGGCAATTAAATCCACAAACGGTTCTCCGTATCGTTGTGCTTTACCCGTTCCAACTCCCTGAATATTAGTTAATTCTTCAAGGGTAATTGGATATTGAAAACACATATCTTTGAGTGAAGGCTCTTGGAAAATTACAAATGGAGGAATATTGTTTTCCTTAGAAATTCGACGTCTTAAATCAACCAAAAGTTCATAAAGCTTTTCATCAAACACGCCACCTTTAGCACCTGTTGAAATGATAGATTCATCATCGTCTGTGTTCGAAAAGTCATGTTGTTTGATTAAGGTAAATGAAGTTGGTTTTTCCAAAAATTTTAGACCCGCATCGGTTAATTTTAAAACACCAAAACTTTCAATGTCCTTGTGAAGTAAACCTGCTACAGTTGCCTGACGAATTACCGCATTCCAGAAATGTTCGTCTCTTTCTTTTCCAATACCAAAAAGCTCGTGTTTATCGTGTTTGTAAGACTTCATATCAGACGTTACATGACCTGAAAGAAAGGCACAGTAATGTTTTGCTTTCTGAGTTTGTTCTAACGCTTGAACAGATTTCAATAACATTTCGATAAAGTCTTGACCCTCCATTCTTTCCATTGGGTGACGACAGTTGTCGCACATTTCTGTGCATTTTTTCTCGTTAAATTCTTCACCGAAATAATGGAGAATAAACTTTCTTCTACACACAGAAGTTTCTGAATAAGAGACTATTTCATTTAAAAGTTGTCTTCCAATTTCTTGTTCTGTAACTGGTTTTCCTTGTAGAAATTTTTCCAGTTTTTCAATGTCTTTATAGCTGTAAAATGCAATACAATCTCCAACTCCTCCATCTCTACCTGCGCGTCCCGTTTCTTGGTAGTAACTTTCCAATGATTTTGGAATGTCGTGATGGATTACATAACGCACATCAGGTTTGTCAATTCCCATCCCAAAAGCTATTGTCGCAACAATAACGTCAGCCTCTTCCATCAAAAACATATCCTGATGTTTTGCTCTTGTTGCAGCGTCGAGTCCAGCATGATATGGTAGTGCATTTACGCCGTTAACTTGAAGTAATTCAGCAATTTCTTCTACTTTTTTTCTGCTTAAACAATAAATAATTCCACTTTCACCTGAACGTTGACGGATGTATTTTATAATTTGCTTTTCGATGTCGCGCTTTGGTCGGATTTCGTAATAAAGATTGTCGCGATTAAAGGATGCTTTAAAGACATCTGCATCCAACATATTCAGGTTCTTTTGAATATCATACTGAACCTTTGGAGTGGCTGTTGCAGTTAATGCGATTATTGGAACATCAGAAATTTTTTCAAAAATCTCGCGAAGTCTTCTATATTCAGGTCGGAAATCATGGCCCCATTCGGAAATACAGTGTGCTTCGTCAATGGCAAAAAACGATATATTCACTGAGGTAAGGAAATCAATGTTCTCTTGCTTTGTAAGTGACTCAGGAGCAACGTATAACATTTTTGTATTTCCTTCTTGGATGTCCTTTTTTACTTGAGTAATTTCTGTTTTTGAAAGAGAAGAATTGAGAAAGTGTGCGACGCTGTCTGTATCACTCACATTTCGTATTGCATCCACCTGATTTTTCATTAATGCAATCAATGGGGAAACAATTATTGCTGTTCCTTCCATTATTAGTGAAGGTAATTGATAACAAAGCGATTTACCACCACCTGTTGGCATTATAACAAATGTATTTCTTCCCGAAAGAACATTTTTTATTATGTGTTCTTGCTCTCCTTTAAAAACATCAAAACCAAAATATTTTCTGAGTGAATCCTTTAAAATTGGTTCTACCTTGTTCACTGCTTTCTTGTTCGAAATAACCTCTCCCATGAATATTTTAAAATTAATTTAAGTCTAAATTTAACAAAACTTTTGAATACAAAAAATGTAATCGAAAATTTAACCGTTAATCGCAACAACCTCTGTAACTTCAGGAAGATGTTGTTTTAATAAATTTTCAATCCCACCTTTCAATGTTGCAGTCGAGGAAGGACAACCCGCGCAAGAGCCTCTTAGCACTACTGTAACTTTTCCGTTTTCAAAACCTACGAAATCAATTGCTCCACCATCATTTTCAACGGCTGGCCTAACATATTCATCTAGCAATGCGCGAATTGGGTCGTCGTATTCTGATGGATTAAATTCAATTTTACTTTCTGAATTAGATTCCTCTTTTACAACCGGGACTGGCATTTGAATTAACACTTCCTTTCCATTGAATAGCCATTCTCGAACAAATTCCCTCAATTCCATGGTAATGAAATCCCATGGAACATTATCCGTTTTGGTTACGGTCACAAAATTCGCTGCAATAAAAACATTTTGAACAAATGGAAAATCAAATAGTGCCTCTGCGAGTGGTGAATATCCTTTAGCAGACATTTTTGAATTGAATTCTACAGAGTCTCCCGTCATTAAAAGGTATTTATTTGCTACAAACTTCATCGTTGTAGGATTAGGTGTCATTTCTGCGTAAACAGTAACTGGTACGTTCATTTTGTTCTATTTTAATCAAAGATAAACAATTGTTTTTACCGACTACCCTAATCTCGTCTTGGGTGTTGTTAACTTTTTGTATTTTAAACAACAACTTTTCGCATTGAGCAACTAAATATCTGAAAGTGTTAGAATTAAGTAAAGTTCTCTCGATTTGCATATATTTGATTAATCTTTAACTGAATAATTATTAATATTTTGAAATTTAAAGTCATATCCCCCTTCCAAGTGCGCATTGTCTTGATTAGTATTAACAAAGTCAATCTTTAGGAGTAGAAATATACAGTATTCACTAATGTCACCTAAGTGCGGTGGGGTAAATTGTCTATTTTTGGCACCTTTCATTTAACAAAACTTTTGAAAAATTTAATCAACAATTTTCACAGAGAAGATCTGATTTCAGGCTTTTTGGTTTTTCTGATAGCGATGCCGTTAAGTCTTGGAATTGCCGTAGCAAGCGGTTTTCCTGCCATTTACGGCTTGATTACAGCTATGGTCGGTGGAATTTTGGTGAGTTTCTTCGTGGGGTCTGCATTAACCATCAAGGGTCCAGCAGCAGGTTTAATTGTGATAATTGCTTCTGCCGTTCATGACTTTGGAAATGGGGACGCTGTTGTAGGTTGGAAATTAACATTAGGAACAATCTTCACCGCTGCCGTTTTTCAAGTTGTTTTTGCAAGATTAAAATTCGGAAAATTCGTTGATTTCTTTCCTATTTCTGCTGTAAAGGGAATGTTAACCGCGATTGGTATAATCATATTAAGCAAGCAAATTTTCGTCTTGATTGGTGTTAAACCAATTAATAAAAACGGAGAATTACTCTCCAAACCAATTGATTTATTGATGCTTTTCCCTCAAAAAATCACGCAAATCGAGCATCCTATTTTCTTTTTAATTGGAATATTGTCCCTTTCAATTTTGATTATTTGGCAAATTTCCAACTCCAATACTTTAAAGAAAGTTCCTGGTGCTTTAGTAGTATTAATTCTAAGTTGTATAATCGGGTTGAATTTTGGGAAAAATACGTTGCAAATGAGTGAGTACGATAGGTTTTTTCTTGTTGTCAATCAAAAAGTTTCAGATTTATTTCACTTTCCAATGAGCTTCGAGGGAATATATCAACCGAAATTTTTTGTAAAGTACACATTTATTTTTCTTTTGGTTGGAAGCTTGGAAACACTTCTTTCAGTAAAAGCGATAGATACTTTAGTGAACAAAGGAAAATCCGATTTTAACAAGGATTTACAAGCTGTTGGGATAGGAAACATGATAAGTTCTGCACTCGGTGGTTTACCGATGATTGCCGAGGTTGCTCGTTCAACTGCAAATGTAAATAACGGAGCAAAAACCCAATGGGCAAATTTTTATCATGGTTTATTCATTTTGATTTTTCTTGTTCTAATTGGATTTTTGAATGAGAGTATTCCATTAAGCGCACTTGCTGCTATGTTAATTGTAGTTGGCTGGAATCTTGCTAGACCGGGAGTTTTTATTCAAAAATGGAAAAAGGGTAAGGATCAGTTTGCGATTTTCTTTAGTACGATAATCGTCTCTTTGCTAACTGATATTTTGATGGGAATTTGTGTTGGAATTCTTGTCAATATCTCTTTCCACTTTTTACGAGGTTTAAAATTGAGAAACGTTTTTCAATTGAATTATCAACTTGAAGGTGACAAAGTTGTAGTTAAGGATTTTTTGGTGTTTACTAATTACTTAAAACTTGACGAATTAGTGACCAATCAAAATGTTAAGCTTTTGGATTTGTCACAATGTACTTTTGTTGACCACTCGTCTAAACAAAACTTGCTGTTAAAAATCAAGGCAAAAGAAAATTCAGAACTTCCTCAACTGGAAATATTCGGTTTGAATTGATTTACTGTCTAAAAATAACTTTCCTGAAGATAAGCGAAATGGCAATGGAATTTAAAGTTCCATAAATCATTAAAGCCAAGGTGGACAGAATCATTGTGAATTTTGCGCTATGAATTGTTCGTGAATTTTCCATTACAGCTTTTTTGATTTCCACATCGGTTTTATTTTCCATGTCGGGGTTGGATGAACGCAACTCTCCAATAGTTTTCTTTTCTTCCAATCTTAATTCTATTTCTCTTAGTTTGTTCTCATTGAATTCAGGATAGATTTTTTCGTAATAGAAATAGAGAAACACACTCACAATCAGCGCGTAAGGCAAAGAGGAAAGTAAACCATTTTTAATGTCTTGCAACAAAGGATTGTCCGGATTTGCACGTTTTTCTTTGTAAATGGAAAACGAAGCCGCCGTAGTTATAAAGAGCATATTAACGAACACAAAAAAACGTATGTCGTTTGTTGACCAGTTAATTGCTAGAGCCAACATCTTAAAAGCTATCCAAGATGCAGCGAAAATCAATCCTATTTTAAGCGGAAAACGCATCTTAACCGTTCATTGAAATCAAGAATTCTTCGTTGGAAATGGTTCGTTCCATGTGCGATTTTAAAAACTCCATAGCCTCAACAGGATTCATGTCTGCCATGTGTTTTCTCATTAGCCAAACTCTTTGAAGAACGTCTTTTCCTACTAGTAAATCTTCACGTCTTGTACCAGAGGCGGTAATATCAATTGCAGGATAAATTCGACGATTGGCAATTTTTCTATCCAATTGCAATTCCATATTTCCTGTTCCTTTAAATTCTTCAAAGATAACTTCGTCCATCTTAGAACCTGTTTCGGTTAATGCTGTGGCTAATATGGATAATGAACCGCCGTTTTCAATCTTTCTTGCCGAACCAAAGAATCTTTTCGGTTTGTGTAATGCATTGGCATCAACACCGCCAGAAAGTACTTTTCCAGAAGCAGGGGAAACAGTGTTGTAGGCTCTTGCAAGACGAGTAATAGAGTCTAACAGAATACAAACATCATGACCACATTCCACCATTCTTTTCGCTTTTTCAATCACCATATTGGCAACTTTTACGTGTCTTTCAGCTGGTTCGTCAAAAGTTGAGGCAATCACTTCTGCTTTTACACTTCTTGCCATGTCGGTAACTTCCTCAGGACGTTCATCGATAAGTAGAACAATTAAGTAAGTTTCTGGATGATTTGCTGCAATTGCGTTCGCGACATCTTTCAACAACATTGTTTTACCCGTTTTCGGTTGAGCCACAATCATTCCACGTTGACCTTTACCAATTGGAGCAAACAAATCCATAATTCTTGTTGACATGGATTCATTTTTATGACCTGTCAATTTGAATTTTTCACTAGGAAATAAAGGAGTAAGGAATTGAAAAGGCACTCGATCGCGGATGTAAGATGGGTCTCTTCCATTAATGGATTCCAATTTTACAAGTGGAAAATATTTTTCACCTTCTCTTGGTGGACGAATGGAACCTTTAACTGTATCACCGGTTTTTAGTCCGAACAATTTGATTTGGTTTTGAGAAACGTAAACATCGTCAGGTGAAGGAAGGTAATTATAGTCTGAAGATCTTAAAAATCCGAAGCCATCTTGAACGATTTCTAAAACTCCTTCCGCGGAAACGATTCCAACTAAATCGTAGTTTTCTTCTAATTTCGGTAATTCGGTCGTATTGGTTTCAGGTTTGTTTTCTTGTTCTCTATTGTTTTGACGGAAATTTGGATTGTTTTCGTTTCGTCGGTTATTGTTTTGATTTCTTTGATTTTGAAATCTTTGATTGTTTGAATTTGTTTGTGGGTTTTCTTCTGTTGAAGAAGCAGTTAAAGGTGCGTTTTGTTCTTGTTTTATATCTTCAACAGTCGGTTTAATTTCTTCGGTTTGTTGTTTTCTTTCTTCTTGAGATTTCTTGTTTGGCCTCTCAAATTTATTACGTTTGTTGTTTGTTGGCAAGGCTTTTTCTACTTCTTTTTGTTCTGAAAACAAGTCTATTGGAATATCGTTTTCTTGTATTTTTTCAGGTAAAAGCTCTTTTTCATCTGTATTCAGGTTTTCCAAGTTTTCCATGATTTCAACTTCTTCAGGAGCAAAGTCTTTCATGAATTCAATTAGTTCTGACTTATTAGAATCCGATTGCTCTTCCTTTCTAGGTCGGCGACCTCGTTTTTTGACCTCAGTAATTTTTTCTGAATGTTCATTTGTTTCTTTTGTAGAAACGACATTGTTCGCATTCGTGTCTTCACCACCAGAAATGAGGTCAATGAGTTCACTTTTCTTTAAATTTTCTGAATTTTGAATACCTATAGACGCGGCAATAACCCTTAAGTCTGAAACCTTTTTGGTCTCTAATAATTTTCTATCCATTTAAGTTATAAAGATCGATTTTAAAAGAAATTGGGAATGATTGTGGGAATCTCCCGAGGAGAATTTTCGGCAAGTTTATACATTTTTCTTCAATCTGAATCAAAAAAAACAATTTGGACAATTTTAACATTAAAAGAACTTTATCTCAATAAAATTGTTTTTGAATTGGTTTTATGGCTAATTTGGTAGCCGAAATTTAAGATTGTTTTAATTCAATTCTATATGTTGAAAAAAGGTTTAATTATTGGTTCTCTGATGGCTACAGGAATTCTGGCTTTGTTTCTAGTGAACAAATTCAGTGTAGAAAATGAAGAATCGTACGCTCAAAATGGTTTAAAATCCTTGCAAGAGCAAAATGCAAATGATGCGATGGAGTGGATGAAAGCGCGTTATGTTGATGTTAATACTGGGCAGCCGATTAGCACAGATAAACTTGCAGAAATCCAAAAGCAATTATCAAAACTACCCAAATCCAAGTCGATATCCTTTATGGACCACGGTCCCGACAATATAGGTGGTCGAACAAGAGCAATTCAGGTTTGTAGGGTTTGGAACGACCGAATATGGGCAGGAGGTGTTTCCGGGGGTTTATTTGTCTCATATAATGGTGCAAACACTTGGACTCGCATGGACTCTTACATTGATGCTGGTGCAAGTCCGTTTATTTCAAGTATGACACAAACAATCGATGGTACTCTATATGTCGGTACTGGTTCAAATCAGGAGCAATGGAATGGTAACGGGGTTTGGTATTCAACAGATTTCGGAGCAACTTGGGATAAAGTGCCGGGCGTGACACAGAGCACTGAGGTTGTTAGCTCTGACGTTGATAATTTTGTTTGGATGGCAACTTCTAATGGTTTGCGTAAGTGGAAGGTGGGTGACGCAAGTCCAACAACTGTGAATGTTACATCAGGTGGTTGTTTTGCATTAAATATCTCCCGCGATGGACAAGTCCTTGTTACATCATTTAGTGCTAATAGAACTTACGTATCTACAAATGGCGGCGAAAGCTTCACAGATAAATCAGGAACAGCAAATAATAACCTTGTTCCAACAGGTGCGTCGAGAATTGAGTATGCAATCTCTCCTAACAAAAATTCATCAGGAAATTACTCATTGTATGCTGCAAGAACAAACGCTAATTTGTTGAGTATGCACGTGTCTCATGACAACGGACAAACTTGGACACAATTTGTAGGTGCATCAGGTCCTCCAAACGAATTTGATATTTATAGAGATCAAGGAACTTATAATTCCATTTTAGCTGTTAATCCTACTAATGCTGAAGAATTATTGATTGGTGGTATTGATGTGTGGCGTTGGAATCAAACAGTTAATAATCCACCTTCTGGAGGTTTTGAGAAAATTAGTCTTTGGTTTGCCAACCCTAGTTCACCTATTTATGTTCATGCCGATAATCACGAAATGAAATGGGATAAAAACAATCGTTTCTATGTTGGTAACGACGGTGGTATAGGTATTTCTAACAATTTTGGTGCAACTTGGTTTCCTGCCAATAGAGGTTACAACGTAACTCAATTCTACGGAATTTCCTTCGATAGAGATGGAAAAGTTATCGGTGGTACACAAGATAACGGAACTCTTTACAATGATCACTCACTTTCCTCGTATCAAGAATACAAGCAAGTTAACGGTGGTGACGGTTTTGATGCTGAAATCTCATTTTTCAATCCGAGAGTAATGTTCTCTTCTGTTTACTACAATGCTATTTCGCGTTCTGGAGATGGAGGTCAAACTTTCAGCTCTTTCGTGCCTAGCTTACCAAATACTTATGATGCTCCTGGGACTATGGGAAGTAACTTTCACCCATTTAGAACAACCTTCATATTGGCAGAATATTATGACACCAACTCTAAGGACTCAGTTACATTTATCCCGACAAAAAGTTATGCCGCTGGTTCAACTTTAAGAATTCCTTCATTGGCATCTGGTGATACAATTTCCTATGTAACTAATAATGCTCTTTATTTTGACGATACCTTGTATTACAATCCATCTTTAACTTCAAACGGAGTAAATTTTGGTTTGAATCCAGCAACAGGTGAAAAATTCCCAATGGGTACGGATACAGTCGCATTCAATGTTTCTTGGGATACATTAAGAGTGCAAGATCCTTTCCAATCATGGTTTTTGGTTTATGTTAATGCAAATGGTGGTGAACTTTGGGGTACGAGAAATGCACTTCGTCTTTCTGTAACCAATCCTCTTTGGGTTTGTGTTGCACGTGGTTTTGGTGGAGGAACATTTAACGATGTTGATATCAAGTTCACTAAAAACCTTCAACATTTATTTATCAGTTCAGGTAATGGTGTTTGGAGAGTGGACGGTTTAGGTTCAGTTTACACTTCAGACCCGCAGTTTATTCAAAAAGTAGCTTTTGTTGGAACTGGAGCGAATGCAACTACACCAACTTTCACAACCGCAACTAAAATCGTTACTACAAACCACACAGGTCTTGCTGTTAACCCAAATAATCCAAACGACTTGATTTTGTTTTCAGGTTTTGGCGGTGTGAACAAGCGTACATTGAACGCTACTGCGGCAAATCCTAGTTTCACTAATTTATCTCCAATTTCATCACCTAATCCTGCTTGTTATGACGGTATTATTGATAGATTGGATTCTGATATTATTGTTGTTGGTACGTCAAATGGTGTGTTCGTTTCTGAAAATGGAGGCCTATCTTGGCAAAATGCTTCAACTGGTTTTGAAGGAACACCAGTTTATGAAGTGCACCAATCTTGGAGATCCTGGGAAGAAGGAAATAGTCGTCCTGGTGAAATTCATATTGGTACTTTCGGTCGTGGAATTTGGACTTCAACTGCTTACTTGAGCACTGGAAATGGTTCAACGAATAAACCAAATGTTGCTGAAACTTTCAAAACAAATTTGAAGTCCTTCCCGAATCCTTCAAATGAGAACACCAATGTGACTTTTGAAATTCAAAAATCAGGTAAAGCAACTTTAGCGGTTTATACTATCACAGGTCAATTAGTGAAAACAATTAGCCTTGACAATGTAAACGCGGGAACGAATACTGTTTCATTAGAATCTTCTGACTTACCAAGAGGAACTTATATTGTAAAATTGGTTTCTGGAAAACAAAGCGATTCTTCGAAATTTATCAAACTTTAAATCTTAATTTTTTATAATTAAAGCTGTCAGAAATGGCAGCTTTTTTTTTGAATAGATTTTAGGGTTGATTCAAATTGTTAATTTCGAGTTCAAATATTTACGAAATGAAAAGAACCATTTATGCTCTAGGCGTTTTACTCTTGTTCGCCTGTCAAAGTGAAAAGTCAAGTAGTGGTGAATTAACTTCGTCTATTATTGCCACTGAACAAAACGAGAAAGCCTTAAAGGAACAACTAAAACAAGTTGAAATAGAAGAAGCCGAGCGTCAAAAAGAATTGGCTGAAAATGTTACAACAATGGAATTTGATAGAGTAGTTCACGACTTCGGACAAGTAAAAGAACTATCAGAAAATAAAACAACTTTTGTTGTAAAAAATACCGGCAAGAAACCATTAATTATTGAGAATGTTTCTGCAAGTTGTGGCTGTACAACTCCCTCAAAACCAGAAAAGCCGATTCCTCCTGGTGGAAAAGATAAAATTGAAGTTGTTTTTCAACCTAAAGAGGGACAACTGAAAGAACAAGCAAAATCAGTAACTGTAACGGCGAATACTGATCCAAAGATGGTTGTACTTGAAATAAAAGCCTTTGTAAATCCGAAATAATTAAAAATGAGGTTACACGTACTCAATACTGGGAATTTTAAATTAGATGGTGGCGCCATGTTTGGGGTTGTTCCAAAAACTATTTGGCAAAAAACTAATCCTGCCGACGAGAACAATATGTGTTCATGGGCAATGCGTTCCCTACTTATTGAAGATGGAAAGCGTCTCATTCTTGTAGATACTGGAATTGGTGACAAACAATCTGAAAAATTCTTCTCTCACTATTACTTACACGGTAACGATTCGCTACACGGCAACTTGCGGAAATTAGGATTTCATGCCGATGATATAACAGATGTTATTCTTACACACTTGCATTTTGACCATTGTGGAGGATCCATTTATTTCGATACGAAGGTGGAGGCTTACCGACCTGTTTTTAAAAATGCAACTTATTGGAGTACTGAAAATCATTGGAGTTGGGCGGTAAATCCTAACCCAAGAGAGAAAGCTTCCTTTCTTTCCGAAAATATTTTACCAATTCAAGAAAGTGGACAGTTGAAGTTTATTGATAGAACTGGTGACTTTACAGAAAACGCACTCCCTCAAATGGATATGCTTTTTGTGGATGGGCATACCGAAAGTATGATGATTCCGCATATAAAAATCAATGGTAAAACAGTCGTTTTTATGGCTGATTTGTTGCCTAGTGTTGGTCATATTCCACTGCCTTATGTAATGGGGTATGATACCCGTCCGTTATTGACATTAGGAGAAAAAGCCAAATTTTTAGATATGGCTTGTGAAAAAGAATTCATACTTTTTTTGGAACACGATTCAGTTAATGAAACTTGTACACTTCAACGCACAGAAAAAGGAGTTCGACTGAATAGAACGGGAACACTAGCCGAATTACTTGCATGAAAAGTTCAATCGAAATTGTTCATTCCATGATGGACACTGATGCTTTCAGTTCTTGGTTGGGAATTGAATTATTGATTATTGAAAAAGGACGAGTATGTATTTCGTGTCAAGTAAGAGAAGAAATGGTGAATGGATTTAAAATCGCTCACGGAGGAATCTCATTTGCACTAGGAGATTCAGCTTTAGCCTTCGCCGCGAATTCAAACGGTAAGCATGCTGTAAGTATTGAATGTAATATTTCGCACCTCGCAACGGTCTTTGTAGGTGATATTTTAACTGCTACAGCTGAGGAAATCAAGTATGGAAAACAAACCGCCACATACATTTGCTCCGTTAGAAATCAGGAAGATAAACTAGTTGCGCATCTAAAAGGCGTATTCTTTGTAAAGGAAAATTTTTGGTAAAAATACTATGCGTGCATAATTTGTATTACATTTAGGCATTCAATGAGCACAACAACTTTTCCATTGATTGACTTCACAATTCGTAGCGCATGGCATCGAATTAGTCGAATGTACAACCATCAAGCGTTGAACCAAGGCATGACGATGTCCTATGGTTTTATTTTGATGATGGTGGAAAAAGAAGGAACTCCGAGCACGCAACTCGGTCCAAAAATGGGAATGGAACCGACATCACTATCCAGAACATTAAATGCGATGGAAAAAGAGGGTTTGATTCGCAGGTCAGAGGCGAGTGGCGACAAAAGAAAAGTATTGATTTTTCTAACGGATGAAGGTTTGAAAAAAAGAAGAGAGGTTCGTTCGTTTCTTTTAGACTTTAACCATAGACTAAAGGAAAAACTTTCAATAGAAGAGTTAAACAATTTCTTTAAGGTCATGGAAGTTTTGGAAACTCAAATTGATGAAACAGTAAATGAAAAAAGTATCAACATATAAACTAAAATTATGAATCGTCACATTCGAAAAGTAGCTGTCCTTGGTTCGGGAGTAATGGGATCTAGGATTGCATGTCATTTTGCAAACGTTGGTTGCGAAGTTGTTTTATTGGATATTACACCAAGAGAACTTACACCAGATGAGGAGAAAAAAGGCTTAACATTAGAGTCAAAAGCCGTTAGGAATCGAATTGTAAATTCCTCTTTGGATTTTGCGGTAAAATCAAATCCTTCCCCTATTTATAGAAAAAGCTTTGTTTCCAGAATTGTAACTGGAAATTTCGACGACGATTTAGCACTTATCGGATCTTGTGACTGGGTAATTGAAGTGGTTATCGAACGTTTAGACCTTAAGCAACAATTATTTGAAAAAGTTGAAAAGTACCGTAAACCGGGAACTTTAATTTCTTCAAACACTTCTGGTATTCCAATTCACATGATGTTGGAAGGACGAAGTGACGATTTCCAAACACACTTCACAGGTACGCACTTCTTTAATCCGCCGCGTTATTTACAACTTCTCGAAATTATTCCAACGCCAAAAACACAACCTGAAATTGTTGCGTTTTTAATGGATTATGGTCGTAGAGTTTTAGGAAAAAGAACTGTACTTTGTAAGGATACTCCTGGATTTATTGGTAACAGAGTAGGCGTTTATTCCATGGCGAAAGTAATGGAGTTAGCGCAAGAATTAGGTTTGTCAATTGAGGAGGCAGATGCTTTAACGGGTTCACTTTTGGAACGTCCAAAAACTGGAACATTTAAGCTTGCAGATTTAGTAGGTCTTGACACTGCATATAATGTAACCAAAGGACTTCAAGCTAATCTGAAAGACGATGCGATGGTTAATGCTATCAAGCCGTCTAAAGTTTTGGATTACCTTGTGGATAATAAATTTTTGGGAGATAAAACGAAAAAAGGTTTTTACTACAAAGAAAAAGACGCATCAGGAAAAACAAATCGTTTCGCTTTAAATCTTGATACTTTAGAATATCATCCTTTACAAAAAGCGAAGTTGCCAGTTATTGAAATGGCAAAACAAGCACCTGATTTAAAAACGCGTTTAGGTATTTTATTGGCGGATAAAACAAAAGCTGGAGATTTATTGCGCAAGCATTATGCGTCTTTATTTGCTTACGTTTCTCAACGTGTTCCTGAAATTTCAGATGTTCTTTTCAGTGTAGATGACGCTATTAGAACAGGATATGCTTGGTCTTTCGGGCCTTTTGAGAATTGGGACATGGTGGGTATCAAGAAAGGCATTGAACTAGCTGAATCGGAAGGGTTTACAGTTGCTGATTGGGTAAAAGAAATGTTGGCTGCTGGACATGAATCTTTCTACAAAATTGAAGGTGGACAGCGTAAATACTACGATATTTTTAGCAAATCTTACACAGTTATTCCAGGAACTGAAAACTTAGTTTTGTTGGATAACTTACGCGATGAGAATAAAGTTTGGGGTAATGCTGACACAACATTAGTTCACCTTGGAGATGGAATTTTGAATTTAGAGTTCCACACGAAAATGAATACAATCGGTGGTGGTGTAATTGAGGGAATAAACAAAGCTGTTGATTTAGCAGAAAAAGAGTACAGAGGATTGGTGATTTCCAATACCGGTGCAAATTTCTCGGCTGGAGCAAATGTTGGAATGATTTTCATGATGGCAGTGGAGCAAGATTACGATGAATTAAATTTTGCTGTTAAGGCTTTCCAAGATACAATGATGCGATTGCGTTATTGTAACGTTCCTGTGGTTGCTGCACCGCATAATTTAACTTTAGGTGGAGGTTGCGAATTATCGATGCACGCTGATAAAGTGGTTGCACACGCGGAACTTTACATGGGATTGGTTGAATTCGGTGTAGGATTGATTCCTGGTGGAGGGGGAACGAAAGAGTTCGCGAAAAGATTATCTGAGGAACTGAAGGATGGCGATATTAAAATCAACCGTTTACGCGAGCGTTTCCTAACTGTTGGACAAGCGAAAGTAGCAACATCTGCTTATGAAGCATTCGATTTAGGTTATTTACGTGAAGGTGTGGACGAGGTTGTTGTTAGCCGTGATTACCATTTAACTCGCGCAAAAGCAGCCTGTGTTGAATTAGCGGAGAAAGGATATGTTGCTCCGAAAAGAGAGAAAAACATCAGAGTTGTTGGACAAGAAGGTTTGGGAATTGTGTATGTTGGAGCAAATTCCATGTTATCAGGAAACTATATGTCAGATCATGACAGAGTGATTTCGGAGAAATTAGGATTTGTACTTTGCGGTGGAGATTTATCAGAAAACACTGTTGTGTCTGAGCAATACCTTCTTGATCTTGAAAGAAAAGCGTTTGTTGAGTTGTGTGCGGAGAGAAAAACGTTGGAAAGATTGGAGAGTTTGGTTAAAAACGGGAGAATTTTAAGAAATTAATTAGCTTAAAAATATTCATTATGAGACGGTTACTTTTGTGGCCGTCTTTTTTTTTGATTTTTTTCATACAAACACTTGTATCAATAGGAAAAAGTACTACTTTTGTAACCGCTTTAGACGAAAGCACACACAATTTTAAATCTGACTGTTGTCAGAAATTTCGAAAGAAATTAAAAAATTGGTTTGGTAGTTCAGTTGGTTAGAATACCTGCCTGTCACGCAGGGGGTCGCGGGTTCGAGTCCCGTCCAGACCGCAAACGCTGAGTTTAAAGTAGAAAAGCCTTGGTTCGTCCAAGGCTTTTTTTTTGATTTAAATTATCAAATTGCTTTAGTACTGTAAAACCACAAACATGAATTTTAACACAAAAAAACGTAGAGAGTATCAAGCACTTTGTTGCTCTTACTAATAATAAAACCAAAGAATGAAACGAATCAACGAATACAAAAAATTGATTCAAATCGAAAACGAAATCGATTTGGCTGAATTGAAAACAACTTACCGCAAATTGGTAAAACAATGGCATCCCGATAAATTTCAAGATGACGATCCTTTGAAAGAAGAAGCCTTAGTAATGGGACGACAAGTAACCGATGGCTACCATTTCTTAGTGAGCATCGCACCGGAAACAAAAGCTACGAATCTTCCTGAATACCAAAAAACGATTATGGAATGTGGTATCGCGGATTACAAACACAAAGGTCTTTTACTGGAAATCACTTTTACCGACGGCTCGAGTTACGAGTATTTCGGCGTGAATGCGAATGTGTTTAAAAAACTTATCAACTCCGATAAGCAAGTCCGCTTCGCAAAACGCTTCATTTATGATAGCTATTTGTATCGTAAGTCGAAGAAAGCGGTTGAGGAGATAGTATAAAGTGCTTTGGTGTTATGTTGACATCACATTCAATTAAAATAATCGCAAGAAACACAAAAAGCCCCCGTTTCCGAGAGCTTTTTGATATTGAATTTTCCTACAAAAACGAATAGTTGATTAAAATTTGAAATCGTTTTTGTTCATGAAATAAGGTTACAATTTCGCCTTCAAACTTGTCCAACCTCCTCCGTTATGAACATCGCTGTAACCTGCTGATTTTAAGATGCTTTTTGCACTTGAACTTCTCATTCCTGATGCACAGCAAGTAATAATCGGTTTACCTTTCGGGATTTTGTTCAGTGAGGATTGAATGCTTTGTAAAGGAATATTAATCGCTCCTTGTATATGTCCACCCTTGAATTCTCCTGGAGAACGAACATCAATTATGATTGCACCTTGTTGTTTTAACTGCTTAAAATCAACACTTTGCATTCCAAATAATTTTGATAAAAATGACATAACTAAGCGTGTGAAACTTGATAATTTACTTCTAACCAAGAACCTCCATTCTCGCAATCAACACCAAGTGATTGGAAATAATGAGTGGCTTGTCCGCTTCTGTTACCACTTGCACAACAGAAAATAACTGGTGCTTCCAATGCTCGAATTTCGTCAATGTGTTGTGTGATTTCCTGAAGAGGAATGTTGATTGAACCTGCTACGTGTCCGCCTGCGTACTCCGCTCTTGTGCGCACATCTACAATTGTACCTTTTGCCATAACTTAAGATTTAGATGGAAATGAAACTTTAATGGTTTGAACGATAAAATCTCCGATAAATGCCCCAATCATAATGGTGAAAAAAGGACTTGATGTAATCGCACAACCTCCTTCACAGGGAAAAACTTTGTAGTAAACAAAACCTCCAACTCCTCCAACCAAGTACCCTAACACGTTAATAATTTTCGAATTTCTCATTGCTTATCGCTCTTTGATGGGACAAAAGTAGAACCGCGTTTTCGAACTATTTGTAACTAAAGATACATGTTTAATATTCGGCTAACATTTACTTGCCTATCTTTGAAAACAGAATTACAATCAAAAAACTAAACCGCATGAAGCACGTTTCCCTTGCCAGTATTGAAAAGGCAATTAAAATCGTTGACAATTTGGATGATGACCAATTAGAAAACATCACTGAAAATTTTGCCAACGCTCAACCAAATTTGATTTCTTACGTGTTGTCTGCACCTGAAGAATATGATAATGACGAATTGGAAGGTTTGTTGATTTATTATTTCTGCTTGATTTCGGAAGCGTTTAAACAAGAGGGAATTACCTTGCGAGAAGTAACTGAGGAAGATATCGACGCTAATGAAGAACCATTTTTTCAAATGTTGGACGAATATTTTGAAACCGAAAATGAAGAAATTTTGGAATCTTTTTGCGACCAACCAAACTTAGCTCAATTTATGGCAATTGAAGTTTCTACAGACGATGACGATGGCTCCTCTTTTGATGAAGAAACTGCAACACAATTATTTATAGTTTCTCTTTCCATGATTACTTTAATGAATCGTGCAATAGTTTAATTCTAAATTAAAATTTTTTCTCATGTTGAAAATTGATATGCACACGCATATTTTGCCAAAAACAATGCCCAATTGGACAGAAAAGTTTGGTTATGGAAAATTCATACACCTCGAGCCCAACGATGACGGAAGTGCAAACATGATGCAGGGCGGTCAATTTTTTAGACGAATTTTAGAAAATTGCTGGGACGAAAATTTAAGAATACAAGAATATCAACAGTTTCAGACTCAGGTACAAGTAGTGTGTACCATTCCTGTGATGTTTTCTTATTGGGCAAATCCACAAGATTGTTTGGAACTTTCAAAATTTCTAAACGACCACATTGCAGAACTCGTTTCGCGTTTTCCAAAAAATTACATTGGACTTGGAACTGTACCGATGCAAGACACCAAACTTGCCATTCAAGAATTGGAAAGACTAAAGGCTACTGGTCACGTCGGAATTCAAATTGGCTCGAATATCAACGATGAAAATCTAAGTGAGGACAAGTTTTTTCCCATTTTCGAAGCTTGTAGTGAACTAGGTCTTGCGGTGATGATTCACCCGTGGCAAATGATGGGCTTCGACAGTATGAAAAAATATTGGTTGCCTTGGTTAGTTGGAATGCCAGCAGAAACATCTCGTGCGGCTTGCTCATTGATTTTCGGTGGAGTTTTGGAACGTTTGCCAAACTTAAGGGTTTGTTTTTCTCACGCAGGTGGTTCATTTTTACCAACTCTTGGAAGAATCGAACATGGATTCAATTGTCGTCCGGATTTAGTTGCAATTGACAATCCCCACAATCCGAGAAATTACGTAGGTAAATTTTGGGTGGACTGTATCACACACGACATCAACGCTTTGGAATACATTTTAAAATTACAAGGTTCTAAATGCGTTTGTTTGGGTTCGGATTATCCTTTTCCTCTTGGAGATTTAGAAATTGGAAAATTTATAGAAGAAAGTTCTCTTTCAAATGAAGTGATAGAGGACATTTTTTGCAATTCAACGTTAGAATGGTTGCAGTTGGATAAATCTAAATTCATTTAAATGAAACTTTTAGAAGAATTCAAAGCCTTCGCCATGAAGGGCAATGTTATGGATCTTGCTGTCGGGGTGATTATTGGTGGTGCTTTTGGGAAAATAGTGAGTTCTGTTGTGAACGACATCATTATGCCAGTGATTGGAGTTTTAGTTGGCGGTGTACATTTCTCTGATTTAAAAATCACGATAAAAAAGGCAGTTGGCGAGAACCCGGAAGTAACACTCAATTACGGTAATTTTCTTCAAGTCACTTTTGATTTCCTAATTGTTGCTGCTTCTATTTTTCTTTTTGTGAAAGCTTTAAATGCTGCGAAAAGGAAACAAAAAGAGTCCGAAAAACAGAAAGCTCCTGAACCGAGTAAAGAGGAAGTTTTGCTTACAGAAATTAGAGATTTACTTAAAAACAGGTAAATTTCAATTAGCCAATTGTTGAAGTGGCAAGAATTCAAGAAAATTCACTTTGAATTGTACCGGAAAAATCTTTCAATGTGAATAGAATAGTGATTCCTGATTATTTTCAAATCCTCGCCGAAAGCAACTTAATCGACAAACTAACCACTTCATACAAGTCGTGGACAACGTGCTGATGTTCGAGTTTTTGTTTTTTATGCGGATCAAAAAGAATAGCCTCCATCCCTACTCGAGTTGAACCAAAAATATCAGCTCGAAGGTCATCACCAATCATTAAACTGTTGTTTGAAATTGTTCCTGCTTCCTTCATGGCAAAATGAAAAATTTCAGGGTCGGGTTTGTTTTTCCCCACAAATTCGGAGCAAACAATTACATCAAAAAAATCCCGCAAGCCTGAGTTTTCCAACTTCACAAACTGCACTTCTTGAAAACCATTCGTAATAATATGAAGCTGAAAACCAATATTTTTTAGTTCTTTTAAGGTTTCCAAAACACCTGGAAAAAGTTGCGTTTGTCTGGGGGAAAGCTCGATGTAGGCTTCTCCTATTCTTTCACTCAATTTTTGGTCTGCAAGTTTAAATTTCCGCAGGGTTTCTAAAAAACGTAAAGTGCGCAATTCGTTTTTGGTGACTTTTCCCTTGCTGTAATCCGCCCAAAGTTGTGCATTTACTTGCTCGTAAATACGATGAAAAACCTCAAAATCAAGGTGATAGTTCAATTTTTCATTGTGGAAGATTTGGTGTAAAGCCTTTTTAGAATTTGCATCGAAATCCCAAAGCGTACGGTCTAAATCAAAGAAAACGTGCTTATTCGAAAACGACATAGGCCAAAGTTGTTAAAATTACTGCATTAATTGCCATTCCGAAAACAATCAGAGGGTAGGTCTCCTTTAGTTTACCGTAAAACTTAGCAACTACTATGCTTCCAACAGGAACAGAAAGAAATAACGGAGCCCAGAAACAAGTGCCAATTTTTCCAGTTTTCCATTTGATTTGAATGATAAGACGGTTAAACTTGGTAAATTTCTTCTTTTCTACGTATGGAATTCCTGATTCCAAAGCTTTCTTTCTTGCTTCTGCTCTTTTGTGTTGTGCACGTTCCATCAACCAATCACTCAAAAAGTAAAACACTGCCGCACTGAAAGATCCACCAGCAAAAGAGGCCAAAAAAGTTTCTAAAAACGTTAATCCCATTGCAGGACCAGGAAAAGCGGATAGCATAAATTTAACCGTTGCAAACAGAAAAACCCCCCACATATTGACAAAATTCATTATTGAGATAACTAGAATTAGACCTTCACACCATAAGCCAAATCTCCCGCATCACCCAAGCCCGGAACTATGTAGGATTGCGCGGTCAACTCACTGTCAATTGCACCAACCCAAATTTCCGTGTTCTCAGGTAGATTTCGTTTTACCAAATCAAGAGCATCAGGAGTTGCAATAGCAGAAACAATATAAATCTTAGAAGGTTTACCAGATTTTAATAAGGCTTTGTAAACCGTTACCATTGAATTTCCAGTGGCCAACATCGGGTCGGAAATAATCCAAATTCGTCCGTCCAATTGTGGGGCAGCGAGATATTCCACGTAAATTTCAAACTCTTCTGGAGACGAATGTTTACGAAATGCAGAAATGAATGCACTATCCGAACGGTCGAAAATTCGCAACAAACCGTTGTGCATTGCCAAACCAGCCCTAAGAATGGTAGCCAGAACAGGCGCTTCTTTGATGACAGTTTCCTCAGCGATTCCCAAAGGAGTTTGAACCGAAATAGTGGTGGTTTCCATCTTTTTAGAAAGCTCGTAACCAAGTATTTCGGCAATTCGTTCCATGTTGTTGCGAAAACGCATTGGGTCTTTTTGGATGGACTCATCGCGAATTTCAGCGATAAACGTATTGAAAACGGAATGTTGGAGAGATAGATTTACAACCATGAATTTTGTTTTCGCTAAAATTAGACAGAATATAAAAGTGGAGCGTATTTCCAACAAAATTTTCAGTTCTGAAAAAGAATAGGTCGGTTTATCGAAAAAGAATAATTTCGTTTCATGAATAAAACCTTGGAAAACAAACAACTCTTTTGGTTGATAACTGTGGCTGCGCTCGGCTACTTCGTTGATATTTACGATTTGGTGCTTTTTGGTGTGGTAAAAGCTGAAAGTTTAAATGCCATCATGCAAAACCAACCCACCGATCTGAAAGATGCGACAGGTAAATTTCTGTTCAATATGCAAATGTTGGGAATGTTAATTGGTGGCTTACTTTGGGGTGTTTTGGGTGACAAAAAAGGTCGCTTGAAAGTTCTTTTCGGTTCGATTTTGATGTATTCAATTGCTAACGTTGTGAATGCGTTTGTAACGGATGTGAGCACCTACGCTGTTGTTCGGGTTATCGCTGGAATTGGTTTGGCTGGCGAATTGGGTGCAGGTATAACCCTAGTTTCAGAAATGATGTCGAAGGAAAAACGCGGTTACGGAACAATGGTGATTGTCACCTTCGGTGCTTTGGGTGCTGTTGTGGCCTCACTTGTGGGTTCAAAAGGTGAAGCAATCGGACAATTTCTGTTGTACCTAACAGGACAAAATTTTCAGAATTGGCAAGTGGCTTACATTGTTGGTGGAACGATGGGTTTACTTCTACTGCTCATGCGTGTTGGAACTTTAGAATCAGGATTTTTTAACAACATGAAAGACCACGCTCACATTAAAAAAGGGGATTTAAAACTCATTTTTTTTCATCGAGAAAATTTACTAAAATACATTTATTGCATCCTTATTGGCATTCCGATTTGGTACGTGATTGGACTTTTAATTATGAATTCCAAAGACAATTTTGGTCCAATGTTGGGTGTTCCCTTTGTTGAAAACGGTAAGGCAGTAATGTTTGCTTATATCGGTTTGTCTTTCGGTGATTTGTTGTCGGGCTTGTTAAGTCAGCTTTTGAAAAGTCGAAAATTAGTGGTTTACCTGTATTTGGGCTTCACTTTTTTGATTGTTACTTGGTTTTTGTTTTTCGCAAAAGATATTTCATTGGATACCTATTATTTATTGTGTTTCTTATTAGGCACAGGAACAGGTTATTGGGCGATTTTTGTGACGATTGCAGCCGAGCAATTTGGTACCAACATTCGATCAACAGCCGCCAACACGATCCCGAATTTTGTTCGTGGTTCGGTTAACATTATCGTCCTACTATTTACCTTATTCCTTTCTTGGAACCTTTCTCTTGGTTTTTCCGCGTATTTCGTAGGTTTGATTTTCATTGCATTAGCACTTTTCGCTATCAGTCGCCTGAAAGAAACTTTTGGGAAAGATTTGAATTATATGGAAGAGATTTCGTGAATTGATTGGATGTTAGGACTCCGCCGCGGCGGATGAAAATGAAGTTAAATTGAAAATGAATGGTTTGTGGGAAGAAGTGTGATTTTTGGGAGGACATTAGCACATTGAAACATTAGCACATTGAAACATTAGCACATTAGGCATTAGCACATTGAAACATTAGCACATTGAAACATTAGCACATTGAAACATTAGCACATAAAAATTAAAAAGTATGTTGAAATGTTTACACCCCACACTTCAATTTTTCCTTACATAAAGTGTAAATTCGTCACCCCTTATGATAGTTTGCATAGCCGAAAAACCAAGTGTAGCAAGAGATTTAGCTCAAATTTTAGGAGCGAAAGACCGTAAAGATGGATTTTTTGAAGGTAACGGATTTCAAGTCACTTGGACCATTGGACATTTGTGCGGACTTAAAGACCCAGAGGATTATTCAGCCAATTTAAAGTATTGGAGATTAGAGGATTTACCCATCATTCCTGAAAAGTTTGAAATTAAGCTAATCAACAATCAAGGAACGATGCGGCAATTTGAGGTCATTAAAAATTTGGTGCAACAAGCAAGCGAAATCATCAACTGTGGTGATGCCGGACAAGAAGGTGAATTGATTCAACGCTGGGTTTTGTTGCAAGCTAAAAACAAAGTTCCCGTTCGTCGTCTTTGGATTTCTTCACTTACGGAGGAAGCTATTCGTGAGGGTTTCCAAAAACTTCGACCTGCCAAAGATTTCGATCGATTATTTTTCGCTGGATATTCCCGTGCTGTTGGCGATTGGCTTTTGGGAATTAATGGCACAAGGTTGTACACCCAAAAATTCGGTAAAGGACAAATTATGTTTTCGGTCGGACGTGTGCAAACCCCTACCCTAGCGATGATTGTTCAGCGACAAAAAGAAATTGATGCCTTTAAAAGTGAAACTTATTTTGAGTTAAAAACTATTTTCCGTGAGGTGGAATTTTTGGCACAATTTAAAAACCGCTTAACTGAGGAAGAAAGAGCAAAAAAAGGTTTGGAATATCTGAAAGACAAGCCATTTGTGGTTACGCAATTCGAACAAAAAGAAGGAAAAGAAGGAAATCCACGCTTGTTTGACCTGACCTCTTTGCAGGTGGAAGCAAATAAACGTTACGCCATGAGTGCCGATGAAACCCTAAAGCATATTCAAAGTTTGTATGAAAAAAAATTGGTCACCTATCCGCGTGTTGACACCACCTACCTTCCCGAAGATATGCATCCAAAAGTTCCCAATATTTTAAACGGTCTAAGGGATTACACACGATTTACCACCACACTCTTACAAGCACCAATTCCAAAAAGCAAAGCCGTTTTTGACGATAAAAAAATCACTGATCACCACGCGATTATCCCAACAGGAATTGCACCTTCAGGAATTACACCTGAGGAACAGAAAATTTATGACCTCGTCGCCCGACGGTTCATCGCAGCTTTTTATCCACCAGCAACCGTATCTAATACAACCGTTTTGGGTAAAGTTGGCGATGTAGTTTTCAAAACAACGGGTAAGCAAATTTTAGACAAAGGCTGGCAAATGGTTTACGACGATTGGAAAGAACAACGCAAGGAAGCTCGAAAAGGAAAAAAAGACGAAGAAGAAAAGGTATTGCCCATTTTTACAGTAGATGAGAGTGGTCCACACGAGCCATTTATACACGTAGGAAAAACCGCATCTCCAAAACCTTACACCGAAGCAACTTTACTTCGCGCCATGGAAACCGCGGGAAAATTAGTGGACGACGAGGAAATGCGTGATTTAATGAAGGAAAACGGTATAGGCAGACCATCCACACGAGCAAATATCATAGAAACGTTGTTCAAACGAAAGTACATCGAACGAAAGAAAAAGAACATCCACCCTACTCCAACTGGAATTCAACTAATTGACACCATAAAAAATGAAATTTTAAAAAGTCCCGAACTCACCGGACAGTGGGAATACAAGCTCCGCCAAATTGAAAAAGGCGAATTAGAACCCAAAAACTTCATTCAGGAACTAGGCAAAATGGTTCGCGAAATGACCGATGATGTGATTTTTAATCGGAATTGAACATGATTTTTTTTAGCCGCAAACCGAAAAGTAAGGATATTGATTATGTCGAAAATATGTTTGGGATAATTTATGATTCTTACCCAAATCACGTTGTATCATGTTCGACTATAAATGGCCTTCCCAAAATCGAAAATAAGGAGGACTTGACCTTATATCTCAATCAAATTGCAAAAGAAATGTGTTTGAATGTAAAATTTCAATTCACAAGCACTGATATTGAGGATATTAATGATACGCCTATTTCAATTGACGGTGACAGTGACATTGGAAAATAGGTCTAATTGTGGATTAATTTCAGTCTTTCGAAGCATATTTTACTCTTTAACTTTTGATAGCATAAAGATACAAAAAGTTATTGAAATTAAAGGTAATAAATTGATA
>Ga0169931_10000598_pt1 | contig 59775 bp, 56 predicted proteins | sample Kivu_15m_20L_FD_129675 | JGI IMG/M metagenome (GOLD analysis project Ga0169931, IMG submission 129675) | Freshwater microbial communities from Lake Kivu, Western Province, Rwanda to study Microbial Dark Matter (Phase II) - Kivu_15m_20L... | ecosystem: Environmental > Aquatic > Freshwater > Lake...
AAGCCTTGCCAACCTCTCCAACAACCACCAAAGCGAACCCCATCACGGTGTCCCCCATCGTGAGGCATCGAGCCGCTTCCTGAAATCTTCCTCGGTGTCCTACTTCAATGAGGCATCACGCCATGATCCCATTCACCAGTTCCCCATGCACGTCCGTGAGGCGGAAATCGCGGCCTTGATAACGGAACGTGAGACGTTCGTGATCAAGGCCGAGCAAGTGCAGCAGTGTGGCGTTGAGATCGTGCGTGTGGACGGGGTTTTCGGCGATGTTGAAGCCGAAATCGTCGGTTTTGCCATAAACGGTGCCCGGTTTGATGCCGCCGCCTGCCATCCACATGCTGTAGGCGTCCTTGTGATGATCACGACCGGCGGAGGTCTTGGTGCCGTCCGCATTGGCGCCCTGGCGCAGTGGCGTGCGGCCGAATTCGCCGCCCCAGACGACGAGCGTCTCATCTAGGAGGCCGCGTTGTTTCAAATCGCGCACGAGGGCGGCCATCGGACGGTCCACGTCCTTCGCCTTGCCGGTAATGCGTTGCTTGAGGCCACCGTGATGGTCCCAGTCGGAGTCAAAGAGCTGCACCATGCGCACGCCTCGTTCGATCAGACGGCGGGCGAGCAGGCAGTTGTTGGCGAACGACGCCTTGCCCGGTTGCGCGCCATACAGATCGAGCGTGGCCTTGTTTTCCCGCGTGATGTCCATCAGCTCTGGCACGCTGGCCTGCATGCGGTAGGCCATTTCATACTGGCTGATGCGCGTGGCGATCTCTGGGTCGCCGACGATGCCGAGCTGCTGCTCGTTCAGCGCTTTGACGGCATCGAGCACGCGGCGGCGGTCCTTCGTGCTCTGACCGGCCGGATTGCCGAGGAAAAGCACCGGCTCGCCACTGCCGCGGAATTGAATGCCCTGATACACGCTGGGCAGAAAGCCTGTGCTCCACAGCGAGGTGCCCGCGCCGCCCGGCGGACCGGACAACAGCACGACATAAGCCGGCAGATCGCGGTTTTCCGCGCCGAGGCCATACGTCACCCACGCACCGAGGCTCGGGCGTCCGCCCTGGCCGAAACCGGTGTGCAGAAACATCTGCGCCGGTGCGTGATTGATCTCGTTCGTGTGCAGTGATTTCACCACGCAGATGTCGTCTGCGACGCTGCCGAGGTTCGGCAGAAGCTCGCTCAATTCGAGTCCGCTCTGGCCATGACGTTGGAATTTGAATTCGGTGCCAGCGAGCGTCATTTCACCGCCGATGAAGGCGAAGCGCTTGCCCTTCGTCAGCTCCTCCGGGCACTTCTGACCGTCCATTTTCTGCAGCAGCGGCTTGTAGTCGTAAAGATCGAGCTGCGACGGCGCGCCGATCATGTGCAGGTAGATGACGTTCTTCGCCTTCGGCGCAAAATGCGGACGTGGAACTGCGGCTGCAGGCAGGTCTTGCGCCAGCAACGAGCCCAGCACCGCCGAGCCGAGTCCGAGGCCGGACTGACGGAAAAACTGGCGGCGTGAGACGTGGAGGAAGTCAGGCGTGGTCATGACGCTGGTCTAACGGCGTGATCGTCGGCCAAGTTTCCTGATTTGATGCTCAAGCCGGTCTGCGCACGCAACGGACGATGAAAATGCCTGTGAGCGTGGTCAGTGCGCCCGTGGCGTCGGCGAAAAGGTCGCGCATCGTCTCGCGGACGCTGTGCTGGATGTGAGTGTGATAAAACACATCGGAAGCCAGCTCGGCGAATTCCCAGAACAGCCCGACGGTGCAGGCCAGAGCGAAGGTGAAGACATAGCGGGCAAACGCGGTCAGCGTGCCAAACCAGTGCGCGAAACAGTCGAGCGCATGCCATAGGAAGAACGAGATGGCCACGCCGCCGCTGTAGTGCATGGCAAAGTCGAGCGGCTGACGCCAGGGAGTGTGCATGACCACCCGATGCAGCGCGAGCACGAGAAGCGGGGCCCAAGCGGCCCGCAGCATGAGGCGCAGAAACGGTGTCATGGCTTCCAGTCCACCTTCACGCTTTGCTCGCGGCCATTGCGATCGTGATACTTCACATGGCCGTGCTGCACGCCATACTCATGAACGCACTTGGTCACCTTCACGTCGTAGCAGCAGTACTCGGCGATTTTGGCCACTTCTCCCTGCTGCCACCACTTGAGAGCGTCGAGGCCGTCGGCGGTTTTTCCGGTTCCCAGCGTGGCGGCAGCGACAGCGTCGAGCTTGATGCGATGACCGAGGGCTTTTTCGAGGTCGATGAGGAGATCGAGGCTGTGAGGCAAGTCGGCCGGGTCGAACATGATGTCGTGCCCCTTGAGCACTTCGTAATCGAAGCCGATGTGATTGAATCCGACGACGAGATCGGCGGCTTTGAGCTGCTTGATCAGAGCTGCGGCCTCGTCCTGGGTGTAGATCATGTATTCGTTCAGCTTGGTGCTGAACGTGACAGCCACGGAGATGCCCATCTTGTGCTTGTTGCCCCAGCCGCCCACGTCGTTCGCGGTACGGCGTGTTTCGAGGTCAAAGTAAACGATGTCTCCGGCCATGATCGCGATTCGAAGCGAAAATCAGCCGATGCGGTAAACGATGCGCGCCTTGTCCATGTCGTAGGGCGACATTTCGATCTTCACGGCGTCACCGATGACGAGACGGATGAATTTTTTGCGCATTTTGCCGGAGATGTGGGCGAGCACTTCGTGGCCGTTGCGCAGCTTCACGCGGAACATGGTGCCTGCGAGCACGGCAGCGATCACACCATCGAGCTCGATGGCTTCCTCCTTGGCCTTGCCACCTTCGTCCGGCTCTGGTTCACGCGGCGGAGGCGGGGCAAAACGCTGCGGCGGCGGGCCGCCACGGTTTGGAGGACCACCACGATTGGGCGGGCCGCCACGGCCAGGAGGACCGCTCCGATTTGGAGGTCCATTGCGATTGGGTGGGCCGCTACGGCCAGGGGGGCCGCCACGTGACGGGCCGCGATTGGGGGGAGGAGGCATGCTTGGGAAAAAGTTGGTGGCGAGAATGCTGCCGCAGGCGGGGATTACAAGGGTAAAATTGCCGGGACAGGGGCTGAAACGCACGAGGCAGCATTTCATGCAGACAAAAATCTCGCCGCCATGCGTCCTGTCCGTGAGACTCCCTCCGCATGCCCGCCGCGCCGACATTGCCCGAACTCTACGATGCCCATGCGGCGGGGCTGTTTCATTACTTCACGAGCTTCACCGGCGAGGAAGCCGATGCGAAAGACCTGCTGCAGGAGTTTTTCATCAAACTGGCGCGTCAGACGATCCCGCTGGGCATAGCAAACATGCGCGCGTGGCTGCTGCGGCTGGCGCATCATCATGCGATCGACTGGCTGCGCAAACATCGCGTGCGTCGTCGCGCGGAGGAGGAGTCGCATGCGCCGGTGGAGATGTTCGCGCCACAGGATGATCCGGATCAGGCCGAACTGGCGAAACATCTCACGCAGGCGCTCGCGTTGCTGCCGCTCGAGCAGCGCAGCGTGGCGCAGTTGAAGCTGTGGGACGGGCTGACCTTTGAGGAAATCGCGGAAGTGCAGGGCATTCCGCTGAACACGGCGGCCAGCCGTTATCGCTACGCCCTGGACAAGCTGCGCAGCGAGCTGCGACCGCTCTACGATGAACTGAAACCGTCATGAATACGAACCCCGATGCTTTTGAAAACGATCTGCGCGCTCTGCGACGCCGCGAACTGCCGCCGGCCTGGCGCGATGACGTCTTGAGCGCCGCCAAAACGCCCCCAGCGGCCACACGCACGCCGCGCTGGCTCATTGCGGGCTGGAGCGTGGCCTGGGCGGCGATTTTGGTGATGTATTTCACCACGCCAGCGGAGTCGGACACGCGGACGCGTTCCGTCCGTCAGGTTCCGGTGCTGCGGCTCGATGAGCGGGCAGCGCTGATCGACGCGCTACTCGCCTCCAACTGATTTTTCACCCCTCAACTTGTCTTTTCCCATGATTCGCCAAATTCTCTCCCACCGTGCCACACGCGTCCTGCTGTGGATTTTCATCACTCTCATCACGCTCGCCGTCCTGCTGTTCATGTGGACGAACTGGAGTGGCAAACGCCGCTGGGCCGCCACGAAGGCGATGATCGAGCGCGAAGGTGAAACGCTGGATTTTCGGACGCTGCTGCCGGAAACACCGCCGGAGGCGGAAAACCTGCTCGCCATCGAGCCGCTGCGCGGGATCGCTGAAGTCATCGGCAACGACCCTAACAAAGGAGAGCCGGGAGCAAAACGCGCTGCCTTGGCGGAGATGAAGTGGAACGGCAAGATCGATGCCTCCGAGGGCATCACACTCGGCAAGGCACATTGGATGCGGGAATGGCTGAAACCTCTGCGCGACGCGAAATTTCTCGATTTGCCGGAAGGCTCGCCGGCAACGGGTCAGGACGTGCTTCATGCGCTCGACGCGAAGTTTCCAGTGCTCAAGCAACTTGCGGATGAAGCGCCGAAACGTCCGCAGGCGATGTTCACGCCGGCATTGAGCGAGCGTGAGCTTCCGGACATGCTCTTTACTCTGAGCATGGCTCATTACAACGGTGCGCAGGCTCTGGCGCGCATGCTGATGCTGCGTGCACGGGCGGCGGTGGATGCCAAAAATGGCGGCGAGGCCGCGCGTAGCATCATCGCCGCGAGCCGAGTGGCGCGCGCATGCGACCAGGAGCCGCTGCTGATCAGCCTTTTGGTTGGAATCGCAGCAGATGCCCAGGCGCTGGAGGCGCTCTGGCTTGGTTTGCGGGAGCGTGTGTTCGCGGAGGCGGAGCTGCGGCAGTTACAGGAGGCTTTCACGGGAAACGATGCCACGAAGGCGCTGCTGCAGGCGATGCGCGGCGAGCTGGTCGTGGGCGTGGACGCGGTGGAGCATGCACAGGAGTCAGGCGAGAATATCCTGTCTGGGCTTGCGAATGAAGGCTCCGGCAGGGGCGCTCATCTCCAGCATCTGCCAGACGGGATTTTCAACCACTGGAAAAGCGTGATCGGAGAGGTCGAGATGCGGTATCTCATCCTGCCACTAAAACAGGACATTCCGGCGGCGTTGCGCGCCGCAGCGGCGCTGGAGCAGGAGATCGAAGGCAAGAGGAGCTTGATGCACCCGGACTGGATCATGGCGCAGATGATGGTGCCGGCGGTGAGCCAAGTGAGCCTGAGCGCCTGGCTGTCAGCAACACGCAAGCAGCAGGCGCTGGCCGCGATCGCGCTGGAGCGCTTTTTTGCGAAACACGGGTCGTATCCGGCGAAGCTGGATGAGCTTGTGCCGGAGTTTCTGCCCGCCGTGCCGGTGGATGTGTGTGATGGGAAGCCGCTGCGCTATCGCAGGACGGAAATAGGCCGTTTCATGCTGTGGTCCGTGGGTGTTGATGGCAAGGATGACGAGGGCAAAGTGACGCTGGACGCCAAAGGTGCGGCGAGACTGAACAAGCGCGATTATCTCGGCGACTGGACCTGGCAATACGAGCCGGTGAAATGAGCGCAGTGCCGCAAAAGTGTGGACAGGCGGGCGGTTCGCTTTTTGAATCGCCCGCAACCCATGAAGGCACGCACGTCATCCAGCGCGACAGCGGCAACCGCCAGGGGCTTGTTGTCGGCGCCTGAAACGGCGGTTTTCGAGCACGCGGAGGTGATTTTGTTCTGCGTCGCGGTTGAGCCTCGCGGGGTGTTTCGCTTCGTGGCGGTGAACCGGGCATTTTTGAAGGCCACTGGACTGAAGAAGGGCCTGGTGGTGGGAAAAAGTGTGCAGGAGGTGATTCCGGCCACGTCATGGTCCTTGGTGGCGCGGCACTATCGGAAGGCGATCCGCACGAAACAGGCGGTGACGTGGGCGGAAACCAGTCGGTATCGAAAAGGCATCAAGCATGGCCAGGTCACCGTGACACCGGTGTGCGACAAAAAGGGGCGAGTGACGCATCTGGCGGGCAGGGTGCATGACATCACCTCGCGAATGGAAGCAGAGGAGGCGCTCCGGCTTTCCGAGAATCGTCACGCGCGGGCGGTGCGAGGCACGCAGGATGGAGTTTGGGACTGGAACGTGCAGACAGGCGAGGATTACCTCTCGCCGCGCTGGAAGGAGTTGCTGGGTTTTCGAAACGAGGAACTGCCCAACCATGAAAAGTCGTTTTTCTCCCGCATTCATCCGGAGGACCAGCCTCGCGTGGCGGAAGCGGTGCGGGCGCACTTGAAAAGACGCGTTCCCTACGATGTGGAACTGCGTCTGCGCTGCAAAGATGGCAGCTACCGCTGGTTTCGCTCTCGTGGCCAGGCGGAGCGTGACGCCAAAGGCGTTCCCACCTGCATGGCGGGGGTCATCACGGACATCACGGACAGCAAGTTGGCGGCAGAAGCGCTGCGCACGAGCGAGGAGCGCTACCGCCTGCTGGCGGACCACATGGAGGACTTTGTCTCGCTCAATGACACGAAAGGGAACCGCCTTTACCTCAGCCCGTCGTTCTTCCGGAAGACGGGCTGGACGTACGAACTGCTCGACAAAGTGGACTGGCGCACCCGCCTGCATCCCGATGACATGGCTCTCGTGCTGCGCACTCACGCGGCGAATTTGAAGGGCCGGACCACAACCATCGAGCACCGCATTCGCTGTCGCGATGGCTCGTGGATCTGGTCGGAAACGCACTGCAAGCCCATCCGCGATGAGAAGGGCAGGGTGTGGCGGCTGCTGGTGACCTCACATGACATCACGGAACGCAAGCAGGCGGAGGAGCAGTTCCACCGTGAGCAAAAGCTCAGCCGTGCGCTCGCCAATCACCCGTCCATGCTGATCATGGTGATGGATGCGGAAGGCCGCATCGAGCATATCAGTCCAGTCGCCGCGCAGGGTTTCGGCCTGCGGCTGGAGGAGGTTCTCGGCCGTACGCCGTGGGAGCTCGGGCTGCTGGATGAGCGTGAGATCCGCCAATCCAGGAAGCGCTTTCAAAGACTGCGGCGCGGGCACTCCAATCCGCCGGTCGAGCTGCGCCTGAACACAAAAAAAGGCGAGCAGCGGCATGTGGAGCTGCGCACCGCCACGACACGCAACGCGGACGGCACGACCGACCGCATCATCGCCATCGCCACCGACCTGACGGAGCGCCTGCGGATGCAGCAGGAGGTGCTGCGCATTTCCGAGCAAGAGCACGCACGGATTGGCAGCGATCTGCATGACGGTGTGGGCCAGACGATGACAGGCGTGGCCTCGCTGCTGGACGTCCTGGAGCAGGAGCTGGACGGAGAGAAGAGGCGAAGTGCGACGCGCATCCGCCAACTGTTGCAGGAGGCGATCCAGGATGTGCGAAGGCTCTCGCACGGGCTCTCGCCTGCTGCGGTGCGGCATCGTGAACTGGGCGGTGCGCTCAGTCTGCTCGCTGACACCATCCGGAAGAATTTCCGCACGGATTGCGTGTGCCGGATTGCCGGCCATGTCCGCGTCACTGACCCCGAAAAGCAGATGCATCTCTTCCGCATCGCTCAAGAAGCGGTGAACAATGCCCTCCGTCACGGACGCCCGAGCCAGATCCGGCTGACCCTGGCACGCATTTCTGGGGGGAGAGGCTTGATGACGATCGAAAATGATGGGCAGAGCCTGCCAACGCAGCGTCGTGGGAAGGGCGGCATCGGCTTGCGGGTCATGGACTACCGCGCCGGCCTCATCGGCGGCGTGTTGCAAGTGAAGAACCGACGCGGTGGCGGCGTGTGCGTGGCCTGCCGTTTTCCCCTGACCTGAGTCAGGCGCGGACGCAGAAAGGTGAGACAGACACTCTTGTCTGTCCGCAGTCGGGTCTTGTGCCCAGTGACGCTCGTGCAGACAGGAGTGTCTGCATCACGACCTGCGGACTTTTTGCGCTTGTGCCTGAGTCAGAACAAATCGAGCGCCAGATCCAGCGCTCGCGCCGAATGCGTGAGCGCGCCCACGGAAATCGCGTTCACTCCGGTCGCGGCCACTTCTTTGATCGTGTCGAGCGTGATGCCGCCGCTGGCCTCGAGCCACAGTTTGCCGCTCACGAGCTGCACGGCGTCGCGTTGCTGGCCGGTGCTCATGTTGTCCAGCAGCAGCATGTCCACGCCGTCGAGCGTGAGAAAATCGGCGGCCTGCTGCAAGGTGGCGGCTTCGAGCTGAATGCGGACGCCGGGCCGTTCGGCGCGCAGTTTGTGAATCGCGGCCTGAAGCGCGGGCAAATCACCGTTGGCGGCGAGGTGGTTGTCTTTGACCATCGCATGATCATAAAGGCCCATGCGGTGGTTGGTGCCGCCGCCGTGCTTCACGGCCGCTTTTTCGATCAAACGCCAGCCGGGCGTCGTCTTGCGCGTGTCCCAGACCTGCACCGGGTGCGGTTTCACGGCATCGACATACCTTTTCGTCTGCGTGGCGACGCCGCAGAGGCGCTGGAGGAAGTTCAGGGCCGTGCGTTCGGCGGTCAGCAACGAGCGGGTGCCCCCGGCGGCCTTCATGAGCACGCTGCCGCGTTCAAACGGGCCCCCGTCCGGGATGCACACCTCAACCTCAAGCGCGGGGTCGATTTCCTTGAAGACGGCGAGGGCGATTTCGGCCCCGGAGACGATTCCCGGCTCACGGGCCACGATTTCGGCCCGGGAGCGGGCATTCTCAGGGATGAAATAGAGGGAGGTGACGTCGCCGGTGCCCACATCTTCGGCGATGGCGGCATGGATGAGCGCAGAAACAGATGGGTGCATGGAAAGTGGAGATTTAGGGCGAAACGCGTCAGTTTCCAGCGCGGGGAAAAACAGGTTGCCAAATCAGGCGAACTGTCCATCTTCCCCGCCCCTCGCCCCCGGCCTGACTGATTCACGGCCAGCGATGCGAGGCTCAGGAGAGCGTGTCATGAGCAAAATCATCGAAAAGATCAACCAGGAACAAATCAAAAAAGAAGTCGCCGCATTCAACGTGGGCGACAGCGTGAAGGTGCATACCCGAGTCATCGAAGGTGACAAGGAGCGTATCCAGCTTTTCGCCGGCATCGTGATCGCCCGCAAAGGTCACGGCATCAACGAGGCGTTCACCGTGCGCAAGATTTCGTATGGCGAGGGCGTGGAGCGTGTGTTCCCGCTGAACAGCCCGAAAGTGGCCAAGATCGAGGTCACGAAGACCGGTCGTGTCCGTCGTGCCCGTCTGCACTACCTGCGCAAGCGCCAGGGTAAGGAGGCCATGTCCGTGAAGGACCAAGGCCAGCAGCAGACTGCCGAAGCGGCCTGATCGATGTTTTTTCGGTTCGTGTGTGTTTCAAACAGAAGGGAGTGCCTGGCGGCACTCCCTTTTTTGTGAACCAGAGGGAAGTCGAGCGCCTTATTTCTTCTTCTTGCCGCCAGACATGGCCGCGACCAGCACGATGACCAGCACGCCAACGCCGATGAGCAGCAGGGTGTTGGTGCTGAGGCCGCCCTCTTCCTCGGGAACAGGAGCCTCCTGGGCCACCTGGGGCGGGACGGCCACCGGGGCGGCGTTGTAAGGCTGCTGCTGGACAGCACCAGGTTGCACCTGCGGAGCATAACCTGCCTGCGGCGGGACTGTGCCGGGCTGCACCTGCGGAACATAGCCTGCCTGCGGCGGAACGGTGCCGGGTGCCACCATGCCAGGTTGAACAGGAACACCGGCCACAGGGGCGACGGCGGCGGGATTGGGAACAGCTTGCACAGCTCCCGGCGCTTGCGTGCCAGCGGGCACGGCTGTCGCTGTTCCCGGAGCAGGGGCTACCGCTGTGCCGCCTGCCGCGGCGGCAAGGGCTGCGGCCACACGGTCATCCATGCCCGGCGTGGCTGTCCCAGAGATGGCGCTGGAGCCGCCGACGGCGCCAGGAGCGCCTGCGGTTGGCTGGGCCTGCGTGGCGATCTGCTGCTGTGCGTAAGCGTAGCGTTGACGGTAACCCTGGAAGATGGTGGAGTAGAATTGCTGCGTGTTCGTGTCAGTGCTGCCCGCGGCAGCCTCGCCCGCAAGGATCGCGTCGCCCATTTTTTTCAACGCTGCCGGATCCTTCATGGCCGCAGCCTCGGTGCTCATGATCTGGGCGATCGCCTCGTTGGTCTTGGTGATGGTGGCGAGGTTGATGCCCGTAAGGCGGGACTTTTCACCAGCAATGGCCTGTGAGAGGGATTTCAGACTGGCGAGGTCGTACTTGTAGGGCGTGAACCACCTAGAGTTCTTTCGCTCCAAGTCGTAAGTCGTCTTCCACTGCTCCTTTTCACGATCGATGGCGTTTTTCATCCGCGAAAGGTCTGGCTCGATGAGTTTCTTGATGCCTTCGTCGCGCATTTTTTGCAGCGTGGGCTGGTCTTTGATCATCTGCTCCACCTGGGAGTCGAGCTTGGTCAGGACGGCAAGGGCCTCCTCAATGGCTTTCGGATAATACGTTGACGCCATGCCCACGGGGCCAGAGAGCTGGTCGAATGCCTTGAGAGCACCGGTATAGTCTTTCGCTGCCTCCTTTTCCAGCATCTCAGCCCGCAGGCCGTAAGCCTTGACGTTGTATTGGGCGGCCTTTGCTTCGTCAGGGTTCAGCCACTTGCCTTCCATCTTGATGCCACCGGCCACGACCTTCTCTTTCTCCGCCTGGGCTTCCTCGATGAGTTTTTCCGACTCCGCCGCCTCTTTGGTGCCGGGATAACGGTTCACAAAGGGACGCAGGCGGTCCTGAATGAGCTGCTCGTATTTCTCAGCAGGCATCAGATCAGCGGTGGGGAAAAGCTTTTTCAATTCAATGAGCTCCACCTCCTCCGGCTTCTGCTTGATGATCTCGGCGATCTCGCTGCGGGGGATGTCCTTGTCGTCCCAGATTTTCGGCGTCAGCTTGTAACGCATGTGGATCGCCTGCGGGTTTTCTGCGGTGATGTTGCCCTCAAGGCGTTTGCCGTCTTTGAGGATCACGATGTCAGCCTGCGCAAGCCCGGCAAAGCAGACAAAAGCGAGAAGGGTGGAGTGAAGTCGGCTCAATTTCATGGGAACGGCGGGTTGGATGCGGGGGTGTGCTTTGGAGGGTGCGCGGATCAATTTGCGCGGGTTTTGAGAAATAACTCAAAACGCCTCCGGGAGTAAAGAACGAAGCTGTTTTTCCTGCGATTCGCATCGCAGGGGGGCTCATTTCGTCCGGCGCTTGAGGAAAATGCGCTTGAAGCGATCGTTTCCCTCCTGGCTGACGCTCATCACCTCAGGATCATTGACAAACACGTTGTGGACGAGCCGGCGGTAGTAGCTGTTCATCGGCGGCAAATCGGCGCTCTGACCGGTGGCGCGGACCCGCTCTCCGAGTTCCTTGGCCCGGGCGACCATCTTGTCCTCGCGCATGGATCGGTAAAACTCGACATCAATGCGGATGCGCGGCGCATCCTTGAGGTGGCGCTGGAGGACGCGGTTCACGATGTATTGGATGTCATCCAGCGTCTCTCCCCGGCGGCCGATCAGAGCATCTGAATCATCCGTGAGCACTTGCAGCGTGGGGCCGTCGGGACCGTTGTCCTCCTCAATCTGGACGACGAAGCCCAGATAGCCGAGCATCGTGTCGAGAATGTGGCGTGCGTGTTCGAGCGGCGTCATGGCAAAGGTTCTCGGTTCGCTATTCTCCATTGCTCGTTTAGCGCCGCTGGTCCGGGGTCACAACCGCGAACTGCGAACCGGGCACAGAGAAGTCGATTTTGTCTAGCCTCCCAGCTTGGGCGGCTTCGGTCCCTTTTTCTTCTCCTTGTGGCCCATGGGGTTGAAAAACGGGTTCTGCGGCGGCGGGCCTTTGGGCACGGCCTTGTGCGCCACTTTTTCGAGCTTCGGCTCGGGCATGTAGAGCTTCATCACCCACGTCTGCGCGATGCTGAAAATGTTCTGCGTGGACCAGTAAAGCGCGAGCGCGGCGGCGAAGTTGTAGCAGATGAAAAGGAAGAAGAACGGCATCAGCATCATGATGCGCTGCTGCATCTTGTCCACGCTGGCGGGCTGCGGCGTGAGCTTCATCTGCGCGATCATCGTCACGCCCATGATGAGCGGCAGCGGATTGATGTCGAAGCCGGCAAACTGGGTCACCGTATCGGCGGCGGCGAGGTCCTTCACCCAAAGCCAGCTTTGCCCGCGCAGCTCGGCGGCCACTTCGAGGACGCTGTAAAGGCCGATGAAAATCGGGAACTGCAGCAGCAGCGGCAGGCAGCCGCCGAGCGGATTCACGCCATACTCCTTGTAGAGCTTCATGACCTCCATCTGCTGCTGCTGCGGGTTGTCCTTGTACTTTTCCTGCAACTCCTTCATCATCGGCGCTAGCAGTCCCATGCGCTTCATGGTGAAGGTGGATTTCGCGTGGATCGGCCAGATGCAAAGGCGCACGAAGATGGTGAGCAGGATGACCGCCACGCCCCAACTGCCGCTGATGCCGTGCATCCAGCGCATGACCTTCGACAAGGCGATGCTGACGATCTTAAACCAACCGTAAAACATCGCGAAGCTGCGCTGCTTGCCGATCTTGCTCAGGCGGTCGTACTCTTTGGGGCCGAGGTAAATCTGATACGTCTCGCTGTGCGAGGCGCCGGGGGCTAGGTCAATCGTCGGCAGACCGATGGCGGCGTCATAAGCGAAGTCCTCGATCTTGGCATTGTCCGCGTCCTTCGTTTCGATCGGCTGGGCCAGCTTGCGGCGGGCGCTCCAAAACTTCCCTGCCGCATCACGTTCTCCGGTTCGCGTGATGATGTGTGTGTAAAAGCGGCTCATCACACCCGCGTAGCGTAACGCGTTGTATGACTGCTTGAACTCCGCTGGCGCGCTGCTGAACATCCCGCCGCTGAAATAGCTCGCCACCTCGTAGTCCGCGTCACCCGCATCGTTCCAGAAAAAGCCATCATAGCGTGCGTCATCATGCTTCAGCGCGCTGGAGGCTCCACCGTAGAGATAATACTCCTCTGAGCGATGCTGCGCCGTGCCAGTGTTCTTCAGCGTGATCGTTAGTTCGATCAGATGTTCGTCACTCTCGTCGCCCTCGGTCAGCGTGTAAGTCTTCGTCACCGCGATGCCGTCTGCGTTCGTGCCTTCGAAAGTGGCGCTCTTGTCGCTCTTCGCGGTCAGCTTGTAAGTGATCGGATCCAGTCCCGCAGGCTCACGACGAAGAGCACCGATGGGCTCAGGCGCGTCCTTGTTCAACGTCACCTGATCTGTCCCGGCCAACACCGCACGGGCGATGCCCCCACCCTTTGAGCTCAGTTCAAAGGTCACGCTGCCGGCCTTCAGCTCATGCTTTTCCTCTGGAGCCTCGGGTGCCGCAGGCTTGGTGGGGGTCGTGGCAGCCGGGACCGTGGCGGGCGTCGTTTCAGCGGGCTTAGCGGTCGTTTCAGCTGCCTTTTTCTCTTTGTCTGCCTGAACCCGTGCCGCTTCCGCTTGCGCCAGCTTCTGGTTTTCCTGCATGTAGTGCCAGTTCAGCCCCATGAGGATGACACACGTGATGACGACGATCCAACCTTTGCGGTCCATGAAATTTACGAGGGAAAGAGAGTTTGTTTGAGAGGGGCGGCAGACTGGCGGGAAATGCGATGCTCGCCATTGCAATTCAGGTCAAAAAGAATCCTTCATTTCTTGTCTGGCACGGGGTCGTGGCCATGACCGCCCCACGGGTGGCAGCGGCCGATGCGGCGGATGCCCAGCCAGCTTCCGCGCAGCACTCCATGCGTCTCCACAGCCTCGAGAAAATACACCGAGCACGTCGGCGTGTACCGGCAGCCGGACCCTGGCCCACCGATGGCGTGGATGACCGGCGAGATGAACATCTGGTAGCCGCGGATGAGGATTCGGATGAGCCATTTCATGGGGCTAAGGCGACTGAGGGCGGCGTTTGCAGCAGGTTCATGCGGCGTGCCAGCCGCAGCCAATCCTTGTCCAGGTCCTCCAGCGAGGCCTGTGGCGCTCGCCAGCGGGCGATGATCACCAACTGCCAGCCGGGGGTGATTTCCGCACGATGCGCACGGACGATCTCACGCATGAGGCGTCGAATCCGGTTCCGCACCACGGCTTTGCCCAGCTTTGCTCCCGTGATCAGGCCGAACTGGAAGTCCGACAGTCCTTCCACCTTCAAAGCTCCCAGCACCAGATATTTTCCGGCCTGGCTGCTGCCCTGCGACTTCACACGCGCGAAATCACGCGCCAGCTTCAGCCGCAGGTTCGAGGGAAGGCGCATGGCAGGGGAGCGCCGGAGCAGGATTAGGCGTGCTGCTGAGTGTGGCGCTTGAAGTGGATCTCCACGCCCTTCGGCAGGAGACGCTTGCGACCGGCGGCGCGGCGGCGGCGCAGGATGTCGCGACCGTTCTTGGTCTTCATGCGGGCGCGGAAACCAAACTGCTGCTTGCGAGTGCGCTTGGAGGGCTGGTAGGTCCTGAATGTTTTGGGCATGGGCGTGTGGGGTGGTAAAAATTTTCAAAAAGAACGAGCGCAGGCCGGGCAAATCACGACCTCCCCTGGAAAAGGGGGCGGGAGAGTAGCGGGACAGGCCGATTTGTCAAACAGGCGATCATTTCGTGCAAACTTCGGCCTTTCAGCCGTTAATCCGCCCCATGATCCGCCCGCTTCTTGCCCTGTTCACCCTCCAAACCGTCGTTTTTGCCGCTGAACTGCCAAAAAACCTCCCCCACGCCATCCCGCTCTGGGAAAAAGGCGCGCCCGGGTCAGAGGCCCGCGCCGCCGAGGCCGAGCAAATCGACGGCGCGAACGTGTGCAACGTCCACAACCCCACGATCACTCCGTTTGTGCCCGCTGCGGACAAATCCACCGGCACCGCCGTCATCATCTGCCCTGGCGGCGGCCACTCGAAGCTCTGCCTCGGCCACGAGGGCTACGCGCTCGCCGAATGGTTCAAAGAGCGCGGCATCGCCGCCTTCGTGCTGAAGTATCGTCTCGCCCGCGAGAAAGGCAGCACCTACACCATCCAGGACCATGCCATGGCTGATGCCCGCCGCGCCCTGCGCCTCATCCGCAGCCGTGCGGACGAATGGCACATCCAAACGGACCGCCTGGGCATCCTCGGCTTCTCCGCCGGGGGCGAACTCGCCGCCTTCGCCGCCATGAAGAACGATCCCGGCCAAAAAGATGCCGCTGACCCCATCGAGCAGCAATCCAGCCGCCCCGACTTCCAAGCGCTCATCTACCCTGGCACCTCCACGCTCTTCTCCGCCGAAAAAGGCATGCCCCCGCTCTTCATCGCCGCTGGCTACGGTGATCGCACCGACATCTCCGAAGGCATGGCCACGCTTTATCTCAAATACAAAGCCGCCGGCGTGAAAGCCGAACTCCACATCTACGCCAACGCCGGCCACGGCTTCGGCTACCGCCCCGACGCCAAACCCAGCGCCGCCGCAAAATGGCCGGACCGCTTCACCGAATGGCTGACGGACAGCGGACTGTTGAAATAAGGCTTTAGCCTAGCGTGCCGATATTCTTGTCAGCAAGGCCTTATTGAAGCGGTTGTTGATGTTGTCCCGCTGCGCCATGGCGGCCTTCAGTTCATTCTGCTCCTCACGGTAAGTGTCTTCGATATACAGGTGGAGGGGGAAGGGTGCATTCATCAATACGGCTGGAGGCGCGGGCCACTGGCTGTCAACACTGACGACACCCTTCAGCTCCTTGGGAGCCGCCGTCTTCGGCGTTGGCGGCGTCGCCTCATCCGGGGCGACCAGAATGAGCGGCCTCGGTTTCGAGATGCTCACATGCACCGTGCCGCCATCCGGGCAGTGGGCGGTGATCTGGCAGTCATTCGCTGCTGAATAGGTGCGGTTGAACGCCTTTGGCGGGTCCGGCCAGTTCAAAAAAGTTTCCTCATGGCCTGCCTTCACCCGCAAGGATTCTACCAGCCAGCGGCGCACCTCCTCCCGCGAAGCCAAAAAATGAAAGGTCTGCACGCTTTTCACCTGCCGCTCCGGGTGCCTGTCACCCAGATCAAAAGGCCGTGCCCGGGCGGGCAGGTTTGCCAGCAGACCTTTGCTCTTCAAGAATTTCCAGTTGTCCGCATCCACAGGCCGCATTCGGATCGCGGCATCACTCTGCTGACGAATGTCGGCGTTCTGACTTTTTTCCGGTTGGACGTCAGATTTCGCATCTGCACTCTTAAAAGCTTCCATGATTTTCTTCCTGAATAAGTCAGGAAGCGGATTATCCAGCAGGACATAAAGATGCACTATCTCTCCATCCTGCGAGCTGACGATGATTTCGCCCTTATGAATGCGGTAGTTCGCCTTGAAAGGCCGGGGCTTTGTCGGCCAAGCGTGAAGCTGCTCGCTTTCATGGCGCAGCGATTTTTGCAACCACAACAGCGCCTCTTCTCGAGGTGCAGTAAAGGCACCGCGTGCTTTGGGGCCTTCTGAGGATGAACCTGGCGGTGGACATTGGATCACCGCGCCGATGGGTAGGTCCGGCAGTGCCGCGCCCAGGCTAACAGCGCTCCATGCGCTTGCTGCCATCTGCTTGAGTTGCGCCGAAGGATCGGGTGTGGAAAGTTTCTCCGATTGCCCCGTCACTCCCTTCTCTGCCTTCACGGCAGGCCGGTAGATCCCGCGTGCCTGAAACTCCACACGCTTGGCATCCTTGATGGTTTTGGGTCCGGGAGACGCCCACTGAATCTCAAACTGGTCTCCGATTTTCACCAAATTTCCGAGGAATTCGAGAGCCTGGAACATGTCAGAGGCCGTGCCGTGCAATGTCACCGCACCGTGGCCGATTTTGAGTTCAGTCAGCACAAAATCCGTTTTCGCCTCGGGTTCGGCTTTTCGGATCGCGCTGCTGATGACCGCAGCCTTCGCGTCAAACGCTGACCGCTGGGCTTCGGCTTTCTCCCAGGCATCTCCGGTGGCATCACCGACCGGCTTTACCTCGCCGGAACCATCTGCGGGCAGCGCCAGTGTTTCTTCCACGATGCGTTTCGCGATCGGGGCGCAGTCACCGCCGCCGCTTTTCCCGCCTTGCTTTAGAATGGCAAAGGCCAGCGCCGGCTGGTCGAACGGGGCGAAGCCGATGAACCAGACGTTGTTGTCGTCGATCACCTGGCCGCCGACCCGCCGCCAGTTTTGTGCCGTGCCCGTTTTGCCCGCGATGACCACCTTGTCGCTTTGCGCGGCTTTTCCAGTGCCGTTCGCGCCATGCACCACGAGCCGCATGCCCTCGCGCAATTGCTCGATCTGCGCCGCAGACAGTCCATCTGCGATCAGATCGGCACGCGGTGAAGGTTCATGGCCTTGTTTGATCAGCACAGGTTGCGGCACCTTGCCGCCATTTCCCACCGTGGCTGCCAGCACGGCCATTTGCAGCGGCGTGACCAACACCATGCCCTGGCCGATGGAAGTGCTGGCCGTGAGTCCGTCAGACCATTTCCCTCCAGGTCTGGTCGCGCTCAACCAGGACGGACTTGGCATGACACCTTCGCGCTCATCATCCGCGATGCCGTAGCGTGTGCCGAGACCGACTTTGCGGCCCATGCTGCCGATCTGTTCGATGCCTGCCGCGTTGCCGAATTGATACCAGAAGCAACTGCAGCTCGCCGCGAGCGCGTCGGCCATGCCAAGCTCGCCGTGCTTGCCACCATCCTGTCGGTTGATCCAGCATTGCATCGTCGTGCCACCATACGCCACCGAGCCTTCGCAGGTGAACTTCTTGTCTCCGATTCCCGTGGCGATTCCCGCCAGACCGGTGAGCAGCTTGTAAGCCGACCCTGGGGCGTATTCCGCCACACTGCGGTGCAGCAGCGGGTAGTTTTTGTCCTGTGCGAGACGGTCCCACCCCTGCATGCTGATGGATGGAACGAATGCGTTCGGATCATAGTCCGGCAGCGAAACCATCGCCAAAATCTCTCCGCTGCGCGGGTCGAGAATCACCGCCGCACCGCGTTCATAGCCCGCATCTAGCAGGGCACGATGCGTGAGCGACTGGATGCGGGCATCCAGCGTGAGTTTCACATCCTCGCCGCGTGCGAGAAGATCGTTTTGAGTCTTTTCGATCTCACTGCGACCCATCGGCGTGGGATCATCGTGTTTCGTTTTGCCTGTGTACCCAATCACATGCGCCGCGAGCGCCTTCAGCGGGTAGTGCCGGGATTTCTCCGTCGTCGTTTCCGCCAGCACCACGCCATGGCGGTCGAGGATGCGGCCGCGGAGCTTGGGGCCTTCGATGGCGTGCAGCATCGCCACCGGCAGCATCAGCAGCATCGCCAAAGCCGTCATGCCTGCCAGCCAGCGCAGCGTGAGAGCATCGCGGGAGCATTTCGCATCCAGGACCGCTCTCACACGCGACTCCACCGGCGCACAGCGGGTGATCGTCAAAGCACACAACGCCAGCCCCGGTGCCACGCGGTTGTGGCGGCTCAGGTCGAGCAGCGCTTGCGCATAATCACTCGCCCGCACGCCATGACGCAGAACCGCGTCATCGCAGGCGCGTTCTTGATCAGCCCGCATCTGCCGCAGCGTCAGCCAGGCGAGCGGATTGAACCAGTGCAGCGCTTTCACTGCCTGCGCCAGCCACAGCGCCAGCGGATCACGCCGCCGCAAATGCGCCAGCTCATGCAACAGCACACCACGTCTCTTTTCACTGCTCCACGCCTCAAAGCCGCGTGGCAGCAGCAGGCACGGCTTCTTCACACCCCACACCATCGGCACCGCATCCGCGGCACCCACAAAAAGCCGTGGCACGCGTTTCAAGCCCAGCTCGCGAGCCACGTCGGCAATTTCGGCGCATTCACTCGACTCCAAATTCTGTTTCAGCCTTCCCAACCTCACCGCACTCCACCAAAGCCGTATCAGCATCAACACCGCCACGCCCAGCCATACCATCGGCAGCCATTCGATGATCTCATTCCAGGTCCAAACAGGCTTCACAGGCTCCGATGGAAGCTGCGGAGCCATCACCGGCATCGCCTGCGTCACCGGCTCGGCGACTGCGGAAGCCTCCACCGGCATCTCCACGGCCTCGACGACCTCCTGCGGCTCCAAAACCATCCAATCCGGCGGCCGCGAACTCTTTGGAATCACCCGCCATGCCGGCAGCGAAACCATCGCAAAGGGCAAAACCGCCAGCGCCAGCATCGCTGTCATCCAGATGGCATAGCGACGCGAGGAAGCCAGCCGGCGCACCGCCAGGCCTGCCAGCAAGGCTGCCAGAAGCACCGCCGAGCCCTTCAGCGCCGTGTGAGAAAGAAGATCGAGTTCCGCATTCATGGCATTCGTCATTCGGATTTCGTCATTCCGCGTCAGCGTCCTTGTTGCTTCGCCTCGTCGATGAGCTGTTGGATGCGTTCCGCCTGCGAATCCGTGAGGGAGGCATCTTTGCGGGTGAGATGCGCCGCCAGCGCCTCGTCCACCGCTCCACCAAAGAAGGTGTCCAGCACCTGACGCAGCGCGTGAAGGCCAGCGCGGGCCCTGGACTGCGCTGGAGCGTAAATGACCTCGCGTCCGTCTTTGCGCAGGCGTTTCACATGCCCTTTCTCTTCAAGGATATGCATCAGGCGGCGCACAGCCATGTCCGTGGGCGGATCCGGCAGCTTCGCCTGCACCACGGCGACGGTGGCGCTGCCCTCGGAGTGGAGCACGTTCATGATTTGGCGTTCGCGGCGGGAAAGATGGGCGGTGTCGGACATTTCGCTATTTTTTTAGCGAATCGAGCCACAAAAGGCAATCACAAACATGAAAAAATTAACGCAAAGTGCCGTCCGGCTTGCGGTCCACCGCCATTTTCACCGCTTCAGCGAGGGCATCGAGTTGTTCGCGCTCGACGAGTTTGCGGCCGTTTTCGTCCTGGATGTAGATGGCATCGATGGCGACGCCTTTTTCCGTGCTGATGCGGGCGTGGGTGACGCTGTGGCCAAGGCGACCGATGGCCATGAAAATGTCGTAAAGCAGGCCGAGGCGGTCCACGAGCTGCAGTTCCAGCACGGTCTGATCAGGTGAGATCTGGTTGTTCACATAGACCCGTTGCGGGATCTCGTCGCCGATCTCGTCAAGCATCGTGACGGATTTGCCAAGTTTCTGCGCGATGGCGTCGCTGAAGTCGAATTGGGTACCACTGAAGGCCTTGCGCACGGCTTCTTCGACCCGGCTGCGCGCGCTTTTACTGCTGACAGCGGCAAAGTTGGTGTTGCAGACGCGAAAGCTGTCCAGCACGAGGTTGTCGCCTCGCTGGAAGAGGTCGGCGCTGAGGATGTTGATGCTTTCAGCGGCCAACGCGCCTGAGACACGTGCGAGGAGCAGGTGGCGGTCCCAGCAGACGACCGTGAGCTCGCTGTAGCCTTGGGCGGGATGGTCTTCCCATGTCATGACCGGTAGCAGTCCCGCCTCGGCCTCCTCGTGGATCAATTGCTCGAAGAACTGGCAGAACTGGCGGATGTGGGCCGCGATGACGTCGGCCTCGCGGAAGTTGAAGTACGAGGGCGGCATGTGCCGGAAGTGCGCGTCCACTTCTGCCTCGAAACCGGTGCCGAGTTGGCGTGAGACCTCCGCCTTCAGCTCCTCCACGGGCATTTGCACATGGTTCATGAAGTCCGCTGGGGCGTTCATGAAGCGGAGCGTGTTGTGGTAGAGCTGGCGGATCGAGGCTTCCTTGTAGCCGGACCAGCTCTTGTCGCTGGTGCCCTTCGAGTCGGCGTAGGTCAGCAAGAGCAGCGTGTCGAGGTTCTCCTTGGTGCGGACGATGGCGGCGAATTCCTCGATGACCTGCGGATCCTCGAGGCTCTTCGTCGTCGCCGTGCGGTACATCAGAAGGTGATTGTCGATGAGGAAGAGCAGCAGGCGGCGGCGCTCGCCTTTGATCTGCAGGCGGCGACAGACGGCGGCGGCCAGGGTGGTGCTTTCGTCGGTGTGAGTTTTTTTGTTCGCAGCGCGGCCGGCGTCATGCAGCAGCAGGGCCAGGTGGAGCACATAGGGCTGCTGGAGGTCGTGAAAGAGCTGCTGGAAGAGATCCGCGCCGTTAAGAGAGGGATCGCTGAGTTCGTCGAGCTTGTCGATGGTGCGCAGGGTGTGTTCGTCGGCGGTGTAGAGGTGAAAAAACTCGTGTTGGACGAGATTCGTGAGCGCGCCGAACTCCGGCATGAATTTGCCGAGGAAGCCAACGCGGTGCATTTGCCGCAACGTGCGTGCCGCGTCCCCTTTGTTCGAGAGGATGGCCTCGAAGGTCTCGCGATTGGCCTTGTTGTAGCGGAAGCTCGTGTCCACGAGGCGGAAGTTGTCCTGGATGAGCTGGAACAAGTCCGGGCTGAGCCGCAGATGGCGCTGCTGGGTGTGCAGGAAGAGACGCATCATGCGCTGCGGGTCCTCTTTGAAGAGGCCGTTGTTCTCCGCGTAGACGCGCTCGTGCTTGCGGATGAAGTCGTCGAAGCGTTCCTGCTGCTTTTCCTCCTTCTTGCTGCGGGCGATGAAGCCCATCAACTTGCTCCGCTTCGGCCCTGTTTCGAGTTGCTGCAGGTGGAAGCGGTCCATCACCTCGCTGCTGCGCTGGAGGATGTCACGCGTGGCCGTGTAGTAGTCATGCATCAGCGCCTCGATGCGGCGGAGGATGGTCTTGTGACGGTAACCGAGATTGGTGGCCACGGGGCCCTGCAAACGCAGCGTTAGCAGATCCTCGGCGCGCTTCTCTGTGTAGTGCATCTCGTTGCGGACGCGGAGAATGAACTCGTAGGCCTGCTCCACCTCCCGCCAGCCTGCTTTTGAGATCAGGCCGAGGCCCACTAGATCCTTCGGGTTCAGCGTGCGGTGCTTCGCATACGTCATCCAGATCAGGTTCTGGTAGTCACGCAGGCCGCCGCAGCCGTTCTTCACATGCGGCTCCTGCACGAAGGGCGTGCCACCCTGCTTCCCGTGCCTTGTTGTCAGGTCGAGCTGGCGCAGCTTGAGGAACTCCTCCTCGCGCCGGTCCATGCATTCCTTGTCAAAGCGTGCCCGAAACTCCTCGAACGCCGCTGGTTGGCCCGTGACGAGGCGCGCTTCCATGAGGGCCGTCTTCGTCTCGATGTTCTCGTTTGCCAGCGCGATGCACTCGCCCACGCTGCGCGAACCGTGGCCGACTTTGAACTTCAGATCGTAAAAGTACAGCAGGAAATCGCGGATGAGCTGCGCCACTTCGTTGGCGACGCGTCCGCTGTTGCCTGGGAACATGAAGGTGAGGTCCACGTCGCTCCCCGGGCTCATGACACGCCGGCCGTAGCCGCCGTGCGCCACCACGCTTACATTCAGCTTTGAGCGCACGTCCGCCGGCAGCGCGGCCACGCATTCCTCCCAGAGCGTTTTGACGAGGTAATCGATCACGTCCGAGCGCATGCGGCACACCTCGATGCCGGGAAAGTTGCCGCTGCGGTGCCGCTGCTTGATGCGCTGCTCCTTGATCTTCAAAAAGCGCTTCGCCTGCCGCAGTGTCTCCGTGCGTCCGCGTGGCAGCTTGTCGTCTGGGGGGAAAAAAGTCTGCCCGCTCTTGTTCAGGTGGCGCAGATACTCGCGTTCCGTCATCTCTGTGGTGAGTTAGTAGCTGATGAGCGCATGCACCGGTCCATGGCCGCGCAGTTTGTCGCGGCCTTTCAGGAATGACAGCTCGATGAAAAACGTGCTGCCGACGATCTTGCCACCTGCTTGCTCGATCAAAGTCAGCGCCGCGCCCGCCGTGCCGCCAGTCGCCAGCAAATCATCCGCCAGCAGCACCGTCTCGCCCGGAGCGATGGCGTCCTGATGGATTTCGACCGAGTTCGTGCCGTATTCGAGCGAGTAATCCACACCCCGCGTCATCCACGGCAGCTTGCCCTTCTTCCGCACCGGCACAAAGCCCGCGCCGAGTCGTTCCGCGATCAACGCACCGAAAATGAAGCCACGGGCGTCGATTCCCACCACCTTGTCCACTTTCAGCACCCCAGTGGCGTCAATCATCCCGTCGATCGTGCGCGCTATCAGCGCCGGGTCCGCCAGCACTGGCGTGATGTCCTTGAACAGGATGCCCGGCTTCGGAAAATCCGGCACGTCACGGATCGTGGCGCGAATGTGGTCGAGGGTCTGCGAATTCATGCGCCCCGATCATGGAGGAGATGGCGGGATGCGCAAGCCTCATGCGCCGCCGAGACGTTTGCGTGGCAGCAGTTGCTTCATGTGCACCACAGTCAACACGATGAGCTGGTTGTCAGCCTTGTGGTAAATGATCCGGTAAGAACCTGAATGTACCTCCCGCAACCCCGCGGCGGGATGTTCATGCACCGGATGCCCGCTCATTGGACGGGATGCAACATGAGCGACCCGCTCGACAATGCGTTTGATCTGCAAACCCGCGTAATGCTCCGAATCGCGTGAAATAAAGGCATGGATCGCGTCCAGATCCGACTCCACCTGCGCTGACCAGAGAATGTTCAAGCAGTCAGGCCGAATTTTTTGCAGACAGCCTCGTGCGTCTTCACGCGGCCTGCCTGCATGTCCGCCAGTCCACAGTCAATTTTCTGCCGGACATAGATTTCATACATGAGGTCATCCCAAGACGCCGATTCGGGCAGGGAACGAACCAACTTGGCGGCTTGGGCCTTGATTCCAGCGGGACGTGGTTTGGTGGACGGCATGACAGCATTAGAGCACGTCGGCACAAGACTGACAAGCAACCGAAACGCCTTCACCCTTGCGGACACGTGCCATGCTCGCGAGTATCCGCCCCCTTCTGTCATGACCCCTTCCCAACAGCTTCTGGCCGCCGCCACGCTTCTCTTTGTGAGCGCGGTCGTGCAGGCCTTGCTCGCGCTCAAATCCGGCGCGTGGAAGCAGACGCGTGCCCAGTTCGTGCTCATGGCGCTTGGTTTCGCGCTGCAGACCGGCTTCATCTACCTGCGCGGGCAGGAGGTGCGGCAGTGTCCCATCCGCAGCCTGGCGGACATCCTCGTCTTCATCGCGTGGAGTGTCGTGCTGCTTTATTTTCTCGTCGGCTCCGCGTTCCGACTGTCGCTGCTCGGCGTCTTCACCGCGCCGCTCGTTACGATCATGCAGGTGATGGCGTTCATGAACGGCTTCGCACCGTATCCGCCCAAGGGACCGATCAATGCGCTGGTGGAGCTGCACATCGCCCTGGCACTCATCTCCTACGCGGGCTTCGCCCTCGCCTGCATCACCGGCGTCATGTATCTGATGCAGGAGCGCATGCTGAAGCGGCATCAGATTGGAGGCCTGTTTTATCAATTGCCGCCGATCCAGGGTCTCGCGCATGCGATCCAGCGCCTCGTCCGGCTCGGTCTGCTGCTGCTGAGCATCGCGCTAGGCATTTCCTTCGCCCTGCATCTGCCGATGACGAAAACCGGCCACGTCGTCTTTGCCTGGATTGTGTGGGGGCTCTACGCGGTGATCTCCATCCTGATGTGGAAACACTTCACCTCGCCGCGCAGAACCGCGTGGCTGGCGGTCATCGGATTCATCTTGCCGTTCATTTCTCTGTGGATTGTCACGCATGCTTGAGCCGACCGACAACCGCAGTGGCCTCGTTTGCGTGGGCCTGAACTACAAAACCACGCCCGTCGAAGTGCGTGAGCGTCTCGCGTTCCCAGAAGCGCAGGTGCCGGACGCTGTGCGCCAGATCCGCCAGCTTCCGGGCTTCGAGGAAAGCGTTGTGCTCAGCACCTGCAACCGCGTCGAGCTTTACGCCGCGCATTCTTTGCCCGGCGGCGACCACGGCCACGCCGCGCTGCGAGATTATCTGGTGCAGCATTTCAAGCTCCAGCCTGAGCACGCCGATGCGCTCGTTCTCTACAATCTCGACTCCGCTGAAGCCGCGCGGCACCTTTTTCGCGTCGTCAGCGGACTCGATTCCATGGTGCTGGGCGAGACGGAAATCTTCGGCCAGGTCAAAGCGGCCTACAAAACCGCGCTCGACACTGGCGTGACAGGCCGAACGCTCAACAAGCTCTTCCAGCAGGCCTTCACCGTCGGCAAAAAGGTGCGCAATGACACCACCATCCAGCGCGGATCCACCAGCGTCGGCAGCGTGGCGGTCGATCTCGCTGAAAAGGTGCACGATTTGAAGGAATGCCGCGTCATGCTCGTCGGCGCCGGCGAAATGAGCCGCACCTGCGCTCAGAGCCTGCTTTCCCGCGGCGCGAAGAGCATCATCGTCTCCAACCGCAGCTACGACAAGGCCGTGGAGCTCGCCACCGAGATGAAAGGCGTCGCGATGAAGTTCGACGAATGGGAAAACGCGCTGCATGAGGTCGATGTCATCATCTCCAGCACCAGCGCGCCGCATTTCGTCATCAAGCCCGATCAAATCGACCAGGTCATGCGCAGACGCCGCTGGGAGCCGCTGCTCATCATCGACATCGCCGTGCCACGGGACGTGGATCCCGCCGTGAACGAGATCGAAGGCGTCTATCTCTACGACATCGACGGCCTCCAGGCGATCGCCGACGGAAACCGTCGCGAACGCGAACTCCAGCTGGCCGCTTGCGAGCGGATCATCGAGGAGCAGCTTGAAAAATTCGGCTTCGTCAAACCCACCGCTTCATGAGCATCGAAAAAGTCATCCTTGGCACCCGCGGCAGCGAACTCGCCCTCACCCAGACCGCCATGGTCACGGCGGCGCTGCAAACGGCCTTCCCGCACCTGCGCATCGAGCGCCAGATCGTTCAAACCAGCGGAGACAAGCGCCAGGACCTGCGTTTCTCCGAATTCAGCGACGTGGCGAACGTGGACAAAGGTATCTTCATCAAAGAGCTCGAAATCGCCCTCGAAAACAAGCAGATCGACGCCGCCGTTCACAGCCTGAAGGACGTGCCGAGCGATCTCGCTGCCGGATTCACCATCGCAGCCGTGTTGCCTCGTGCCGCGATCGAAGATGTGATGATCACACGCGATCCGCACACGCTCGAAAGCCTGCCGAAAGGTGCCCGCGTCGGCACCAGCAGCGTGCGCCGCGCCGCGCAGCTCAAGTTCCTGCGTCCTGACCTCGAAATCGTCGAGATTCGCGGCAACGTGCCCACGCGGGTGAAAAAGGTGCTCGGCGAAAACGCGCTCGATGCCGTCCTGCTCGCTGCCGCCGGCTTGTTGCGGCTCAATTTGCTCGACGCCAACCTCAGTCGCATCCACATCGAAAGTCAGACGCTCTGCGCGCTCGTGCTCGATCCGGTGAAGTTCCTTCCCGCCGCAGGACAGGGGGCCATCGCCATTGAGTGTCGTGCAGGCGATGAGGCGGTGATTCAGACGATCCGTGCGCTTAATCATGCCGAAACCGAAGCGCGAGTGACCGCGGAGCGCGAATTCCTCAAAATCCTCGGCGCTGGCTGCCAGACGCCCGTCGGCGCGCACACCACGGTCAAAGACGGCCGGCTGCACATGGCCGTGCGTGTCTTCAACGAGTCCAATCTCTCCGCCGCGCCCGTCGAGCGTGAGGCCTGTCGTCTCGTTCATGAGCCAAAGCAGCTCGCGGCCGACCTGGCGGCAATGCTGTGAGTATTGGGAGGTGCAAATTCTGCGTGAAACCTTGTCCTGGCCCCGACGTTTCAGCGCTCATGAAGACAACCTTCCTTCGCCTGTTCACATTCTCCTTGTTGCCCGCCGTTGCCATGGCCGCTCCGGATGCCAAGGGCAAGAAACGACCTGCAACCGGCCCCCACGACGGTCCCATGGCCGAGGTCTTCAAAACCTTCGACAAAAACGGCGACCACAAAATCGACGCCGATGAACTCCCCGCGTTGCAAAAGGCCTTCTCGACGTTGAAGAGCCTCGACAAGAACAACAACGGCGAGATCGAACTGGCCGAGGTCGAAAAACCGAAGGCTCCCGCCGGTGGCGACCGCAAAAGTCGCATGATCCAGCACTTCAAGGAGATCGACAAGAACGCCAATCACAAGATCGACGCCGACGAGGTCGAAGCACTGCAAAAGATGCTCGCAGGCGGCAAAATCATGTCACGCCTTGATCAAAACGGGAACGGTAAGCTCGAGTCGGGAGAGGTGGATCGTTTGAACGAGCGGCTCGCGCAGGGTTTGGGCGGCCGAGACCGTCGCTCCGCTACGCCCGCGCCTTCCGTGCGCAAGGTACCTGAAAACCGGCAGAAACACCCAAGCCGGAGGAGCAAAAAGACGACAAACCTGCCACCCCAGCACCCGAAGCCAAACCGCCGGGCAATTTCGGCAGCTAATCCGTGTTTTAACACCGCATTAAAAACGGAGCGCGAAAGACGCGGCAGCAAAGTAGCCATCTCGCTCCGCGAGATGAGCTTTGTGCTCCGCTAAAAGCCCACAAGGCAGAGTTTTCCAAGTCAGTCGTGGCAGCGCCAGCTTTTAGCTCATCTCGACGGAGCGAGATGGCTACCGTGCTTCGCGGTTTGTTAGCGCCGGGCTTTAAACACTGCTAACGAAACATCTTCGGCGCGAACTCGGCGAGGTAATCACGCCACACGGGCCAGGAGTGGTCTCCGGCGGTTTCGCGCCATTCGTGGTTCACGCCGCGTGATTTGAGCGTGGCGATGAGCTGGTGGTTGCGTTCGAGCAGGAAGTCCTTCTCACCGCAGGCGATCCAGAGCAGTTTCAGTTTCGCGTTCGTGCCAGCCGCATCGTCGAGCGCAGGCTTGATCTCGTTTTCGTCCACCGCGCCGCTGAAGGAGCCGATCCAGGCGAATGTGTCGAGATTCGTCATGCCGATGCTCAGCGACTGCCAGCCGCCCATGCTCAGTCCGGCGATGGCACGCTGCTCGCGGTCGGGCGAAACGCGGTAGAGCTTTTCCACAAGCGGCAACGCGTCCTGAAACAGCTCGTTTTTGAAGGCCTTGAGCGATTCGCCGCGCTTGTCGGCCATTTCGCGGGGCACCATGCCGAGCGGATGGCCATCGATCATCAAAACGATCATCGGCTTCGCTTTGCCGGCGGCGATGAGGTTGTCGAGAATCCAGTGCGCCTTGCCATGCGTGACCCAGGTCTCATGGCGGTCGCCGGAGCCGTGCTGGAGCACGAAGAGAGGGTATTTCGTGGCCGGATCGACCTCGTAGCCCGGCGGCGTGTAAGCCCACGCGCCGCGCTGTTTGCCGAGCGCCTTCGAGACGTAAACGTGCTGATGCACGGTGCCATGCGGCACGTCCTGAAAATCCCACACGTTCGGCGGATTGCTGGGAATGTGCAGGATGCTCGCGCTCGGATTGCGCTGCGGTTTTTGCGCCGGATTCGCGGGATCGATGATCGTGAGGCCATCGACGATGAAACTGTATTCCCATACGCCGGCGGGCACGTTCGGCACGGTGAGGTTCCACACGTTCTCGTCGCCCTTCGTCATCTCCACCTGCTGCTTGTCCCACTGGCCGCGCAGGGCCACGCTTTGAGATTTGGGAGCGCGAATGCGGAAGATGACGCTGTGGTCGTCCTTGATCTCCGGTGAGACAATCGGCGCGGCACGTTGCGCGAAAGCGGGAAGAACGAAGGAGACGAAAAGGGCGCAGCAGAGGACGTGGAGCTTCATAATTGAAGACAAACGCAACCACGCAACACGGCTTTCGCGCATCTCAGCCCGCGATCTCCTGCTTCGCCAGCGTGTGGGCGAAGGGGCTGGTGGGGGCGAGTTTGTACTGACGGATGGCGGTGGACCAGAAAGGTGCGAGTTCGTGATCGGCAGCGCTCCAGAGGCGGTAATGCAGGTTCGTGACGGTGTCGGTGTCGTGCATCATGGCCTTCAACTCCTGCGCATTCAGCGTCTGCGGCCCCTGCGTGATGAGTCGGTGGCCGATCTCGTCGAGGTAGCTGCGTGAGACGTCGATGGTACGACGGCGACGCAGCAGGCTGACGTGGAGACCATTCACATACGGGTCGAGGAAGACCTGCATCAAGCCGTAGTGACGCTCCAGCTCGGGGGAGAGCTGCAGGCGATCTTTAATTTCCTCGAGATTCTGCTGCATGGCTTTCAGCACCGAGGGCGGATCGTATTCCTCCGGCGTGAGGAAGATGCCGAGGCGTCTGCCGCTGCGACCGCCTGAGACGATGGCCGCGACGAGGATGGAGACGATGAGCGAGAAGAGAATCGGGCTGATCCAGATGAGGAAGGCGAAGGAGCCGAGCTTCACACCGATGGCCGCGCCGATGGCCGTCCAGAGCAGGCCTAGGACGGTCACGCTGGCAAAGGTGAGGATGATCTCGCTCCAGTTGGTGCCGCCGTCGATTTTCCGGCGCTGCGTGACCCAACTGACGCTTTTGCCGATGAGCGTGTAAATGACGAAGCGCGCATGGAAGACCATCAGCACCGGTGCCATGAGCGTGAAGACGACGGTGTCGAGCAAACTGCTGAAAAACGTGAGCAGGCGCAGGCGCAGTGGCTTGAACATTCGGCCCGTGATGACCTCGTCGAGCAGGATGACGGTCTTTGGCAGGAAGATGAGCATCACCGTGAGGCCGAGGAGGATTTTTTCCGCCAGCAGGGCCTGGGGCGCGGTGTGGGCGGTCGGTGTCGCGGCGAGATACGTCACGAGCACAAGGAAGAAGAACCAGAGCAGCGAGCTGACGTAGCTGAGGATGCCGTGCAGGAAATTCACGCGGCTCATCGGATGCCAGCCTTTCGCAAAAACAAGCCAGAGATGCTGAATGTTGCCCTGGCACCAGCGGCGGTCGCGTTTGAGCATGTCCACGAGCGTGGGCGGGCCTTCTTCATAGCTACCGCGGGTGGTGGGCAGCAATCTCACGGCGTAACCAGCTTTCCGCATGAGGGCGGCTTCGACGAAGTCGTGGCTGAGGATGTGGCCGCCGAATGGCGCGTTCTTTGGCAGCGGCGGCAGCGCGCAGTGCTCGATGAACGGCGCGAGGCGCAGGATGGCGTTGTGGCCCCAGAAATTTGCCTCGCCACACTGCCAGTAGTCCAGTCCGGCCATGAACGGCGGCCCGTACAGCGCCTGCGCGTACTGCATCACGCGGCCGAGCAGCGTGTCGGCGGCGATCTGCTTCGGGAAGGTCTGCAGGATGCCGATGCCGGGATTTTTTTCCATGATGCGCACCATGCTGGTGAGCAGTGCACCGGACATGAGGCTGTCTGCGTCGAGCACGACCATGTAGCGGTAGCGTTTGCCCCAGCGGCGGCAGAAGTCGCTGACGTTGCCGCTCTTGCGATTGATCGGCTTGCGGCGCTTGCGGTAAAAGATGCGGCCGAAAGCTTTCAACTGGCGGCACAGCTCCAGCCACGCGGTTTCCTCCTCGATCCACTGGCTGGTTTTGTCCGAGTCGCTGAGGATGAAGAAGTCGAAGTTCTTCGACTGGCCGGTGGCTTCGAGGGACAGGTAGATCGAACGCAGTCCCTCGTAAACACGCGTCACGTCCTCATTGAAGACGGGCATGCAGATGGCGGTGCTGGCAGTGATGGGCTGCTCGTAGTCGTCCGCGTTCAGCGTGCGCCAAAGATCAAGCGAGTCGGGCTTCGGACGGTTCATCAGCCACACGCCGAAGAGTGCGGTCCAGAAGCCGACATTGAGCTGGTAGTAGAGCGGGATGAAAACCAGCAGCAGAGCCCATTCGGAGATGCGCATGCCATTTTCCGACAGGAAAACAAACGAAAGCCAGGTGCCCACGATGGTACCAAGGCCGACGAGGGAGAAAAACGTCGAACGACGCGTGCGCGAGACGCGCTTCGGCGGCATGCCGGCGGTCATCGCGATGTTCGCGGTCTGGCTGCCGACGGGTGCGCTCATCCGAAGAGGGAGTAAAGATAGCCCAGCACGCCGAACACGATGAGGAAGAGCACCGAGTAGCGCAGGATGGGATGGCGGCCGAGTTTGCCGAAGGTGTCCTCCGCCACGTCGGGGATGAGGCCGAGGTCGATGTCACGCGGCGTCATTTTGCTCACGCTCATGCCGGGGCCTGAGTTGCGGATCGCGGAGCGCATGGCCTCGCCCATGTCATCGGGCATGTTTTCCTCATCGAGGAAGAACTGCGGCCAGCGCGACGGCCCGCCGGCGAGATGGAAGCCGAGCCGGCCCGTGGCCTCGAGCTGCGCCTCATTCAGATGCAGGTCGCTGTAAATCGCGCCAAGCCATTCACGCAGCATGAGCCGTGCCTGCTCGATTGCATGGGCCGTGGGCCTGCGCGTGGGGTCTTTGGCGTGCGCTTCGGCCGCCTTCCGCAACGTTTCGAGAATGAGCTGCGTGCGGCGGATGCGGTTGTGGAGCTGGTAGGAGCGGAAATAGTCAGCGAGGCGTGCATACGCCTCGTTCCACTCTTCCTCAGTGCCCGTGGCGGGTGCGAACTGGATGTTGACTGCTTCCATGACGGCTCAAAACAGGAGCCGTGTCGAGAATGCGCAGGATTGATGCCGTGAAAAGCAAATCCTCCTCGCTCCTTATTCCACCAACGAAGTATCTAGAACGCAGAGCGGCCTCAAGCGATCAATTCGTTGATCAGCCTGCCGCCGTTCACGATGTCCACGGGACGCACGTTTTCGACGACGATGCGCTTGCTGGCGTTGATGCCGAGCAGGCGGTACATCGTGCGTGCGAGATCCTCGGGGCCGACGGGATCTTCATCCGGCTCACCGCCGAGGGCGTCGGACTTGCCATAGACAAAACCTTTCTTCACGCCGCCGCCGGCCATCGCCACGGAGAAGACACGCGGGTAGTGGTCACGGCCGTTCGTGCTGTTGATCTTCGGCGTACGACCGAATTCGCTGCTCACCATCACAAGCGTGGTGTCCAGCATGCCACGCTCGTCGAGATCGCGGATCAGACGCGCAAAAGCGACGTCAAACTGCGGTGCCTGGCCCTCAAACGCTCCCTTGATGTTCGAGTGGTGGTCCCAGCCGCCATAGTTCACCGAAACCATGCGCACACCAGCCTCGACGAGACGGCGGGCCAGCAGGAAACGCTGCCCGGCGGCGTTGCGGCCGTATTCATCGCGCAGCTTGGCTGGTTCAGCGGCCAGATTGAAGGCCTCGCGGGCCTGCTGCGAGCTGATGAGGTTGTAGGCGGCCGTGTAGAATTTGTCCATCGCGGCGAGGCCGTCGGATTTCTCCGTCGTGCGGAAATGCTCGTCCACGGAGGAGAGCAGGCTGCGGCGGCGGTCGAAGCGCTTCTGGTCGATGTCTTTCGGCGAGGCCAGATCACGTACGGTGAAGTTCCCGTCCGCAGGATCGCTGCCCAGCGCGAAGGGACCGAAGGCGCTGCTCATGTAGCCGCTGCCCTGTTCGGGAGCGATGACGCTGGGTACCACGACATAGGGCGGCAGATTGTTTCGCGAACCCTGCTCATGCGAGATGATGGAGCCGAAGCTGGGGAACTTGATCGCCGGGCTCGGGCGGTAGCCGGTGAACATGTTGTGCGTGCCGCGCTCATGCGCCGCCTCGCCGTGCGTCACCGAGCGGATCATCGTGATCTTGTCGAGGATCTTCGCGATGTTCGCGAACTTCTCGCCCACATACTCGCCCGTCACGCCCTTGATCGGACTGAACGGCCCGCGGTAATCCGGCGAGGCAAAAGGCTTCGGATCCCACGACTCATGCTGCGCCATCCCGCCCGGCAGGTAGATGTGGATGACCGAGGTGGCGACTGGCTTGTAGCTCTCCACCGCCGGCATCGCCAGCGTCTGCTCCGCCGCCTGCAGCTTCAGCATTTCCGGCAACGTGATGCCCAGTCCCGCCAGCGCCCCCACATGGAGGAAATCGCGCCGACTCTGCGAGGTCGCGAACGGGTTGCGGTGATTGCCGGAGCACAGGGAATGCATTTTCATGATCGTGTCAGTGGGTTTAGACACGAATTTACCACGCGATGCCGCGCCTTGTTGCGATCACAGCCCACTCTGCCAAGCCAGGAACAATGATGCGCAAGGAATGCGCACCCTCTCACTTGTCCCACCCGCGGATCTTCACATGCACCTGCGCCACGCGGCCCATGTAGTGGTCCATGGCGTAGTCATTGGCGGCTTTGAGCATGTGATCCTTGGCTTTGGCGTCGTCGCCGGTCGCTTCGAAGTAGAGGCCGAGGTAGAGGTGGGCGTAGCAGCGGTGATTGCGCAGGCGTTCGCCCTCGCCCTCCTCGGCGGCTTTCAAGACGGCTTCTACCGTGCCTTTGCCGGCAAACAGTTCGTGAACTTGCTTCATCGGGATGCGTGAGTCGCCTTCGATGGGGATGAAGACCTTCCGTGCGGCCTCGACGCCCTCGCCTTTGGCGATGCAGAGAAAATGCCACGCGGCGTTTTCGACATCGTTGCCGTTTACGGTCTGATGCACCTCAAATTGCTCGCGTCCGCCTTTGAAATCGCCTGCGTAATAAAGCGAGAGGCCGCGCTGCCAGAGCTGCGGCTTCGCATTCGGTGCCAGCGTGATCAATTTGTCGAACGCGGCGACAGACTCCTTCGATTTGCCGTCGAAGAAGAAATCGACGCCCTGCTGAAACAACGCGTCGGGCGACTCCTGGGCCGGAAGAATGGCCGTGAGGCCGAAAAGAAGGAAAAAGGGCAGTTTTTTCATCAAGATCGTCAAACGTGGCCACGCTCGTGTTTCGCGCAACTCACAGCCAGACAAGCGGCAGGGGCAGGATGAGAGCCAGATCGGCCAGCACGCGATAAGCATCGGTGGAGAGGCGTTTTCCGGCACGATGCACGAGTGAGTGCAGAACGAGGGCGCCGAGCACCGCCTGTGACGGGCCGCGCAGGGCGTTTTCCAGCAGCCCACCCTCGACCAGCCACCGCACCGTCAGCGCAAAGATGATCGCGCCGAGCGCGAGTGGCGCATGGCCGCGCGGGGTGTTTTTTTCATGGCTGGAGATGCCGTGCAGGTTGCAGGCGAAGAGCGCGGCCAGCAGCAGACTTTCCAGCACGGGTTCGAGGATTGTCTCTGGCATCGCAAGGAAGCGCGTGCTCGTGGTGCAGCCGAGCGCGAAGAGCAGCGCGGCGGTGAATTCCTTCGGCAGCCACTGCCCGAGGCGGATGTCGATCTGCCGCAAAAAGCTCAACACCATCGCGCTCAGCAGAATCAGGCTGAGCACAAAGCGGTAGCCTGCGGGCAGCGGCATGCGTGAGATGAGAAGGATGCCTCCGAGTCCTGCAGCGCAGAGAAACACGTCACGCGACACGCGATTGCCTCGTGCGGCCCACGAAGCCAGGTAAAGAGCCACCAGCATCGCCAATCCGGCCGCCTGCCACAGCACGCCCTCAGGAATCTCATGCAACGCCGCCCACGCGAGCCATGCGGCCACGGCGGGCATCACGCCGAGCAGCAGGACGCTTCGATGTCGGTGATAGAACGCATGCCGCACGTCCAGTTCAGAGCTGTTCCGTGCTGAAAACGTGTCCAACGTGCGGTCGATGAGGTAAATCAGCCAGCAGGCCAGTGCGAGGCCTGCGTCCAGCATCGGCGTGAGGCGGATGCCGTGCGCGTGTGCCAGCGCGCGCTGCCACAGCACGGCAATCAGGGGCGCCTCAAGGCTCAGCACATGCGGCCACAGCCACCACGGCGTGGTTCGGGCGGGTGCAGGGGCGCTGGTTGGCGGCGGATCGGTCAAGCGGCGTTCTTTAGGAGTGGTTTGCGCCTGCGGCAAGCCGTGCGCGCAGGATTCCCGTGCTCACCGGTTGCGATGAAGTTCACACGCGGCACTTTGCGCGACCCCCTCATGATTGGTGATGACTATTTTGAACTGCGTTCGCGCATCGGCACGGACCTCCTGGCGCTCGCAGCCGCTCTGCGTGATGCCGGCGGCGATGCCGAGTCCGCTGTGATCATCGACAATCTCATCGCCAGCCTGAAGGAGCCCTTCGTTTTCGTCGTCGTCGGCGAGGTGAACGTGGGCAAATCGACCTTCCTCAATGCGCTTTTCGGCCAGGACTTCTCGAAGACCGGCGTGATGCCCACCACCGGCAAGATTCTCTTCTTCCGGCATGGCGACGAGCACAAGATCGAGCCCGTGACGCCCACACTGGATGAGGTTTATGCGCCGGTCGATTTCCTGCGCGACTTCCACATCGTTGACACGCCAGGCACGAACTCCATCGAGAACGAGCACCAGCAGATCACCGAGCGCTTCGTGCCCATCGCCGACCTCGTCATCTTTGTGTTCTCGGCGATGAATCCGTGGGGCGCATCCGCGTGGCAGTTCCTGGAAAAAGTGCACCGCGAGTGGATGCGACATGTCGTTTTCGTTCTCCAGCAGAGTGATCTGCGCAGTCCGGAGGAGATCCAGGTCATCACCGACTACATGGGCCAGCTCACACGGCAGCGTTTCGGTCGCGACTTCCCGCTCTTCCCTGTTTCTGCGAAAAAAGCCATGCTCGCTCACAATGCGGGCATTGAACGCGAGCGCCTGCATCAGGACAGCGGCTTTCATGGGCTGGATGCGTACATTTCCAGCCTTGTGCGGCACAATGCCGCGCGTCTGAACAAGCTCGCAGGCACCATGCGGCTCGCACGCCAGATCCTCGACACCACACGCGAACGTGTCGTCACCGGCATGCGCGGTGCACAGAGGAAAGCAGCGGTGTTGCAGGAGCTGCAGACCGAACGTGAGCTGCAGGTGGACCGCACGCTGAAAAAAATCCTGCCCGCGCTCGACGCTACCGAGCGCGACTACCATGAGTCCGTCCTCCGCGTAGCGGGTCTCGCTAGCGACGCGCTGGCCACGCGGAATGCCTTCCAGCGTGCGCCAGCACCGGATGACGACACCATCGAGGAGCAACGTCCGCAAAGCCTCGATCACCGCCTCTTCCAGGAGCTCCAGCACCGCACCGGCGACCGCTGGCGGCAGGTCGGCCTCGTTCTCGAGGAGGACGTGCATCAGTTTGAGCGCTTCCTCTATGCCCAGGGCCGCGGTGTGATCTTCCCGTTGGATGTGTCCATTCCGGTTCATGATTATGACGAGGAAGAGAGTGATCTGCGCCGTCGTTTCGGCACACATGTTGACTCCTCGCTGCGGCGCTTCGTCATCGGATTGAAACTCGACGAAGACATCGAGCCCGGCCTCGAGAGCGCCCGCCGCACCGCCCGCTGTCTGAAGCGGCTCATTCTGCCCGCGGTGGCCGCCGCCGCGGTGTGCGGGTGGCTGGATGGCATTGTGGGTGGCTCCATCGCCGCCGGTGCGGGCGTGCTGCTGCTCGTCGTCATCTACCTGCTCACGCAGGTCCGTCTCAGCAGTGCCCGCAACGCCATTCTCGACAAGCTGGAGGAGTCCTCCGTCACGCTGCGCGGCATGCTGTCCAAACAGGTCACCGACGACGTCACCACCATCTTCACCAAATTTCTCGAAACCCTCAATCCCGCGCAGGCCGACGCGGCGCATGTCGAGCGCGAGCAGTCGGCGCATGTCGAGCGCCTGCGCCAGCTCGCCGGGTCCTTCGACGTCCTCGACAAACAGATCCATGTCCTGACACCGCCCGGTGGGAAATGACGCCGACGCCCGTCGCTTTCTGAGGAAATTCGTCATTCGCTATTCTGACCTCGTCATTGCTCCTCGTGTCCCCGGCAGAGATCAAAACCGCGCTCATCGCCAAGGCCCGCTCGCTCGGCTTTGACGACTGCCGCGTCGCACCCGCCCTACCTGCGAAACACCGAGAGCTGTATGAGCAATGGGTCGCCGAGGGAAAACACGGCGACATGGCCTGGATGGCCCGCAACATCGAACGCCGCACCGATCCGCGCATCGTCCTGCCCGGCGCGCAAAGCGTGATCGTATTGGCGCTGAATTATTTTCAGGGCCCAGCTCCGCAAACCGAATACCGCATCGCCCGCTACGCGTGGAATGACGACTACCACGACCTCATCGAAAAAAAGCTGCGGGAACTGGATGACTTCCTCAGCACTCACGGCGGCGTGCAGAAGCCTTATGTCGATACCGGCCCCGTTTTGGAGCGCGACTTCGCCAGCGAGGCCGGACTTGGCTGGGGTGGCAAGAGCACGATGCAAATTCATCGCCACCTCGGCACCTGGTTCTTCCTGGCGGACATTTTGACCACACTCGAACTGCCCGCCGACACGCCTGCGAAGGACATGTGCGGCAAATGCACGCGCTGCATCGACGCCTGTCCCACGCAGGCCATCACCGCCCCGCGGAGCATGGATGCGCGCCGCTGCATCTCCTATCTCACCATTGAAAACAAAGGCCCTATCCCGCCCGAATTCCGTCAAGCCATCGGCGACCGCATCTATGGCTGTGATGCCTGCCTCGACGCCTGCCCATGGAACCGCCACGCCCAAGAATCGCGTGAGGCCGCCTTTCAGGCCCGCGAAACCGTCTTCACCAAGTCTCTGCGCGACTTTCTCTCCCTCACCGACGATGAATTCCGCGTCCTCTTTGCCAGATCGCCCATCAAACGCATCAAACGCCCCGCCTTCCTGCGCAACGTCTGTGTCGCGCTCGGCAATGTCGGCACGCTGAACGACTTGCCAGCTCTCGAAGCGGCGGCTGCCGACCTTCATCCGCTCATCGCCGAGCACGCGGCCTGGGCCATGGCTGAAATCCGCCAGCGGCACAGTGGTTGACACGGCAAGGGCAACCGCCTACTCTCCGCCCGCTTTCGAGCACGGCGAGGTAGCAAAGTGGTAATGCACTGGTCTGCAAAACCGGTATGCGCGGGTTCAATTCCCGCCCTCGCCTCCACTTTCAATCAACCATCGCACTGCCATGAGCGAGCCACCGGATGACGAAAAGAGGGAAGGTCTGCCGACGCACATCCCCACGCCCGACACGGAGTCTGAGAGCAGTCCAGCGATCGGGGCCACTCTCTCGTTCATCAGCCTCATCATGCTGGCCCTGATCTTGCGTCTTGCTGTGCCGAAGGAGGACAGTGCTGTTCAACTTGGCATTCTGCTTGTCGCCATCGGCTTTGCCCAGATCTGGCTGATCTTCAATTTCCTGAAGTCGTTCCGGAAATGATGGGTCGCGATGGGCTGCCGTCACGATTTATGAAGCACCTCGTTCACCTCCTTCTCGCTGCATTCGCTCTCACCGTGCAGGCCGCAGAGTTTCAGCTTCACACGTTTGAGCGCATCCAGCTCACGGATCGCTACTACTCGGAGGGCATCAACGCCGCTGACATCAACGGCGATGGCCACATGGATGCCATCCACGGGCCGTTTTGGTTCGCGGGACCGGATTTCCAATCCAAGAAGCTCATCTACCAGGCCGCGCCGCAGAATCGCGAGGGCTATGCGAACAACTTCTTCTCCTGGCCATACGACTTCAACAAGGACGGCCACGTCGATGTGCTCACGGCCGGATTTCCTGGGACGCCGGCCTTTGTGTATCAAAACCCCGGCAAAGAAGGCCACGAGGCACCTTGGCCGAAGCATCAGGTCTTTGATTGGGTCTCGAACGAGTCGCCGCACTTCGTGAATCTCATCGGCGATGATCCACCGGAGCTGGTTTGCACGCGCGACGGCTACTTTGGCTATGTGGAGATCAATCCAGCGAACGGATTGGAGCCGTGGAGTTTTTATCCGATCTCCGAACGCATCGCGCCGGAGAAATTCGGCCACGGATTGGGCGTGGGCGATGTGAATGGCGACGGTCGGCTTGATGTGATCATGAAGGACGGCTGGTTTGAGCAGCCGGAGGATCTCACGCAAGGCCTGTGGAAGCTGCACAAGGCCATCTTCGCGCAACGCGGTGGCGCGGAGATGTTTGCCTACGATGTGGATGGCGATGGCGACAACGACGTCATCACCAGCCTCGCCGCGCATGAGTATGGCCTCGCCTGGCATGAGCAGACGCCGCAAGGCTTCAAAGAGCATCTCATCATGGGCGACCGCCCTGGCCTGAACCGCTACGGCGTCTATTTCAGCGAGCTGCACAGCGTCCAGCTCGCCGACATGGATGGCGATGGCCTCAAAGACATCGTCACTGGCAAAACCTACTGGTCGCATCACATGAAGTCCCACGGCTGGAATGACGGCGCGGTCGTTTACTGGTTCAAACTCGTCCGCGGCAAAGACGGCGTCGATTGGCTGCCGATGAAGGCCGACGGCGAATCCGGCATCGGCCGTCAGCTCGTCATTCAAGACGTGAATGGCGACAAACGGCCCGACATCCTCGCCGGCGGCATGAAGGGCGCGCATGTGTTGATCCATCGCATCAAAAACGTCAGCGAGGCCGAGTGGCAGGCCGCGCAGCCCAAACGCCTCGAAGTGACCGAAACGCCGCCTCTCGTCGGTAAACCGGCTCCCATCGACGAAACAACTGGTCGCGTGCCGGACGCGCTCGAGGGCGAAACACTCGCCGCAACGGCCAAAACGACCGCAGGAGCCGCGAAGACCCAAAACATGAAAAACTTCAGCGGCGCACGCTGGAGCGGCGATGCGCAACTTTTCTGGAGCGGCGGCAAAAACGGCGATTCTCTCGAAATCGAGCTCACCGCGCCCGAACAAGCCGCCTACACGCTCGAACTCGTCCTCACCCGCGCTCCCGATTTCGCCATCGTGCAGCCCGCGCTCGATGGGAAGCCTGTCGGCGCTACCATCGACCTGTACCAATTCGCCAAAGTCGGCACCACTGGCGTGTTGGAGCACGCCGTCGGCGAACTAGCCGCTGGCGCTCACAAACTGACGCTGAAGATCGCCGGCACCAATCCGAACGCGGTGCAGAACCGCTTCGTGGGGCTGGATTATGTGCGGTTGGTGAAGAAGAACTGACCGCCTGCCATGCCAAGCGGTGGTGCCCGAGACAGGACTCGAACCTGCACTTGTTTCCAAACCAGATCCTAAGTCTGGCGCGTCTACCAATTCCGCCACTCGGGCGAGGGGCTGTCAAGGGGGCATGATTCCGCGACGGAAGGACGGGCGCAAACGAATTATCGGTCGCGCAGCAGGCGGGAGGCGAGCCAGCCGGTGATGAGCACCATGAGCAGCGGGGCAAGGCCGATTTTGAGGTTTGGGCCGATCCAGGGAAGCCAGCCGTTGTTGTAAATCATGAGGGCGCTGAAGTACTTGAGGCCGAAGACCCAGCCGCCGTGCAGCCCAATGCCGGCCCACAGCGCGCCCGTTTGCATGCGCATCTGCGCGAGCACCCAGCCGACGGCGAAGAGCGTGGCGAATTCGGCGAGAAGGAACTGCACATTGCCAAAGCCGAGGGCAATTTGTTTGAGCACGAGAAAGCCGCTGCTCCAGGTGACGGCGGCATCGTCGATCTGCCAGCCTTCCGGCGGCTTGAGGAAGTGGACGAGGGCGAAGACGAATGTTCCTGCGATCAAGGCAGATCGCGTGGACATGGTGCGCAGCAGCAGACCGAGCAGCAAACCGCGGAAGAAGAACTCCTCGACGATGCCGGCGCCAAGCGCGGCGGTCATGGGCTCGCCGAACTTGAACCAGCGTGGCGCGGCGGTGAGCTGATACGCGCCGAGTTTGAAGAAGACGACACCGAGCGCGAGCAGCAGGCCGCTGGCGAGGCAGAAGCAGAGCGCCCATTGCATGGAGCCGGTGCTGACGGGTTTCCACGTGGGCAGCAGCGAGCGATCCAATTTCACCCAGCGCAAAAACGGCCAGATCAGCACGATGGCGCAGACGAGCACGGCGCGGTTGAAGTAGCGGGTGAAGTGCGCGCGCTCGATTTCCTGCAACAGCCAAGTGGCGAGGCCGGTGTCGCGCAATGAAGATGCGGAAAGCCAGGTATGACCCGCTTTGCCGAGGTGAAAAAGCGGCACGGCCAGTAGTGCGCCACCGAGCATGACGGCGAGGAGGTAGAGCAGGAGTTTCGGCAGGGCGGGGGACCTGCCGGGGCTGGTGGCTTGCATGGGGGCGATACTAGCGCATCCTGTGCGCTCTCAATGACCAAAAACCAAATCCACGAGTGGCACGAACGAATTGAGGACGGCCGCAAACAGTACATCCGCGCCTATTGGAACTCGCGTGAGTGGCAGTTCCAGCTTGCGCATCCCGACGGAGAGAAGTGGATGCCGATGGAGCCGACGTCGGAACGGTGGCTGGAGCTGCGTGATCTGCTGTTCCGCAAGTATCAGCGCAAGAAGCTGCCCTGGAAGTATGTGGAGAATCTCGACAAGCAGTTGGAGAAGATGGGTATCAAGGAAAATGAGTCCACGGCGGGGAATGAATGACGAACCTCGTCATTGGGCGTTGGCGTGGGCTTTGATCTCGGCGGTGACGCCGCCGCCGTAGGGCGCGCCGAAGCGCATGCCAACGTGAACATCGGGAAAGCGGTAGCTTCTGTCTGCGCGCGCGTCGTGCAGGCGTGATGCGAGGCCGAGCACCGCTGCGAGGGCCGAGGCTCCGGCGAGCCCCACGATGAGCACGAGGGAGAAGCTTTTTTCACCACGCTGCACCCAGAGCGATTGCTTCAACCGGATGCTTTCCATGACGCGGAGTCGGTCGATCCAGTGCCGTGTGGCGACGGCGATTCGTTCGTCGAGGGTGAGTTTGGGATCGATGAGAGTGCGCCGGGCGTCCTGCATGATTTCGACAAGCTCGGCGGCGGAGTAGCGCTCCCACAACACCGGAGCGAAGGACATGGCGCTGCTATTTGAGGCACGGTCATACGCCATGAGCACGGCGGGTCGCTGGTCGCTCCACTCACTGCGAGTGATCTGCGCATGCCTGCGCAGCGTCACCCCGTTCGCCATGAAGCTGGTGGCGATGATCCATGCTTCGCATTTCAAGTCCTCGCGGAAAAGCTTCAGCTCGTGGGCAAGCTGGCGGTGCGTTTCTTCCGTGAGCGCCCGGGTTTCGTCCGAAATGCCGTCCGCAGGCGGTGTTGCGGCCCAAATAGGGCCGCCAAGGGCGAAAACCAGCAGCAAGCAGAGGTTGAGGCAAAAACCGGGACGCATGAGCGGTTGGAGTTTGTCGCAAACCCCGCCTGCGGGCAACCACGACGAGCATGGACCTTTCTCTAATGGAAATGTGAGCATTGGGGCGGGTAGGCGGGTGATTTTGGCCGCGCTTGTGAAATTTTTCACAAAATCGTCTTGCCGCTCTTGGGGCAGCGTAGATAGATAGCCCCTCCACGTCAGAATCACCCCCGCGATACATGCCCACAGTCACCCGAGAATACGAGGCTCCGGACGCCGCCGCCAAGACGGCCCGTTACCTCGAAAGCGTGGAAGAGACGACGACGGACATCGTGGGCGAAAAGCTGGTGCTGAACATGGGCCCCAGCCACCCGGCGACGCACGGCGTACTCCGGCTGGTTTTGGAACTCGACGGGGAGATCATCACGAAGGCTGATCCTGACGTGGGATTCCTGCATCGCGGCGACGAGAAAATTGCCGAGAACATGCACTACAACCAGTTTGTGCCCTACACGGACCGGCTGGACTACCTGGCACCTCTGGCGAACAACGTCGCCTACGCGCTTGCGGTGGAAAAACTGCTGGGTTGGGAGCTTCCCGCCCGAGGCAAGGCGATCCGCGTGATTTGTTGCGAGCTCGCGCGCATCTCGGCGCACATGCTCGGAGTCGGGGTGTTTGCGATGGACGTGGGCGCGATGACCGTCTTCCTCTACACCTTCACGGAGCGCGAGAAGATCTACAATCTGTGCGAGCAACTCACAGGAGCGCGCTTCACAACGAGCTACACCCGTGTAGGCGGCCAGATTCGCGACCTGCCGAATGGTTTCGTCGGTGCGGTGAAACAATTCCTTGATGATCTGGAGCCGGTGATCGACGAGATCGACAAGCTTTTGTCGCGGAACCGGATTTTCATCGACCGCACGCAGGACATCGGCGTGATCACCAAGGCAGAGGCCATCGCTTATGGCATCACCGGACCGAATTTGCGTGGTTCCGGTGTCGAGTTTGATGTGCGCAAGGCGCACCCATACCTCGACTACGACAAGTATGAGTTCGACGTGCCCGTTGGCACGAAGGGTGACTGTTACGACCGTTATCTTGTGCGCATGGAGGAGATGCGCCAGAGCGTGCGCATCCTGCGTCAGGTGTTTGCCGCGCTGCCCGAAGGTCCGATCAATGTCGCTGATGCGAAGGGCCTGCTGCCGAAGAAGGAGAAGGTTTTGATGAAGATGGAGGAGCTGATCCACCACTTCATCATCGCCACGCAAGGCATCGACGCGCCAGCGGGCGAGGTTTATTTCTCCGCTGAAAATCCCAAGGGTGAGCTTGGCTTCTACATTAACAGCACCGGCGGCGGTGTGCCGCATCGCCTGAAAATCCGCAGTCCTTCGTTCCTGAATCTCTGCATCCTGTCGAAACTGCTGCCCGGTCACATGGTGAGCGACATCCCTGCCGTGCTCGGCAGCCTGGATTTCGTGATGGGCGAATGTGACCGTTGATTCATCCGCAACCCTTTCATCCGAGACACGCACGCATGGCCTTTGAAGTTCCAGCCAACTTGGAAAAACAGATGGATGAGGCCATCTCGCACTACCCAGTCTCGAAACGCAGCGCCGTGCTCCCGCTCCTGCATCTGATTCAGCATCATTTTCGCTATATCAGCGATGAGGCAGTGAACTGGGTCGCCGCGAAGCTGGGTCTGGAACCGATCCAAGTGTTGGAGGTCGTGACTTTCTACCCCGGTTTCCGTCAGACTGCGCCTGGCAAGTATCACATCCGCGTCTGCCGCACGCTATCGTGCGCGATGGCCGGCAGCTACGAGTTGATGGATGCCTTGTGCAAAAAGGCGAACATCGACCGCTCACACACGGATCACCATCACCCGATCGCGGTGAGCCCGGATGGTAAATACAGCATCGAATTTGCCGAATGCCTTGCGAGTTGCGGTTTTGGCCCTGTCTGCATGGTGGAGGACGACTTCTACGAAAAAGTCGATCCAGCGAAGGCGGGCGAGTTGCTGGCGAAGTACGCTTGATGACAGCACAAAAAACGCGGCATGCACTCATGCCGCGTTCTTGAGTGTAGAGGCCGGATTAGTCTTACTTCTGACGCCAGGAGGCGATATCGTCCTTGGTATAGGGGCGTTTGTCGAATCCCCAGCTATAAATGGCAATCTCCGTCGGGAGATTTTGTGGCGCGGGGCTGTTCGGATTTGCCGAGACTTTTGGGTCTGAGTTTTTCAAGTCGGGATTGGGCACCTGCTTGTCACCGTTGGTGTCGAGCAATACGCGGTAGGTATTCCCCCAGAGGTCCACCAGCTTGTAAGGAGGAGTCGGGTTTACCAGGCCGAACATGCGGTTCTTTGCCATGGGCAGGTCGATGAATTTGATGTCCTTTGGGTTCAAATTCACGCCGCCGGATCCTCCGCCGCCGGATCCTCCTCCGCCGGATCCTCCTGAAGTGGAAGAGATGGCGGTGAGGGCGGTGATGATTCCGCTTTGTTCGTCAGTTTGCAGTTCCGGCGCATCCTGCCCGTCTGACCCACTCAGCCTCGAGGGGTCCACAGGATAGCGATTGTACTCCACCTGATAGCTGCCGATGGCTATGCGGAGATCCTTGATGACGGTCTGCACCTGCAGTCTGCGCCCATCCTCCATGATCTTGTTTGCCTGGCTCATCACCAAGCCTGCGAGAATGGCAATGATGACGATGACGACCAGAAGTTCGATGAGCGTGAATGCTTGTCGAGTTGCGGTTTGGAAGCGGGGGTTGGTTTTCATGTTCTTCATTTGTGTGTTGGTAGAGCAGCAGGCCGACGCTCTGTAAGCGAGCATGGAGGACCTTATTTCCAGCACGATTAAATCGCTTTTGAATATGCGCGTCAATACTTGTGATGATGCGTTGAAACGACGCTCAACCGAACCGGATGATGCGAGTCAATCATGACACGCGCATGAACCGATTCGGACGGGTGGGAACTTTTGATTGTCAACAAATGCTTGCATCATATAATCACGCGCTATACATCCGCCCTCCAATCCCCACTGAAACACAACACAACCACGGATCGAATCAATCGACCGGCAATATCTATGGCTAAAGCAACGAAGAGCGGCGCAGACAAGAAAAAATACGTTTATTCCTTTGGAGCAGGAAAAGCAGACGGTGACGGCTCCATGAAAGCCCTGTTGGGCGGCAAAGGAGCCAACCTCGCGGAGATGAGCCGCATTGGCCTCCCAGTGCCTCCAGGATTCACCATCAGCACGGAAGTCTGCACTTACTTCTACGAAAACAAGAAGACCTATCCGGTCGCCCTTCAGGCCCAGATGGAAGCTGCGGTGAAGAGCATGGAAAAGATCATGGGCTACAAGTTCGGCGACGCCAAAGGCTTCCCGCTGCTCGTCGCCGTGCGTTCCGGTGCGCGTGACTCCATGCCCGGCATGATGGACACCATTCTTAACCTCGGCCTGAATGACCAGACGGTGCTTTCGCTCGTCTCGGCCACCAACAACGAGCGTTTCGCCTGGGACTGCTACCGCCGCTTTATCCAGATGTATGGAGACGTCGTTCTCGGCGTGCAGAAGCGTGAGGGTGAAGACCACGAGCCTTTCGAAGTCGTCATCGAGAAATTCAAGCACGACACCTATCACAAGGACATTCTCGACAGCGACCTTACCGCCGCTGACCAGCAGGAATTGGTGAAGCGCTTCAAGCAGCTAGTCAAAGAGCGCACGGGCAAGAGCTTCCCGAGCGATCCATGGGATCAGCTTCGTGGCGCTGCCGGTGCTGTTTTCGGCTCCTGGATGAATGACCGCGCGATCGTTTACCGCCGCAAATACAACATCCCTGCCGAATGGGGCACTGCTGTGAATGTTCAGGCGATGGTGTTTGGTAACACCGGTCCGACCTCCGGTTCCGGCGTGGCCTTCACCCGCAACCCTGCCAACGGCGCGAACGAGTTCTACGGTGAGTTCCTCATCAACGCGCAGGGCGAGGACGTTGTCGCCGGCGTGCGCACGCCTGAGCCGGTGGCCCAGCTTGCGAAGGAAATGCCGAGATCGTATGCCGAGCTGCTCAAGGTCCGTCAGACGCTGGAAAAACACTTCAAGGATGTCCAGGACGTCGAGTTCACCATCCAGGAAGGCAAGTTGTTCATGCTGCAAACCCGCAACGGCAAGCGCACCGCCGCTGCCGCGCTGAAATTCTCCATGGACATGGTGAAGGAAAAGCTCATCGACTGGGAAACCGCCGTGCTGCGCAATCCTGCCGATCAGCTCGACCAGCTCCTCGCTCCGATCTTCGACCTCGCCGACGTGAAAAAGGCCAAAGCAATTGCCTCCGGTCTCCCCGCTGGTCCTGGCGCTGCTTCCGGCAAGATCTATCTCAACGCCGATCGTGCTGTCGTCGCCGAACAAAAAGGCGAGAAGGTGCTCCTTGTCCGTAATGAAACCAGCCCCGAAGATCTTCGTGGCATGATCGCTGCGGAAGGCATTCTTACCGCTCGTGGTGGTGTGTCCTCCCACGCGGCCCTTGTGGCCCGCCAGATGGGGAAGGTGTGCATCTGCGGTGCCGCCGCTCTGGAAATTGATTACGATAAGAAAACTGTCACCGTTGCGGGCCAGACCTTCAGCGAAGGTGACTATCTCTCCATCGACGGCACTAGCGGCACGGTTTACGCCGGTCAGCTCAAGACCGCTCCCTCTGAAATCATCACCGGCATGCTGCACGGCGATGCCGCCGCGAAGGCCACCGAGAAGTTCAAGAGCTTCCAGCAGCTCATGAGCTGGTGCGGCAAGGCCACTCGCCTTTCAGTTCGTACGAACGCCGACAATCCCGAGCAGACCGAAAATGCTATCGCGTTCGGCGCGCAGGGCATCGGTCTCACCCGCACCGAGCACATGTTCTTTGAAGGTGACCGCATCGATGCCGTGCGTGAGATGATTCTCGCGGACAACGTCGCCGACCGCAAAAAGGCGCTCGCCAAGCTGCTCCCGTATCAGCGCGAGGACTTCACCGGCATCTTCACTGCTCTCAAAGGACTGCCTGCCACCATTCGTCTGCTCGATCCTCCTCTTCACGAGTTCGTTCCTCACGAGGAGAAAGCGCAAGCCGAGCTTGCGAAGAAGATGGGTGTCTCCGTCGAGAAAGTTGCCTCCCGTGTACAGGCGCTGCATGAGTTCAATCCGATGCTCGGACATCGCGGCTGCCGTCTTGGCATCGCTTACCCTGAGATCACTGAAATGCAGGCGCGCGCGATCTTCGAAGCCGCTGCGGATGTCGCGAAGAACAAGATCAAGGTGAAACCCGAGGTCATGATTCCTCTCGTCGGCTTCAAGAAAGAACTCGACCTTCAGGTGGAAATCGTGCATAAAGTGGCAAAAGAAGTGATGAGCGAGAAAAAAGTGAAGCTCGATTATCTCGTCGGCACCATGATTGAGGTGCCGCGTGGAGCACTCACGGCTGATGAGATCGCCGAAACGGCGCAGTTCTTCAGCTTCGGCACGAACGACCTCACGCAGACCGCGCTCGGCATCAGCCGCGATGACATGGGCAGCTTCTTGATGCCCTACACCGAGAACGAGATCTTCAAAAAGAACCCCTTCGCCACGCTGGATCAAACAGGTGTGGGCCAGCTCATCAAGATCGCCATCGAAAAAGGCCGCAAGACCAAGCCGGACATCAAGCTCGGCATCTGCGGTGAGCACGGCGGTGATCCTGACAGCGTCAAATTCTGCCACAGAGTGGGCCTCACGTATGTGAGCTGCAGTCCTTTCCGAGTTCCCGTCGCACGCCTTGCCGCCGCGCAGGCCGCGATCGAAGAAAAACGCGCTGCCGCCAAGGCTGGCGCTGGAAAAAATGTCCGTGGAGGCAAATCCGCCTCCTCGGCAAAACAAAACGCAACCAACAACAAACAGAGGACAAACACCATGGCTAAGAAAGCTGCAAAGAAAGCCGCCAAGAAGGCCCCCGCTAAGAAAGCCGCCAAGAAGGCCGCCAAGAAGAGGTAACTCGTTGACCTCCCTGTGAGGTCAATGTGGCGGGGCAACTCGTCACCAAAAGCCCTGTGGGGTTCAATCCTCACAGGGCTTTCTTGTTTTCTGCACGGATTGAGATCAACCGTGTTTCACCCGGCATCCTGCCGGGGGGCAGGGTTCGTCATCTATCGCTTCGCTCCATCATAGATCGATCCTGGCGGTGGCGCTGACAGGAAGGTGCCTCCGGCGGACATCGAGTCGTTTCGGACACTGTTGACCTGGCCGCTTAGCTGGTCGCGCGCACCACTTAGGCTTCCAAAACCCGCGGATCCTGCCTGACCCATCACCCGCCCAAAATTCTGATTGGACGGCTGGTAGAATGTATTGGCACCTGTGGCTGCATTGAGGGCAACCGGAGCATCAGGTGTGGGCACGCCGTCCGCCTTGCGCTCGGATTCCGCCAGGAAATGCTTTTGCCATGCAGCCTCGTTCACATCCTCCCACACCTTGGCATCCAGCCGTTTTTTGTGGTCCGCATAAGTCTCCCGGCTGATTGCCCCGCTGGCGCGTTGCTTTTCCAGCGCGTCATACTCAGGCTGAAGCCTCGCGCGAATCACGTTCTCGTAGGCGCTCAACTCCGCCGCTGTCGGCACGCTGTCCATCGTGGTCGAGGCGCAGGACGACACTAGCGTGGCAAGCAGAGCTGCTGCGAACAGTTGGCGGGCGATCTTCATGGGGCGACAGGTTATGACAATCAAAACGCAATTCAATTCAAAGCGCCATCTTGCCCGGCGGCTCTTTTCGTCCACCCTGCGTGGACTCGCAGTCGTAATTCCTTCACCTTGGACCCCATTGACACAGCCCTGCAAGCCCCGGAGCCACGCGGCAACTACCTGCCTTATCCCGTTTCACGGCTGGCCGCCAAAATCATTCCGCAGGATCTCACCAACTTCAAATCGCGCGGCGTTTCCCGGGTCGAGCGCGAACTCCAGCAGGAGATGGTCGAAATCCAGGAGCGCTACATGGAGGTCATCGACGCCTTCAACTGGAACAAGCTCATTTACGAGAGCCAGTTCGGCTTCGAGCCCGTCTGTGGCGAGGTGTATCACCTTTACGACGTCAGCGGCAGACGCCACCTCAGCATGATCGAGCCCGAAAAGTGGCATCAGCGCTGGATTGGCAGCTTCCGGCTGAATGCAGACGGCCGCTGGCAGATCGAAAAGACCGCACGGGATTTTGATATTCGCGACTGGGTGAGCTCGAGAGTGGGCTAAAGGACCACAATGCCGAATGACGAAATCAGCCCGAAGTCCGAGTGTCGGACTAGGCTGGGACAGCGTCTCCTCCAGTCTTAGTCATTTGGCCTTCGACATTCCCTCGTCCTTCGGATTTACTCACTCGTCATTCCTATCCATGACCCATTTTTCAGACATTGGCCGTCGTTTGGGCGGCCCCAGCGGCATCCAGGAGCTCATGGATGACTGCGGAGCCGCGCTCACCACGCATCCCGACATGCGCATGCTCGGCGGCGGGCAGCCGGCCGCGATTCCCGAGGTGCAGAAACTTTGGCGCACGCGCATGCAGGCAATGCTCGATGACGGTAGCATTGACAAAACGCTGCTGAATTACGACCCGCCAGGTGGCAATCCACTCTTCCGTGAAGCCTTCGCCGCGTTCTTGAAACGGGAATGCGGCTGGGATGTCAGCCGTGAAAACATCGCCGTGCTGCCCAGCAGCCAAAGTGCCTGCTTCCTGCTCTTCAATCTCCTCGCAGGTGATACCGCAGGCAAAAAGCGCCGCATTCTCTTCCCGCTGCTGCCCGACTACATCGGCTACGCGAACCAGGCGCTCACCGACAGCCAGTTCACCGCCTGCCTGCCGCGCATCGTTGAAACCGCGCCGCATGAGATCAAATACCACGTCGATTTCGACCGCCTGCGCATCACGCCCGACATCGCCGCGATGTGCGTTTCGTGTCCGACGAATCCCACTGGCAACGTGCTCACCCAAAACGAGTTCGACAGCCTTCACGCACTCGCCGACACGCACGGCATCCCGCTCATCATCGACAACGCCTACGGCCATCCCTTCCCCGGCGTCATTCACAACGGCTTCCAGCCAAAGTGGCGGCCTGGAATGATCTTCAGCATCAGCATGAGCAAGGTCGGCCTCCCCGGCGTGCGTACCGCCATGATCGTCGCCGATCCGGCCATCGTGAAAGCGCTGTCGAACATGAACGCCATCGTCTCCCTCGCGAACGGCAATCTTGGCCAGGCGTTGCTGCTGCCGTTGCTCAAAGACGACACGCTGATCAAGCTTGGCCCGCAGATCATCCGTCCCTTCTACCGCGAGCGATCCGACTTCGCGAGGTCCGTGCTCGCCAACGCCCTCGGCGATCATGTGCCGTGGGCGCTGCATGCGCAGGAGGGCGCCTTCTTCCTGTGGCTCTGGATCAACGGACTGCCCATTCCTGCCAAGGAACTCTACCGCCGCCTCAAAGAGCGCAAAGTCCTCGTCATTCCCGGGCACTACTTCGCCTTCGGCATCGACCACGAATGGCGTCATCCGCACGAGTGCCTGCGCCTCACCTACTCGCAGCCGCAGCACATCGTGCAGGAGGGACTGGAGATCATCGCCGATGAAATCATCCGCAGCTTCTGACCGGGAACGCGGCATTTCACTGTCGCTCGAAGCGGAACCTTTCGCGGCATTCATGGCCCGTGCGCTGTTCGATCCTGAGCGCGGCTACTACACGCGCCGCATCCGCACCGTCGGCATGCGCGGCGATTTTTCGACCTCTGCCACACTGTCCCCGAGTCTCGGCGCGGCCGTCGCTGCATGGATAAAGGCGGAATCTCGAATCCAGCCGCACATCCGCCACATCATTGAAATCGGCGCGGGTGACGGCTCGCTCATGCAGGCCGTGCGCAAGTCCCTCGGATGGTGGGCGCGTCGCAAATACACCTTCCACATCGTCGAAACCTCACCCGTGCTTCGGGAACTGCAGCAAAAACGCCTTGGCAGCACGGTCTGCTGGCACAGCGACGTCGAATCTGCACTCACTCATGCTAAGGGGCACGCCTTCATCTACCACAACGAACTCCTCGACGCTTTTCCCGCCACCCTGGTGCAGTGGAGTGCCGCGGAGCAAACCTGGTTCGAGGTCTGGGTGCCGGAAGCCCTCCAACCACATGCGTTCGATGCAGCGCACTTCAGCGTTCTCCGTCACACCGCCTTCAAAGACGGTCAGCGCTGCGAAATTCACCCCAGCATCCGCGATTGGCTGCGAAATTGGACGCCGCAGTGGAAAAGCGGGGCGATGCTCAGCATCGACTACGGCGATGATTTTCCACAACTCTATCATCGGCGGCCAAACGGCACGTTGCGTGCTTATCTGGTGCATCAGAGGCTCACTGGAGCCGATGTTTATGCCAACCCGGGCCGCCAGGACATCACCGCTGACATCAATTTCACCGATTATCGCGCGTGGCTGGCCGAGCTTGGCCCTCAGGAGGTTTCACACCAGGCGCTGGCCGAGTTTCTTCGTCCGCATGGCGCTCCACTCCAGCTTCTCGACCCCGACGGTGCCGGAACCGCTTTCAAATGCCTCGTGCATCGGCACACAGCATGCGCATCGTAACTTACCCCTATGAATCCCGTCAACGACCGCCCTGGAACGCTTGAAAAAGCGCTGAAGATCAACCTCGCGCAGACCATCTACGGCACCTTTGCCGAAATCGGTGCCGGGCAGGAGATCGCGAACTGGTTCTTCCGTGCGGGCGGTGCTTCCGGCACCGTGGCAAAGACCATGTCCGCCTACGACATGATCATCAGCGACGAAATTTATGGCAAGGCCACGCGCTACGTCTCGCGTCAGCGCATGTGCGCGATGCTGGAGCATGAGTACCCCATGCTCATCCAGCGGTTGAACGCGAAACGCGGCAGCACCACGACCTTCTTCACGCTCGCCGATACTGTTCGCGCAAAATCGTATCGGGACACGAAGGAGGAATGCCACGGCTGGCTCGGACTGCGGTTTCAAACCGAGCCTTGCGGCCCAAGCAACGACATCCAGCTCCATGTCCGCCTGCTCGACGACTCAAACGCGCGCCAGTCCGACGCGCTGGGCAAGCTGGGAGTGAATCTTCTCTACGCCGCGTTCCATTTGAGGAACGATCTGTCCACGTTCCTGCAGAGTCTGCTCGATGATCTCACCCGCAAACGCGTCGAAATCGACATGATCGATTTCAGCGGTCCCGCGTTCGCTGCCTCGGAGTTTCAGGATCGCCTCGTCGCACTCCAACTCGTGCGCCACGGCCTCGCGGATGCCGCGTTGTTCGGCGCGAATGGCGAAATCTGGCAGGCGTCCGATGTTTTCTACAAAAAGCCCGTCTTCCTTAAGCGCGGCAGCTTCGATCCCATCACAAAGCTCAACCTCGACATGATCGAGCGTGGTCAGGCCGCGTTTCAGGCCGATTTCGGCGACGAAGCACGCGACAACATTGAAATCCTCGAGATCACCATGCACAACCTCCTTGCGGGTGGGGCTGAGGTCCCAGACGCCGAATTCCTCGCGCGGGCGGACGTTTTGCAGTCGCTCGGAAAGAACGTCCTCATTTCAAAATACCCTGAATTCCACCGCGTCAGCAGCTACCTCGCACGCCACACGCAATGTCCCATCGGCATCGTGCTCGGCCTACCGCTGTTCCAGGAGCTGTTCAATGAGCGCTGGTGCTCCGATCTCGAAGGCGGCCTGCTTGAGGCCTTCGGCCGGTTGTTCAAAAACCAGGTGCGCGTTTATGTCTATCCGATGGGCGATCCCATGACCGGCAAGGTGCGTGGTGTGAATGATGCCCGCGTCACACCCGATCAGAAGCACCTGCTGCGCTACCTCCTTGAAACGAAGTGTGTGCGTGCGCTGGAGGAGCCCAATCAAGAGTTTCTCTTCCACACCAGCGCCGAGGTGCGAAACATGATCCACGCCCGCGACGCCAACTGGCAGTCCCTGGTGCCCGACATCGTGCTCAAACAGGGTCCCTGGCGCGAGATCGGCCGCGCGGCGATGTAGCAGCAGCGGCATAGAGGTTGCCTTTTGATGCCTGAGCGCTTGAATTCAGAGCGCTATGCCAGAATTCAAATTTAACAGCTCAGATCCGCTCTGGGTCGCAGCATGGGTTGTTTACATCCTCGTCTACTGCGTGACTCTTGCTTACCTGCTGAATCGGAGGCGCTTTGGGACCCACGAGCGAATCCTATGGTTTCTGGTGATTAGTTTCGCACCCGTCATCGGCATTCTGCTCTTTGTCTTCATTGGCGAGGACGACAAAATCCCTGGCGGAGACGCCGCAAAAAACAGAGGGCCTCTTTCAGACACTGCGGGCACTCCGTGGCAAACCAATCCCGGTCACACCAAAGACACCCCTGCATGAGTGAGTTGATGCCAGATGACCTCGACCTGATCACGATCACGCAGCTCCGCCAGGTCGCGAATCAATCGCCGCAGCCGTATCGGCTGCATGTGCAGGTTGAATCACGGCTGGAGAAGACGACGAGCGGCGGGAGTCCGTTTTTCGAGGTGAAGCTGGTCGATGCGGGCGATTCGCTGCTGTGGCGGGTGTTTGACAACAATCCGCAGTTTCACGACGTGGCCAAACTCGCGCGCAATGCGTTCCTCCAACTCGCCGGGCAGTGGGTGGATGGCAAATACGGCCTGGAACCGCGTCAGGTGCAGATGCGGGGGCTTTCGGAGGCCGAAACGAGCACTCTTTTGCTGGGCGATCCGGATCTCGCGGCTCGTCAGCAGGCCGATTACGGCGACATCGTGGCCTTCATCGAGTCGATTCGCGACCCGCGGCTGCTCAAGATGTGCTCGGTGTTTCTGGAGCGTCATGGGGAGCGTTTTCGCCGCACGGGTGCGGCGCGGAGGAATCATCACGCGCGTCGTGGCGGCCTCGTGGAGCATGTGGCGCAGATGATGAGGTGTGCGGCGGCGGTCGCGGGTGTTTACGCGAATCTGAACCGCGATCTGATGATCGCGGGCGTGCTGTTTCACGATTGTGGGAAGCTGTGGGAGAATGTGTATGCCGAATCCGGCTTCACGATGCCCTACAACCTCACCGCCGAGATGCTGGGCCACATCCCGCTCGGTTTGGAACTCGTGAACAAGCTGTGGCGGGAAATGATGGAGTCACCCGCCGCCGAATGGAACACGCTCGAGCCGGCGTCTGAAAGTGTGCGCCTGCACCTGCTGCACCTGATCGCCGCGCATCATGGCACGCTTGAGTTTGGCTCGCCGGTGCTGCCAAAGACCCCGGAGGCGATCGCGTTGCATCACGTCGATAACATCGACGCCAAGCTTGAGATGTTCCGGCGTGCGTATGAAACCGGCAAGGAACTCGGTCCTGGCATCATCGAGAAATTTTCGCCTTGGCCGGTGAACATTGTCGCGCCCTTGCCACAGGTGAATCTGCCGAAGGCCGAGTGATTTCGTATGTTGTTCACGCTTTAGCGTGGGAGATCGCACTCACGCTGAAGCGTTAACAACGTACCTGTCCGGGATCAAGACACGCCGCGTGACTTCATCAGCGCGGCGCGCACCATGAGCGCCTCGCCAATGTTTTCGGCGGTGAGCAACCCGACGAGTTCGCCGCTGAGCGGGTCGATGACGGGCAGCGCGGGACATTCGCTGGCATGAAGCGCTTCGAGGGCCTGCCCGAGCTCAGCCGAGGGCTGCGTGGCCTCTGGGCAGCGGCGCATGACGTCGATGGCGGGATGCGCGGGACCGTTTTCCGCGAGCGCGGAGATGAGATCGTGTCGTGTGAGCATGCCCTGGATGCCGCCTTGCGGATTCAGCACGGGAAAATCTTGCTGCGAGCCGGCGAGCAGCAGCTCCACCCCGTCGCGCAGCGTGGCATTCGAGGGCAGGGTGTGGAATTCGGTGAGCATGGCGTCCTTCACGCGCAGATTCCGCGTGGCCTCCTGCTGGGTGACGGCGGCGGCCTCCTGACCTGCGGCCATGAAGATAAAAAAGCAGATGAGCAGCAGCATCGGATTGAACTGCACCTTGTTCACCAGCATCGCGATCACCACGATCATCGCGATGCCCTGGCCGATAGTGGCGGCGAGGCGCGTGGCCTTGCCATAGTCCAAGAACATCGCGCAAACGGCGCGCAGCACGCGTCCGCCATCCATCGGGAAGGCCGGGATCATGTTGAAGACGACCATGAAGACGTTCCACACCATCAAGCTTTGGAAGAAGCGCCCGGACTGAAGGAAATCGTAGGCCGGATCGACTTCCGTGGTGATGCCGAGGCCGAGATAGATGGCGGAGGCGATGATCACATTCACCAGCGGGCCACATACGGCCACGACGAACTCCTGCGAGGGCTTGCGCGGCATGCGCTCGAGTCTGGCGACCCCGCCGATGGGCAGCAGCGTGATGTCCGGCGTCTTGATGCCGTAACCTCGTGCCGCCAGCACATGCCCGAACTCATGCAGGACGACGCAGATGAACATGGCGACGATGAACAGCATGGACTCAGCCGCCGCAGCCAGGCCCTGCCCACCCATGAGACCATGGCTGGCGACAAACAGCAGCAGCAGAAAGAAGGTGACGTGGATGCGGACCTCGGTGCCGGCGAAGGTGAAGATGCGGAAGGACCATTTCATGGCGGAAGAGTTACGCTTTCTGCTGCTTGGACGGGTCGAAGTAAATGCGCACCTCGGCGTCCTTAATGCCGAGGATCTGCTGCGCACGCCTAAGGGCGTTGCGGGTCGCCAAGTTCGGGTTTGCGGGGCTGACGGGGAAGATGTTGTCCTTGCCGACGACCTCCACGAGGCCGGAATCCTTCAGAACACGATACAGATCCTTCACCACGCCACTGATGATCAGATCCCGCCCCTCGTGGCGCAGGGCTCGCACGAGATCTTCGATGGCCATGGCGCAGGTGGCGTCGAGATGGCGGGCGTTTTTGAGGCGGAGGATGACGATGCGCAGGTTGGGGTCAGCGGCGCAGGAGCGCTGGATCTGCGTGCGGAAGAGATCGGCGGAGGCGAAGAACAGCTCGCCTTCGACATGCACGATGGAGATCGCCGGATGCTGGCGACCACCCTGTTTTGCCTCGGTGAGATGGCCTTCCTCGTTGAATTCGTACTCGACCAGCGAAGGGCGGCTCGCTTTGCGCAGATACAGCACGATGGAGACGCCGATGCCGACAAAAATCGCGACATGCAGCGGCAGCATCAAGGTGGCGAGCAGCGTGACCACAAACACGAGCGCGTCCGAACGTGTGGCGTTGATGGAGATGAGGATGTGGCGCTTGTTGAAGAGCGAGGCGGCCACGCAGACGACGAGCGTGGCCAGCGCCGCGCGCGGGATGTGGGCCACCGCGCCGCCGAGGGTGAGGGCGCCGATGAGGCAGCAGAGGCCGTTCCACATGCTGGCGAAGCCCGTGCGCGCTCCAGAGGCGCTGTTCAAGGCTGAGCGCGTGAGAGAACACGAGGCCGTCATGCCGCTGAGGTAGGCGCAGGCCAGATTCGACGCGCCAAGAGCCAGCATGTCCTGGTTGGGGTCCACGCGGTGATTCGAGCGGCTGGCGAGCGTCTTCGACATCGCACTGTTTTCCAGCGTGGCGAGGAAGGCCAGCGCGAGCGCGAGACCGAACAGGCGACTCGCGTCCGCCAGCGCTCCGCTGGAGACGAAGTCGGGGAAGGGCGGCAGCAACTCGTCCCAGGAGAAGGTGGCGTTGCGAAACGTCGGCACATGCAGCCCGAAAGCGGCGGGAATGAGCGCGAGCAGTGAAATCACGATGATGGTGGCCGCAAAGGCCGGCCAGCGCGGCATCTGGCGCTTGATGCCCATGAAACAACCGAACGTCAGCGCGGAAAACGCGATGCTGAGCCAGCTCGCTTGATCCAGATGCGTCAGGATGCGATGAACGTGGCCGGGGAAGGTGATCACGAGCTTGCCGCTTGCCTGCAAAACCTCCGCCGGGATGCCCAGCAGCACTGGAAGCTGGTTCACGATGATCAGGATCGACGCGCCGGTCACATACGCCACCACCACCGTGCGGCTGATGAATTGCGTGAGGTCCGCCACACGCAGAAACGCACCGGCGATGAGCAGCGCCGCCGTCATGAATACCAGCAGCGGCATCATGCTGAGCTGGTCGAGCTGCGGATACGCCGCGAAATACGAGAACACCATGAACGCCGTCGCATTCGTGGAGCCGAAGATCGTCTGGCGTGACGACGCCAGCAGCGGCCCCACGAGCGATGCCACGGCGGAGCAGGTGATGCCATACTGCAGCGGCAGCCCGGCGATGAGCGCGTAGGCCATGCCCTGCGGGATGTCCAGCAAAGCCACGGTGACGCCAGCCCGCAGGTCCGCCAGGAAGCTGCGTTTTCCGTAGCCGCGCAGCGAGCGCTTCAGCGGGAACGGATCGAGCGCACTTTCGGCCACGACGCCTTGCAGCAACGACCGGCCCTCGTGCGCGATTTCACGCAGCCGGTGGAACCAGGATCGTAGGTGGGAAAACAAGGCCATCTCCTCGGAAAACGCTCCGCGCATGCTAGACGCAGACGTTTGGATCACAACCCGATTGCTGCTGGACGTTCCTGTCCGTCCCAGGCAGACTCGACGCATGTCCGCAGCCGATGATGACGCGATTCCCGACGTGGTGGAGCACCCCATCGGCCCGGAGCTCGATCTGCACACGTTCCGACCGGATGAGATCAGCAGCCTCATTCCCGAATACTTCGCCGAATGCCGGAAACGTGGCCTTTTCCGCGTGCGCATCGTCCACGGCAAGGGCAGCGGCACCTTGCGGACCGGCGTGCATCAGTTGCTCGCGAAACTGCCGGAGGTGCAGCAGTGGGTCTGGCCTGCTGACGAAACGAGCGGCTCGTGGGGCGCGACGTGGGTGGTTTTGAAGGAGTAGGATGGGTGTGGCGAAGCCCGCCCGTCTTCCGGATGCATGCGAATTGCCACTCGATCTCAAACCGTCGGGCGGTGCTGCGAAGTTCGTCGCCGCAGCAAATGGGTCTGCTCGACGCAGCACACACCCAACCTACGATTGAGGCGGCTTATGGCCCCCACACCGCGCTCGTCCACACCTTCGGCTTGTTGTTCTCCAGCTTTTCGAGATCAAACGGCGCGTTGCCCTTCACCTCCAGCGTCTGACCGCGGATGTCGAGGGTGAGCGGACCGGCGAGATCGGTCTTTTCCAGCCAGAAACGCAGCCGGAGGTCGGAGGTGGTCTGCGCCTCGATGCTGGCAGGCTTTTCGGCCGGAAGGATGAAGGGTGGCACGTCCTTGCCGGCAGCGTTGATCAGGTGGACGTCCGGCGGTTGCAGGTAGAGCGGGCGGGGGCTGGCGTTTTTGTAGCGGATTTCGAGATCGAGCCGGGCATTGCCAAAATCACGCTCCAGCGTGCAGCGGCGGAGCTGGAGCGGGGCGTCGGAGTTCATCGCCGCCACGGGCAGGTCATCGGCAGGTGTGGTCTCCGATTGAAAAGACCACCCCACGGCGATGCCGCCCGCGATGAGTAGCAGCCAGACCTCGAATCGTTTGAACAAGTGCATGGAGGGGAAGAACCGGGTTTTCCGGGGTTGTCAAACCGGGAAGTTGTCCTAGCATGCCCGCCCCCCGGACCCGGCGGCCGGTTTGCAGCCCCGCCGACCCTTCCCCAACCCCCTTTACTCATGAACATCAACGTCGAACACCAGCCCAACTGCCGCGCCGTCGCCCACGTCCGCGTTCCCGCCGATCAGGTCGGCAAGGAGCGTGACGCGATCATCACCTACTTCGCCAGCATGGTGCGCCTGCCAGGCTACCGCCCCGGCAAGACGCCGAAGACCATCGTCGCCAAGCGCTTCGAGAACGAGGTGAAGGACGAGCTGGAAAAGAAGCTCATCAGCGAAGGCCTGCGCCAGGCCGTGAAGAGCGAAGGCCTCGAACTGCTGAACGTCCTCGCCGTGAACGACAAAATGTATCATGACACGGACAAGAGCTTCAGCTTCACCATCGAGATGAGCCTCGCGCCGAAGTTTGAGCTGCCGGAATACACCGGCATCCCGGTCAAACTGACGCGCATCGAGGTCACCGACGCCGATGTCGATCACGATCTGCTCCACCTGCGTGAAAACCAGGCCAGCTACGAAGACGTGGACCGTGCCGCCGCGAATGGCGACGTCGTCGTTCTCAGCACCACCGGCAGCCTCGACGGCCAGTCCCTCGATGAGGCGATGCCGGACGCGCCCGCTCATTTGAAGGAGATGAAGGAAAACTGGTTCCTCCTCGCTGAAGAAGATGATTTCCTCCCTGGCTTCTACGCCGGCCTCGTCGGCATCCAGAAGGACGACGAGCGCACCCTGAACCTCACCATCGCCGACGACTTCCAATTCGAGGCGCTGCGGGGCAAAACCATCGCCCTGGCTGCGAAATGCCACGGCGTGAAGAACAAGGCCGTGCCGGAGCTCACCGAAGAATTCATCAAGAAGATCGGTGGCGACGAGATGACCCTCGAAACACTGCGTGAGGAAGTGCGTGACGCCATCCGTCGCCGCAAGGAGCAGGCCCGCGATGCCGCGAAGGCCAACCAGGTCATCGCGCATCTCTTTGAAAAGGTGGAGTTCGAACTTCCCCAGGAAGTCGTGAACCGCGAAGCCCAGCGCCGCACCAATGAGATCGCCATGCGTGCCATGCAGCAGGGCATCAGCGAGGACGAACTGGTGAAGCAGCAGGACGAGATCCTCAACAGCGCCACCAACCAGGCCCGCCAGAACGTCAAAGTGAGCTTCATCCTCGAACAAATCGCGAAGAAGGAAGCGCTTGAAGTCCCCGGCCAGAAAGTCGCCATGGCCCTCGCCCAGATCGCCGAGCGTCAGAAGATGCCCGCGAAGAAATTCATGGCCGAAGCCCAGAAAAACGGCCTCATTGACAACGTGCGCGGCGACCTGCTCCTGCAGGAAGCCATGGAGTTCCTCAAGGACAAGGCCGTCGTCGAAGAAACCGACCCCGAGCCCGAGAAGTGCGACGTGCACGGGAATTGATGCGGTGCGGCTGCTTCCGTTTCACGAGACTTTATGGCTGCGGTTCAGACTGCGAGTGCCGTCTGGGAGCAGACCATGGTTGATTGAAGCAGGCGTGGTGTGCTGGCCGCTTATGAGTCGCGGGCTGCCTCTTGCGAGGCCTATCCG
>Ga0169931_10000599_pt1 | contig 59747 bp, 52 predicted proteins | sample Kivu_15m_20L_FD_129675 | JGI IMG/M metagenome (GOLD analysis project Ga0169931, IMG submission 129675) | Freshwater microbial communities from Lake Kivu, Western Province, Rwanda to study Microbial Dark Matter (Phase II) - Kivu_15m_20L... | ecosystem: Environmental > Aquatic > Freshwater > Lake...
CCCTGCATTCTAGGGCTTTAGCCTTTTGTTTTTCAGACAAAAAGATAAAAAAAGGGAGGTTATGGCCTCCCTTTTATTGTATTCAAATGTTTATTTACCTCTTTTACGTCCTCCTCTTCTATCTCCTTGCGGCGGAGTAGAAGTACCTCCTTTTTGAGAGGCCATTCCAATATTCGGTGATAAATCCCTCTTACCGAAAACCTCACCTTTACATATCCAAACCTTAACGCCAATTCGTCCGTAGGTCGTATGTGCTTCAGAAAGGGCATAATCAATATCAGCGCGCAATGTATGCAGAGGAATTCTACCCTCCTTGTAGCCTTCAACGCGTGCCATTTCTGCTCCACCTAAACGTCCGCTGCATTTCGCCTTAATCCCTTCTGCTCCCATCCTGATTGTTGATGCAATAGATGTTTTCATGGCTCGACGGAAAGATATCCTTCCTTCTAGCTGACGAGCAATCCCATCGGCTACCAAACGTGCATCTAACTCAGGACGTTTGATCTCGAAAATATTGATTTGAACTTCTTTCTTTGTGAGTTTCTTCAACTCTTCTTTCAACTTATCAACCTCTTGACCTCCTTTACCTATAATAATTCCTGGGCGGGCGGTATTGATCGTCACTGTTACCAGTTTAAGCGTGCGTTCAATTATAATTTTGGAAACACTTGCCTTCACTAAACGTGCAGTTAAGTAATTTCTGATTTTAAAATCTTCTACAATCTTGTCACTGTAATTGCGACCGCCATACCAGTTGGAGTCCCAGCCACGGATAATGCCCAATCGAAGGGCTATTGGATTACATTTTTGTCCCATTAGGTTTTATTATCTTGGTTAGTTGGCTACTACTTTAGAATCAAGCACCATTGTTACATGGTTTGAACGTTTGCGGATACGATATCCTCTTCCCTGCGGAGCAGGACGAAGTCTTTTGAGCATCCGAGCTCCGTCAACTTTGATTTCTTTTATGAATACATTGCTATCTTCTAAACGAAGACCTTCATTCTTGGCTTGCCAATTAGCAATAGCTGACAGAAGTAGTTTTTCAAGACGAATCGCTGCTTCCTTATTGGTGAACTTAAGGATGGAAAGTGCTCTGTCGACCTCAACTCCTCTAACTAAATCTGCAACTAAGCGCATTTTACGTGGAGAAGTAGGACAGTTATTGAGTTTTGCAAATGCAATCTTTTGCCTTTCGGCTTTCATTGCTTCTGCTTTCAGATGTTTTCTGGCTCCCATTTTTTTTATATAAAGAACAATTTGAATTATTTTTTCCCTTTATCCTTACGATTACCTGCGTGACCGCGGAAGGTTCTGGTTGGAGCAAACTCTCCAAGCTTATGTCCTACCATGTTCTCGGTAACATAAACGGGAATGAATTTATTTCCGTTGTGAACTGCAATTGTTTGTCCAACAAAATCTGGAGAGATCATCGAACGACGTGCCCATGTTTTAATCACTGATTTTTTTCCAGACTCGATAAGTGCGAATACCTTACGCTCAAGTTTGTAGTCAATGAAAGGGCCTTTTTTTAGTGAACGGCTCATGATATGTATTTCTCAGGGTTGAACAATTATTTCTTTCTACGCTCAATGATTAGCTTTGAGCTAGCTTTCTTTGGATAACGTGTTTTGTAGCCTTTAGCTGGTATTCCGTTACGGCTTCTAGGGTGTCCTCCAGATGCACGTCCTTCACCTCCACCCATTGGATGGTCTACAGGATTCATTGAAACACCTCTGTTTCTTGGTCTTCTACCTAACCATCTGCTACGGCCGGCTTTTCCAGATCTTACAAGACGATGATCCCCATTAGAAACGGTTCCGACAACAGCAATGCAAGTTGCCAATATCATTCTGGTTTCTCCAGAAGGAAGTCTAACAATTACATATTTACCATCTTTAGCTGTAAGCTGAGCAGAAACACCTGCAGAACGAACCAGAGAAGCTCCCTGTCCTGGACGCAATTCAATATGATGAATCATTGATCCAAGAGGAATATCTCTTAGAAACAGGGCATTACCGGGTTCAATTGGTGCTTTTTCTCCTGACATAACATTCATCCCTACAGAAAGACCTTCAGGAGCGAGAATATATCTCTTCTCACCATCAGCATACTGAAGCAAAGCAATTCTTGCAGAGCGATTTGGATCGTACTCAATAGATAGTACCTTGGCAGGTATGTCGTGCTTGTCGCGCTTAAAGTCAATAAGACGGTAACGTTGCTTATGACCACCACCTAAGTAGCGCATTGTCATTTTTCCTGTGTTATTTCTACCACCGGATTTATTTTTCTTTACCAACAGCGACTTCTCAGGACCTGAGGCAGTTACATCACTGAATGTATCGGCAACCTTAAAACGGGTGCCTGGAGTGATTGGATTGAATTTCTTAAGTCCCATGTCTATTATATGTTACTGTAAAAATCAATGGTATCGCCTGCAGCTAATGAAACTATAGCTTTCTTGCATCGGCCTGTCAGGCCGATATTAACACCATTTTTTGTATTACGCATTTTAACTTTACCGATAAACCGCATAGTGCGCACAGAATCAACGCTTACACCATAAAGTTTTTCGATTTCCTTTTTGATTTCAACTTTGTTGGCATCCATCCGAACCACAAATCCATAACGGTTCATCTTTTCGGTGAGGCCACTCATCTTTTCAGTGATGATAGGTTTAATGATGATACTCATTTTAGTTCTGTGTTAAAAGATTTTCGATGGATGAAACTGAGTTTTCAAAAAGCACGATTGAACCAGCATTCATGATGTCATAAGTGTTCAGCTCGTTTGCTACAATCACCTTACTCTTGGCAAGATTCCTTGAAGAAAGGTGCAGATTAGAATTGTGCTCCGGTACAACAACAAGAGTTTTCTTATCGTTCAGGTTAAGATTCTTCAACACTCCGGCAAATCCTTTTGTCGAAGGAGTTTCAAAATTGAATCCTTCAACCAATACAATACTTTTTTCCTGCGCTTTGTAAGTCAATGCAGACTTACGTGCAAGCTGCTTCACTTTTTTATTCAATGCAAAAGAGTAGTTGCGTGGACGAGGTCCAAAAACGCGACCTCCACCAACAAATACCGGTGACTTAATGCTACCTGCACGAGCACCTCCAGTACCTTTCTGGCGCTTTAGTTTCCTAGTTGAATAAGAAACCTCAGCTCTTTCTTTGGATTTATGAGTCCCCTGACGACGGTTAGCTAGAATTTGCTTAACATCTAGGTAAATTGCGTGATCATTGGGTTCAATCGCAAAAACTTCACTATTGAGCTTCAATTTGCGACCGGTCTCCTGACCGTTGGTATTTAATACAGCGAGTTCCATTTTATTTTTCGATCATTACGTAAGAACCCTTTGCCCCGGGAATAGCTCCCTGAATCACAATTAGATTCTGTTCCGGTAAAACTTTAAGAACCTCAAGGTTCTGAACTTTAATTCTTTTGTTCCCGGTTTGACCGGCCATGCGCATTCCTTTAAATACGCGTGAAGGATAAGAAGATGCTCCAAGCGAACCCGGCGCACGCATTCTGTTGTGCTGACCATGGGTACCCATACCAACTCCACTAAATCCATGGCGCTTTACAACGCCCTGAAAACCTTTACCCTTTGAGGTTCCGATAACGTCAACAAACTCACCTTCTTTAAATAAGTCTGCATTTATGACTTCACCGAGTTTACACTCTTCTGTGAAAAAACGAAACTCCGCTATTTTTCGCTTAGGACTTGTTTGAGCATTCTTAAAATGCCCTGCCATTGCAGCTGAAGTATGTTTTTCCTTCTTTTCATCAAACGCCAGTTGAACTGCGTTATAACCGTCTTTCTCAACGGTTTTTACTTGCGTTACCACGCAAGGACCAGCCTCTATGATTGTGCATGGTACGTTCTTACCAGCGGCACTGAAGATGCTCGTCATCCCTATTTTTTTACCTATTAAACCTGACATTTATTTGTAGAATGAGTGAATAAATTCGCTTAAATTCTGAAAGTTACACTTTGATTTCAACTTCAACTCCACTAGGAAGCTCAAGCTTCATCAAGGCATCAACCGTCTTTGATGTAGTACTGTAAATGTCCAGCAGTCTTTTGTAAGAACAAAGCTGGAACTGCTCTCTTGCTTTCTTATTCACATGCGGAGAGCGTAACACCGTGAAAATTTTCTTATTTGTAGGAAGTGGAATCGGACCACTCACAACTGCTCCTGTTGATTTAACCGTTTTTACGATTTTCTCAGCAGATTTGTCAACGAGATTGTAATCGTATGACTTGAGCTTGATTCTTATTTTTTGGTTCATGTGTATGAAATAAAGAACGAATTAAACTGATGCTGTTTTTCCTTTTGCTTTTGCGATTACTTCATCGGCAATTTGACGCGGAGCTTCTGCATAATGCGATGGCTCCATGGTTGAAGTTGCACGACCTGATGATACAGTGCGGAGCGTAGTCACATACCCAAACATTTCACTCAGAGGTACTTTCGCCTTAATCACCTGAGCTCCTCCACGACTATCCATTCCTTCTAGTTGCCCGCGACGTTTATTAAGATCACCGATAATGTCACCCATATAATCTTCAGGTGTAACGACCTCTACTTTCATGATTGGCTCCAGAAGAATAGGCTTGGCTTTTGGAAGAGCCTCACGGAAAGCTGTCTTGGCACAAATTTCAAAAGAAAGAGAATCGGAGTCAACCGCGTGGTAAGAACCGTCCGAAAGTGTAACTTTCAAGCTGTCCATTGTATATCCAGCCAAAACGCCATTCTGCATAGCAGCCTTGAAACCCTTTTCTACGGATGGAATATATTCACGTGGTATATTACCACCCACAACTTCATTTACAAACTGAAGACCTTCTTTTCCTTCGTCAGCCGGTGAAATAGTTACTACAATATCAGCAAATTTACCACGACCACCTGTTTGCTTCTTGTAAACTTCGCGGTGAGTTACAGTGCCGTTGATTGCTTCTTTGTAATTAACCTGTGGTGCTCCCTGGTTGCATTCTACCTTAAATTCACGTTTTAAACGATCAAGGATGATTTCAAGGTGAAGCTCACCCATACCGCTAATGATAGTTTGTCCTGAATCCTCGTCAGTCTTAACGCGGAACGTTGGATCTTCTTCAGCCAGTTTGTTAAGCGCCATTCCTAATTTATCAACGTCAGCTTGTGTTTTAGGCTCAATGGCAACACCAATAACTGGCTCAGGAAACTGCATTGCCTCCAGGACAATTGGGTTTTTCTCTTCACAAAGCGTATCACCGGTTTTGATGTCTTTAAATCCAACTGCTGCTCCAATATCACCAGCTTCGATGTATTCAATAGCATTTTGCTTATTAGCATGCATTTGGAAAATACGACTAATACGTTCTTTGTTTCCACTACGGGTGTTAAGAACATACGAACCGGCATCTAATCTTCCCGTGTATGCACGGAAAAAGCACAAACGACCTACAAAAGGATCCGTTGCAATTTTAAATGCAAGCGCTGTAAATGGACCCTTAGGATCCGGTTTACGTACTAATTCCTCACCTGTATCAGGATGTGTTCCAACAATGCTTGCCTTATCAAGTGGGCTAGGCATCAATTCCATCACAAGATCAAGCATGGTTTGAACTCCTTTATTTTTAAAAGAAGACCCACAAACCATCGGAACGATTTTATTATTCAAACATGCCTGACGAAGAGCTCCAAGAATTTCAGCTTCAGAAATTGAATCTGGATTCTCAAAAAACTTCTCCATCAAACTATCATCGTATTCAGCAATTTCTTCAAGAAGCTTTCCTCTCCATTCAGTAGCCTCATCAATCAAATCGTCAGGAATTGGGACAACATTATAAGTCATACCCTTATCATGCTCATTCCATTCAATTCCTCTGAAATTAATCAAATCAACAACACCGCGAAACGTTTCTTCAGCACCGATCGGAATTTGCAATGGAATTGCATTTCCACCCAATACTTCACGAACTTGTTTAACAACACTCAGGAAGTCAGCTCCCTGACGATCCATTTTATTAACGAAACCGATTCTTGTTACATTGTAATTATTGGCAAGTCTCCAGTTAGTTTCTGATTGCGGCTCAACACCATCTACTGCAGAAAAAAGAAATACAAGACCATCAAGAACTCGCAAAGAACGATTTACTTCAACTGTGAAGTCCACGTGTCCTGGAGTATCAATAATATTCACTTTGTATTTGTCACCACGGTAATTCCAAAAGCAGGTTGTTGCTGCAGAAGTGATAGTGATTCCACGTTCCTGCTCCTGAACCATCCAGTCCATAGTAGCTGCACCGTCATGTACTTCACCAATCTTGTGATTAACACCGGTATAGTAAAGTATACGCTCTGTAGTTGTTGTCTTGCCGGCATCGATGTGAGCGGCAATACCAATGTTACGCGTAAATTTAAGGTCCTGAGACATTTTTTTTCTGAGAGATTAATTAGAATCGGAAATGTGAGAATGCTTTGTTGGCTTCAGCCATGCGATGCGTATCTTCTTTCTTTTTGTGAGCAGAACCTTCCCCTTTGGAAGCTGCAATTATTTCAGAAGCAAGGCGCTGAGCCATTGATTTTTCGTTTCTCTTACGAGAATACATGATTAACCACTTAATACCTAGAGCAGTGCGTCTGTCGGGACGAATTTCCATTGGTATCTGAAAGGTTGCACCTCCTACGCGACGGCTTTTAACCTCAACGCTGGGACTTACATTCTCAAGAGCACGTTTCCACACTTCGTGGCCGCTTTCCTCAGTCCTTTTAGCAACAATATCCATTGCATCGTAAAAAATAGAAAACGCAATGCTTTTCTTTCCATCCATCATCAGGTTGTTTACAAAACGTGTTACTAACGAATCGTTAAACCTTGGATCAGGCGTTCTGGCAATTTTCTTGGGGGTTGTCTTCCTCATGGATTCAGAGAACTATAAATATTATTTTTTCTTTTTACCTGCTGCGGCTGCCGGTTGACCTGGTTTAGGTCGCTTGGTACCATATTTTGACCTGCGTTGATTTCGTCCTTCAACACCTGAGGTATCTAAAGCACCTCTCACGATGTGATAACGAACTCCCGGAAGGTCTTTAACCCTGCCTCCTCTGATCAGAACAATACTATGTTCCTGAAGATTGTGGCCTTCGCCCGGTATGTAGGCGTTTACCTCTTTTGCGTTCGTGAGCCTAACACGGGCTACCTTACGCATCGCGGAATTTGGTTTTTTTGGCGTGGTCGTGTAAACACGTGTACATACTCCGCGACGCTGCGGACAAGAATCCAAAGCTGGAGACTTTGATTTGGCCATGTTTGCTTTACGGCCTTTACGTACAAGCTGCTGAATTGTAGGCATGCTTTAATCGTTGATTGTATGGATGTTAAATTCGCTAATTCTGGTTTTTGCCCATTTTTTGGGAGCGCAAAGATAATAAGTTGTTTTGATTAACAAACAGTTGACGCTAAAAAATTTCAAGGTTTTTTTGCATCGGCTCAGGTATGCCCTCCTGAAACTCTTTGATACCTAATACGAATTGTCTATTCGCCCCCTTATCCAGAAGTCCGGTGTGAATAATTCAGGATTAAAGGTAGCTGACATTCATTTATTTTTACGCCCATGAATGAGAATTATCTGGGTGAACTAAATCCAATTCAAAGAGAAGCCGTAATGCAAACTGAGGGCCCTGTTATGATAATAGCAGGCGCAGGCTCGGGGAAAACCCGCGTTCTCACGTACAGAATTGCGCACCTTATAAACAGAGGGGTCAGCGCATTCAATATTCTCGCACTCACTTTTACAAATAAAGCTGCCAGAGAAATGAAGGAACGAATCCATCATATTGTTGGCACCACCGACAGTGCCAACCTCTGGATGGGAACTTTTCACTCGGTTTTTGCAAGAATTCTAAGGTATGAGGCGGAAAAACTAGGCTACCCTTCAAACTTCACTATTTATGATACAGATGATTCAAAAAGCTTGATTAAAACCATTCTCAATGAAATGGGGCTTGATGATAAAGTGTATAAACCCTCATTGGTACTCAATCGGATTTCAGGAGCAAAAAACAATCTCATCTCTGCGCAGCAGTACCTTGCCAACCGGGAAGTAACCGAAGAAGACCGGCTTAGTGGAAAACCAAAATTGGGACTGGTTTACCAGGCTTATGAAACAAGGTGCTTCAAGGCTTCTGCCATGGATTTTGACGACCTTCTGTTTAAAACCAACATTCTGTTTAAAACCTACCCTGAAATCCTCTATAAATACCAGGAAAAGTTCAGATACATTATGGTAGATGAGTATCAGGATACCAATTTTAGCCAATATCTGATCGTCAAAAAGTTAGCCGCGAGATACATTAATATATGTGTGGTAGGTGATGATGCCCAAAGTATATATGCATTTCGTGGGGCCAACATCCAGAACATCCTCAATTTCGAACGGGATTATCCGGAACTCAAAATGTTTAAACTTGAGCAGAATTACCGCTCTACCAAAACGATTGTATCGGCCGCTAATGGCATCATAAAGCAAAACAAAGCGCAGCTAAAAAAAGTAGTTTGGACCGACAACAAGGAAGGAGAAAAAATAAAAGTCGTGCTATGTGCTTCAGACAATGAGGAGGGTTTGCAGGTGGCCAGCCGAATTTTTGAACTCCGGATGCAAAATCAATTGCCATATCAGGATTTTGCCATTCTATATCGCACAAACGCACAGTCCAGAGCGCTTGAAGAAGCGCTTCGAAAAAAGAGCATCCCTTACCGTATTTACGGTGGATTGAGTTTTTATAAGCGAAAAGAAATCAAAGACATTTTGGCCTATTTCCGGCTAACCATCAATCCAAATGATGAAGAGGCATTGAAACGGATCATTAATTATCCTGCTAGGGGCATTGGAAAAACTACGCTTGAGAAAATTATTGTCACCGCAGGTGAGAAAGGGATATCGGTTTGGGAATTGATTGCTTCATTGAATGAATATGACTTAATTAAAGGGGCTGCTGCAAAGAAAATATTCGACTTTGTGAATATGATTATGAGTTTCAGACACAGTCTGAAAAGCAGTAATGCTTTCGAATTGGGAATGCACATTGCCAAGTCTTCGGGCTTGCTTAAAGAATTAAATGCGGATAAAACACCCGAAGGCATTTCAAGACATGAAAATGTTCAGGAATTATTAAATGGCATTCAGGAATTTGTGGATACTCCCATTGAAAGCGAGGACGAGGTCCAGGAAAGAACATTGGATGTTTATGTCAGGGATATTGCGCTTTTAACCGATGCAGATGAAGACGACAAAGAAGACCAGGACAAGGTTTCTTTAATGACCATACATGCCGCCAAGGGTCTTGAGTTTAAAGCGGTATTTGTGGTAGGACTAGAAGAAAACCTCTTCCCCTCACAAATGGCACTTAATTCATTGGAAGAACTTGAAGAAGAGCGAAGACTATTTTATGTTGCAATTACAAGAGCCGAAAGATTTCTGGCTTTGAGCCACGCTGAAACACGCTACCGCTGGGGACAAATTACACATGCAGAACCTAGCAGATTTATCAAAGAAATTGATCAAACTCTGCTTGAATACAATGAACCTCCTGTAAAAAAAGGATTTATTGATTTCAGCGACGATTTTAACACCTACGGAGGTTTCAAACGAAAAGAAGGAACCAGCGGATTTGCGCCAAAAAGTAATATTCAGGAAGGTTTTACACGCAAAACTTCGCAAAACATCCCAATCCAATCAATTGAACCAAGAAAAGAAATTAGTCGTTTTGTACCTGATAATTTAAACGGTTTGCAAACTGGAATGGAAGTAGTACATGAACGATTTGGAAAGGGCAGGGTGCTTCAAATTGAAGGACAATCAACAGAAAGAAAAGCAACTGTTTTTTTTCAGGAAGTGGGACAAAAACAATTATTGCTTAAATTTGCCAAACTGAAAATAATTGGGTAAGGCCCTTCCGGTAGTGTCATTTACAAATTGAGCCGGTAATCTCTTTTTAATTTATGGAATACAATTCACAGCGCCCTGCGCTGATTATTTCCGAATATGGACGACACGTGCAGCGCATGGTTGAAGAAACTATGAAAATCGAAGATCGTTCTGAAAGAAATGCACGTGCAAAATATATTATTTCCGTGATGGGGCAACTCAACCCACATTTGCGAGACGTAAACGACTTTAAACACAAGTTGTGGGATCATTTGTTTATCATTTCTGATTTTAAACTTGATGTAGATTCTCCCTACCCTATTCCATCACGCGAAAGTTTTAATACCAAGCCGGAAAAATTAAAATATCCCAGTAATCATATTAAATTCAAGCACTACGGGAAAATTATTGAAAAAGTAATCAATAAGGTAAGCAGTATGGAAGATGGAGAGGATAAGTCCACTCTTACTCATACCATTGCATACAATCTTAAAAAGGCTTACCTCACCTGGAATCGTGATTCTGTGCAGGATGAAGTTATCATCAATGACATGAAAAAGCTGTCGGATGGCAAGCTAACGATGGAGGATGGCAGTAAACTTGCCTTCGTTCCGGAAAATGTGTCACAAAATTATTCACAACAACAGGGTAAGAAGTTTAATAGAAACAGAAATAAATCGAAGAACTTCAAACGTAAATTCGGCGGTAGTAACTAAGACTTACCTGCCAAACATGAATAGATTCGAAATAACCGGAGGCAAGCGCCTGAACGGTGAAATTGTTCCTCAAGGAGCAAAAAATGAAGCACTTCAAATTCTTTGTGCTGTACTTCTAACCTCAGAAGAATGTATCATTCACAATGTCCCCGACATTGTAGATGTAAATAAACTGATTGACTTGCTTGTTTCCTTGGGAGTGAAAGTAAAAAACCTTGGAAACGGCTCCTGGTCGTTTATTGCCAGTGATGTGGATGTGGATTTTCTGGTTTCAGAAGAATTTAAAAAGAAAGGCTCTGCTTTACGAGGTTCAGTAATGATTGTTGGCCCATTACTTACAAGATTTGGAAGAGGCTACATTCCTAAACCCGGCGGCGATAAAATTGGACGCCGCAGAATGGACACCCATTTTATTGGATTTCAGAAACTTGGAGCAAGCTTCGATTTTGATAGCGTAGATAGCTTCTACAAAGTAGAAGCGAAAAAGCTCAAAGGTTCTTATATGCTTTTGGATGAAGCCTCTGTTACAGGTACTGCCAATATTCTTATGGCTGCTACTATGGCCGAAGGAACCACAACCATTTTTAATGCAGCCTGCGAGCCCTATTTGCAACAGTTGGCGAAAATGCTCAATTCGATGGGAGCTAAAATCTCGGGACTTGGTTCCAACCTGCTTACCATTGAAGGAGTCAATGAGTTGGGTGGCTGCACGCACCGAATTTTACCCGATATGATTGAAATTGGGTCATTCATTGGCATGGCTGCTATGACTCAAAGTAACATTCGCATCAAGGATACCGGCTACGATCATTTAGGAATCATTCCTGACGTTTTCAGAAGACTGGGCATTGAAGTTTTGCGTGATGGCGACGACATTGTTATTCCTGAGCAAGAAAATTATACCATAGAAAAATACATTGACGGCTCTATTCTGACGGTTTCTGACGCTCCCTGGCCAGGTTTTACACCCGACCTTTTGAGTATTGTGCTGGTTGTTGCCACACAGGCAAATGGATCGGTGCTTGTGCACCAGAAAATGTTTGAAAGCCGCTTGTTTTTTGTTGATAAACTCATTGATATGGGTGCCCAAATTATTCTTTGCGACCCGCACAGAGCAACAATTATTGGTTTAAACCGGAAACAAAACCTGCGAGGTATTCGAATGACATCACCTGATATTCGCGCAGGTGTAGCACTGCTTATTGCGGCCTTATCGGCCGATGGCACCAGTATTATCGACAACATTGAACAAATTGACAGAGGCTATCAATTCATTGACAAACGACTTCAGGCTTTGGGAGCACAGATAAAACGGGTTTAATTCCGAATTTGTGTAATGAAGGCCTCAAGAAAATATAGCAATTTTGTACTGATTCTTTGCCTTTTTATCGCGCAATGGCATTTGTTGAGTGTTAGAACCGAATGTGATAATTGGAAAAAAGTCATAGAAAGTGATGTTTATGGGTATTACGGTTACCTGCCGGCATTATTCATACATCGTAGCTTTGATTATAGCATTTACCAAAATGTAGAAAGCAAAACTCCTGTACTTAAAGGAGAAACTGAAGATCCGATCAAGTACTATATTGGCGAAGCCATTCTGTTGCTTCCCTTTTTTACAGTAGCTGACTTGATTACACAAACCTTCGATTTTGAGGCCCGTAATGGATTCACGTTTTATTATCAGCTTTCCATAGCAATCGCTTCTATTTTCTATCTTTTGTTGGGTCTGTTTGCATTGCGCAATCTCCTTCAAAGGTTGGGTTTTGAGGATGTTGTTTCTGCGCTTGTGTTATTCCTGCTGTTCGCAGGAACTCAGCTATATCACTATGCCTTGCATGAGCCGGGCATGTCGCACGTATACTCATTTAGTATTATCAGTATCGTTCTGAATGTTATTCACCTGCAAAGTATACAGCCAAACCGCACACGCTGGTTTATCCTTGCTTTTCTTGCCGCTCTGGTCGTTTTTATCCGACCGATAAACGTGCTTTTTCTTGGCTCATTTATTTACTTAGTGAAATCCCGGGAAGCTGCAAAGCAGTTTGTGTTTATGTTCCTTAAAGCAGGATTTACTACTATCGCAGGATGCATTCTCATTATTGCTTGCTTTTTTCTGCTTCAGTCCCTGGCTTACTACTATCAAAGCGGAAATTGGTGGGTTTACAGTTACGGAGAAGAAGGCTTTAATTGGACCAATCCACAAATATCCAATGTACTTTTCAGCTATAGGAAAGGGCTTTTTGTGTACACCCCAATGTTGCTGGTAGCGTTTTTGGGTTTGTGGTTCATGAAAAAGAAATTTGGGGGATTTTCGACCACAGCGTGGCTGAGCCTGATGATCATTTACCTCTATATAACTGCTTCTTGGTGGTATTGGGCTTACGGCGGAAGTTTTGGTATGCGTCCGTTTATTGACACTTATGCCTTGTGGGCAATCCCATTGGCAAGTATTGTGCAGGTGTCGCTAAACACCAGGTGGTGGAAATTTCTATTCATTTCCATTTGCGGCTTTCTTACTTATTTGAACCTCTTGCAAACCTACCAGTACATTCATAACATTTTGCCTTATGAACACATGAATAAGGAGCGATACTGGCATATATTCCTAAAAACCAATCACAAATACAGATACGGCATCCCGGCAGAGCCGGAGGATGAAATTGTGCCGAATTCAACTCTTTTAATCAAAGACACTGTTTTTTCAAGTGACAAACCATTTATTGTAAATGAAAGCGAAAACAAGTTGGAGTTTATTGGCATGCCCTTAAAAAACCTAAGCCCTGATTATGCTTCTATTACACGACTTGTTGTAGATGTTGAATTAAACCTGGAAACGCTGAAAACAAATTCATCATTTGTTACTGCCTTGCAGGAAAATTTTGATCAACCTGCTTTGTTTTTCCAAACCAAATACCTGGTTACTTTGGTGAATGAACCACAAACCTGGATCAAAACCCGCTTCAAAATCAACTTTCCACCCAACTACAATCCCGAGACCCATTTTACGTTTTATCTATACAACAAAGAGCCGGAATTAATTCAGGCAAGGAATTTGAGAATACGATTTTTCAGGTCTTAGATAATCGCTTGTTTTAACAGCATTTTTTTATCAATTTTGTAATTCAACAATTCATTCGTATGAAGAAAGTAAATTTTGTGCTATTGCTCTCTGCGTCAGCACTTATTCTCGGAGGTGCAATACTTCACGGCAACTCAGAATCAAAAATAAATATCGATCCGCCGGTAGGCGTAAACATTGGTAATCTTGCACCAGATTTAGCATTTAAAAATCCGGAAGGCAAAGAAATTCGCTTGTCATCATTAAGAGGCAAAGTGGTTTTGCTTGACTTTTGGGCATCGTGGTGCAGACCTTGTCGTATGGAAAACCCCAATGTTGTAGGCGCTTATAAGAAATTTGCCAATGCCAAGTTTAAAGATGCAAAAGGCTTTACAATTTATAATGTATCCCTTGACATGAAAAAGGAAGCTTGGGTTGATGCCATTAAAAAAGACGCGCTTGAATGGGAAAACCATGTAAGTGATTTAGGAGGATGGGGCTCACAAGCTGCTGCCATTTATGGTGTACAAAGTATTCCTGCAAACTATTTGATTGATGCCAAGGGTGTTATTTTGGCAAAAAATCTGCGAGGCCCTGCGCTTGACGCAGAGATTGAAAAATTGATTAAAAAATAATTTCACCAAAAAACTTCTGACCCCGGCAATTGTGTCGGGGTTTTTTATTTAAAAAAGAATCTGATTAAAAATAGATTACCGGCAAACACCGAGCAAGACGCTTGTTCATCAGCACAAGTAACAGAATGATTTCAAATCTTCGCAGGCTGATTAATTTAAGCCATAGTATGACAAAAACTGATTTTCAAAAGATATATGTCAAAATGGCTGCAAATCAGATTGGCACCATGCTTGACAAATGCCGCGAAAATAACCATGCGTCAAAGCATTAGTAAATTATTCAAAAAAATGAGTAACCAGGAAGAGACCAAACCTCAGGAAAGCATAAATGATTCTTTGAAAAACGATGAGCAGATTACAGAACAGGAGGGGCCTGCAGCTGAATTTGAAATTCCTGCGGATGGCCAGAATGAACAGTCGGATGCTGTGAACTGGCAAAGAAAGTATGAAGAAATGAATGACAAATACCTGCGGCTTTACTCCGAATTTGACAATTTCAGAAAACGGAATGCCCGGGAAAGAATTGAACTGGTAAAAACTGCCTCGGCTGACATTTTTTCTGCTATTTTACCTATTCTTGATGATTTTGACAGAGCTTCAAAGGCGAATGAACAATCTACCGAGATAGAAGTAGTTAAAGAAGGTATGCTTTTGATTCATAATAAACTTTGGAATACTTTGAATCATAAAGGCTTAGAGCCGCTTGATGCACTTGGAAAAACATTCGACTCTGAGTTGTATGAAGCTATTACATCTTACCCGGCTGCCGATCCCGAGATGAAAGGCAAGGTGATAGATGTTCTTGAAAAAGGCTATACGCTCAATGGCAAAGTAATTCGCTTTGCTAAAGTGGTGGTTGGCAGCTGATAAATTATTGTATGGCAAAAAGAGATTATTACGAAATACTAGGCGTTGACAGAAACGCCGATGCTACTGAAATTAAAAAGGCTTACCGCAAAATGGCGGTAAAATTTCACCCCGACAAAAATCCGGGCGATAAGGAAGCAGAAGAAAAATTCAAGGAAGCCGCCGAAGCTTACGATGTTTTAAGCGATACGGATAAAAAAGCACGTTACGACCGCTTTGGTCACCAAGGAATGGGTGGCGGTGGCGGCCAGGGTGGTGGCTATTATGGAGGCGGAATGAGTATGGATGACATATTCAGCCAATTTGGCGACATTTTCGGCCAAGCTGGATTTGGAGGTTTCGGCGGAAGTCAATCGCAAGGAAGAAGGGTGCAAAGAGGTACTAATCTGCGAATTAAGGTAAAGCTAACGCTTGACGAAATAGCCAAAGGAGTTGAAAAGAAAATCAAGGTAAATAAATTTATTGCCTGTAAAACCTGCTCAGGTACAGGTGCCGATCACGGATCTTCATTTACTACTTGCTCAACCTGCCGGGGATCGGGAAGGATTACGCGGGTTACTAACACCATTTTGGGACAAATGCAAACGGCTTCAACCTGTCCCGCCTGCGAAGGCGAAGGTCGAACCATTGCCAATAAATGTAAAACCTGTCATGGCGATGGCATTATTCGTGACGAAGAGGTAATCTCTATCAACATTCCTGCTGGCGTAGCCGAAGGAATGCAGCTAAATGTATCGGGCAAAGGAAATGCAGCTCCGCGAGGAGGTGTACCGGGAGATTTGATTATTAGTATTGAAGAAGTTGAACATCCTGAATTAAAGCGTGATGGCAACAACCTGTACTACAATTGTTACATCAATTTTGCAGATGCGGCTCTGGGAACTTCTATTGAAATTCCTACACTTGATGGGAAAGCAAAATTTAAAATCGAGCCGGGCACGCAAAGCGGAAAAGTTTTCCGTTTAAGAGGGAAAGGTCTTCCGGAAGTAAATTCTTACGATCGGGGCGATTTGCTTGTAGATGTGAATATCTGGACACCAACCCAATTGAACCCGGAAGAAAAAGAATTACTTGAAAAGCTTAGAGGTTCAGCGCATTTTGAACCGCAGCCGGGCAAGCGCGAGAAATCGTTCTTCGAACGGATGAAAGAATACTTCCATTAATCCTATTGTAAACTTTAAATTTGGTCGCACCAAACAACAGAGGCCTTTCTAATTATGGCAAATCCGATATTTGAAGCCAAACAGGTAAGTAAGTCATATGGTTCTTACAAAGCCCTCGACCAGGTAGATATTACCGTTGAAGAAGGTTCTGTTTTCGGACTTCTTGGACCAAATGGCGCCGGAAAGACTTCACTCATACGGATTATCAATCAAATTACGGCTCCCGACAGTGGAACTTTGCTCTTAAGAGGCAAAACGCTTAGCCCTGATGACGTCAGAAACATAGGATATTTGCCTGAAGAACGCGGCCTGTATAAAAAAATGGAAGTGGGTGAACAATGTATTTACCTCGCTCAATTAAAAGGACTTAGCAAATCCGAAGCAAAGAAAAGATTGCGTTACTGGTTTGAGAAATTTGAGATGCAAGCCTGGTGGAACAAAAAAGTGGAAGAGCTGTCAAAAGGGATGGCTCAGAAAGTTCAATTTGTAGTCACCATATTACATGAACCGGAGCTGTTGATTTTTGACGAACCATTCTCCGGTTTTGACCCGGTAAATGCGGCAGTCATCAGAAATGAAATCCTTGAATTAAGTAAAAAAGGAGCCACCATCATCTTCTCTACCCATCGCATGGAAACGGTGGAAGAATTATGCGATTCAATTGCATTAATCAATAAGAGTAAAAAAATTCTTGACGGAAAAGTGCGTGATATCCAGCAGGCATTTCGTACAAATACTTACGAAATGGAATTCAAAGGAAACATGCTGGGCTTTACAAACGCATTGTGGACCGGATTTGAGCTTATTGAAAAATGGAATGATCAAGACAATTGCAAAGTCAAGCTTAAGATACTGAATAACAATAAAGTAAACGACCTGTTAAATGCAGTAATGCCAGTCTGTGAAATAAAATCATTCCGGGAAATTATTCCGGGAATGAATGATATTTTTATACAAACCGTGCAAAACGCAAAACCCACCGAAAGCCTTGAAAATGAGTAAAACAGGACTAATAATTCGACGAGAATATTTGACCAGGGTTAAAAAAAAGTCATTCATTATTATGACTTTCCTTGGCCCACTTTTGATGGCTTCAATAGGAATCCTGCCTGTTTGGCTGGCAAAATCAACTGAAAGCATTCGAAAAGTCCATGTTCTCGATGAAACTGGGATTGCCGAAGGGCAATTGGCATCCAATGAAAACATCGTGTTTAGCTATATTCATTCCAGCCTTAGCGAAGCCAAGAAAAACCTTAACAACAGCGATATTTACGCATTGGTTCACATTCCATCAGGTAAGGACGATAACCTGCTTGTTGTTCAGCGCAACATTAAATTGTATTCGAATGAACAAGTGAGCCTGAACGTAAAAATTTACATTGAAAATCAGATTGAAAAACAAATTGAAAGGTCACTGCTTAAATCACAAGGTGTTGACAAAGAGCTTGTTGCCAGCATCGAAAACCAGGTAAATGTGACCTTGAATACAGTTCCGCTCAATGAAACCCCGGCAAAAGATGTGAGTTACGATCCTGAGTTAAGCACTGCCCTCGGAGCCATTGGTGGAATCCTAATTTACTTCTTCATATTTCTATTCGGAGCTCAGGTAATGCGCGGCGTTATCGAGGAAAAAACAAATCGAATTGTCGAAGTAATCATTTCCTCGGTAAAGCCATTTCAATTAATGATGGGTAAAATTGTTGGAATTGCATTGGTTGGACTAACTCAGTTTTTACTTTGGGTGGTTTTAACGGGCGGCATTTACACCATTTTTATGAATACGGTGGTGAAAGAAAAATATAGCAGTGAACGCATCGAAATGTTAATGCAAAACAGTCCAGATGGAACTTCTGTTGATAATATTGATGAATTGATTGAAAATCAACAGATGATTAAGCGGATAGAAAGCATCAATTGGGCACTCATCATACCTGCCTTTATTTTTTATTTCTTGGGAGGATATCTTTTATATGGTTCTCTTTTCGCTGCCATTGGAAGCGCAGTTGATAATGAAACCGATACACAACAATTTGTTTTACCCATTACGGTTCCGTTGATTTTTTCATTTGTTATGGCTCAAACCATTTTGAATGATCCCACCGGCACGGTGGCAAAATGGCTCTCAATCATACCCCTTACCTCTCCTATTGTGATGATGGTTCGCCTTCCTTTTCAGGTTGCGCCTTGGGAATTGGCTTTATCAATGGTTATGTTGGTACTGGGCTTTATATTTACAACCTGGATAGCATCCAAAGTTTACCGAACAGGCATTCTCATGTATGGTAAACGAGTTACCTGGAAAGAAATAGCCAAGTGGCTCAGGTATTCCTGAAAAGGTTGAAAAACTCTTAAAAATTAGCTTCGGATACGTCCCTGTATTTAGTAACATTGGGACTCGAAAATTATTGATTTGAAGCTCGCAATTATTGACATCGGCACAAACACCTTTAAACTCATGATCGTTCGTGTTCATGAGAATAAGGATTTTGTTGTCATACATAAGGACAAGATCCCTGTAAAGCTGGGAGAAGGGGGGATTAACAACCAGATAATTTCTCACACTCCATTTTTGAGAGGAATCAAGGCCATGAAAACCCACAAAGAAACCATTGACAGGTTTGATGTGGATCATGTTTTGGCTTTTGCTACTTCTGCCATTCGAAGCGCAGAAAATGGAGCCGATTTTAGTAAGCGGGTTCTTGAGGAAACCGGAATCCGAATTGAAATTATTTCAGGCGAAAGGGAAGCTGAACTTATTTATTACGGAGTTAAGCAGGCATTGGACTTGGGCAACGAAAAAGTGCTCATTATGGATATTGGTGGAGGAAGCACCGAATTTATTATTGGCGACCGAAACACCATTTACTGGAAGCACAGTTTTGATTTGGGGGCGGCCCGGTTATTGGAGGTTATTAACCCATCAGAACCCATCAAAAAGGAAGAAATCAAATCCCTTAAGGTGTATCTTCAGGAAGAATTAAAGTTGCTTTGGGCTGCTTGCGAAATACATAAAGTGAGCACGCTTGTTGGTTCCTCAGGTAGTTTCGATTCGCTTGCAGAAATGATTTACTATAAATTTCACACCGAAGAAAACCCACTTATCAAAACAGAATATAATTTTAATCTGAAGTTTTTGGATGAAATGTACCGGATTCTAATTCGTTCGGACATAGAAAAAAGATTCAAGATAAAAGGGCTAGCAGCCATGCGCGTTGAAATGATTGTTGTGGCAGTTATAATGATTAGATTCGTTTATAAAACATTGGAATTGAAAAACATAAGACTATCAACCTTTTCCTTAAAAGAAGGCATGTTGTATGACTTTGTGAATCAAAAGAAAGAAATCGAATAAGCATGGCTAAAATCCTGATTGTAGACGATGAGCGTGCAATCCGCAGTACACTCAAAGAAATTCTTGAATATGAAAACCACCAGGTGGATGAAGCTGCCGATGGTGCAGAAGGATGGGAAAAATTAAAAAACGGGCAGTATGATATCCTTTTAAGTGATATTAAAATGCCGAAAATGGACGGAACAGAGCTTTTAGAAAAAGTGATGGAAGCCGGTACCGACATCCCGGTTATCATGATTTCCGGTCACGGTACAATAGAAACTGCTGTTGAATGTATTAAAAAGGGAGCCTACGATTTTATCGCCAAACCGCTTGATCTCAACCGCTTGATGATTACCATGCGAAATGCATTAGATAAATCAAACCTGATTGAAGAGACCAAAATACTTAAGAAAAAAGTTAATAAAACCATCGACATGGTTGGCGACTCTCCGGCTATAAGAAAGGTCAAGGACATGATTGAAAGGGTCGCTCCAACAGATGCGAGGGTGCTTATTACCGGACCGAATGGTACCGGAAAAGAGCTCGTAGCCCGATGGATTCATGCAAAATCTTCCAGAAACAATGCGTCGCTGATTGAAGTCAACTGCGCCGCAATACCTTCTGAGCTTATTGAAAGTGAATTATTCGGACACGAAAAAGGAGCATTTACAAGTGCTGTAAAACAAAGAAAAGGCCAGTTTGAATTGGCTCATGGAGGAACACTGTTCCTGGATGAAATTGGAGATATGAGCCTGAGCGCTCAGGCAAAAGTTTTACGGGCACTTCAGGAGAATAAAATAACTCGCGTAGGTGGTGAAAAGGAAATAAGTGTCGATGTTAGAATTATTGCTGCCACAAATAAAAACCTGCGCGAAGAAATAGAAAAAGGAAACTTTCGCGAAGACTTATACCATCGCTTAAGCGTTATTATTATTGAAGTTCCTGCACTAAACGACCGCAAAGAAGACATTCAGCTTTTAGCAGATCATTTTCTGAAGATTATTTGCGAGGAATATGGCATTCCTGTTAAATCTATCAGCCCTGAAGCGATTCATGAACTCAAGAATCACAATTGGTCAGGTAATATCAGAGAGTTCAGAAACGTTGTGGAAAGACTAATCATTCTGTGCGATAAAGAAATTCAACAACAAGATGTTATTACTTACGCTGTGCCTGCCAAACAATCTTCCTGATTAAGCTTATCTTTCCGATATGGATAAATGTAAATGGCTTATCATTCTTTTGGTAATTACTGCCAGCCTTAACGCTCAGGTTGCACAATTCAGATCGGGACTTCAACCAATGAAGGATGGCGACAATGAGATGCTTGTTAATAATTTCCTGAAAGCATATGAACACTATACAACTGCCGTAACCGTAGACCCAACCCTTGCTGATGCCTGGTACAAAAGAAGTCAGGCATTAACCAAACTGGCGCGCTACAAAGAAGCACTCTCAGATCAAAACCGAGCCCTAATTCTCAATCCCAATATTGCTAATTTATACGATTCACGTGCTCAACTTCGCATGCTTGTTGAAGATTATCCGGGAGCCGTTGAAGACTTAACGAGAGCAATTGCTGATAATCCTCAGAGGCCCGAATTATACCATAAACTGGCAAATGCGCATTTGGCTTCCGGTGATTTTGAGGCAGCTGTTAAAGATTACGATCAAATGCTAAAACTGGAGCCCACAGATACATTGGCATACATATTCAGAGCCATGGCCTTGCTAAATCTTGGTGATGTGGAAGCAGCTCAGGAGGACCTAAATTCCGCTATGAATTTAAGTGAGCAGAATTCTCTTTCTTTTGAATTGCAGGGCTTAATTTACATGAAGCGTGAAAACTTTCCTGCTGCTGAGGAGGCGTTTAGCCGTGCAATTGCAATTAATCCACAATTTGATCTTGCTTATTACAATCGGGGCCTTGCCAGAAAATTAAGTGGTGATCTAAATGGAGCCGAAGCTGACTTCTCAAAGGCCATTGAGTTGAACAGCAACATTAGCTCCGCCTATTTCAATCGCGCCATGGCGCGAAAAAACCTTGGCATGGAAGAATTAGCGTTGGAAGATTATACCAAGGCGATAGAATTGGACAAGGACTATGCGGTAGCAATCTTTTATCGCGGGATGACAAAAAAAATCATGGGCGATTACAATGGTGCATTGGCTGATTATACAGCGGCTATTCGCTTAAACGAAAATGACTACGAGGCTTATAACAACCGGGCTAACGTACGTATGGTTTTTGGAGATTATTCGGCTGCAATTCTTGACTATGATCAGGCTATCCGCTTGAAGGAGGACTACGCACTAGCCTTTTACAACAGAGCCATAGCCAAAATAATGATTAGTAAGATTGAAACAGCCTGCAAAGACCTTGAGAACAGCAAAGAACTAGGCTATCACGCTGCCGAACAGGCCATTACAGACTTTTGTAAAACCAGATAGAATGAAGAAACTGCTCCTATTGCTTTTTGTTACGCAAGCCATTTGTTCCAACCTTTTCGCGCAATCGAAAAAAATTCTGTGGATAGGGAACAGTTATGTGGCAAGTAACAATCTGCCACAAATGTTTTATAATCTCGCCCTAAGCGGAGGAGACACCGTAGTTTTTGATTCCAACATTCCCGGAGGTTATACACTGAATGCGCATACAACTAATGCAACTACACTTCAAAAAATTGCTCAACCCGGCTGGGATTATGTAATTATTCAGGCGCAAAGCCAGGAACCATCATTCCCACCTTCGCAGGTGGAAAGCCAGACATTGCCCTTTGCTATTGAACTGGACTCGCTGGTGCATGCAGCCAACCCTTGTGCACAAACAGTTTTCTACATGACCTGGGGGAGGCGCTTTGGAGATTCACAAAATTGCCAGAACTACCCTCCCTTATGCACTTTTGAAGGAATGACTTTTCGATTAAGTTGGGGTTATAAAACGATGGCCGAAGCTACTGAAGCTATAATTGCTCCGGCCGGCATGGCCTGGAGAGCTGCAGTGCAGGCAGACACAAGCATCAACCTATGGGTTTCAGATAATTCTCATCCTGCTGTCAACGGCTCCTATTTAACAGCCTGCACTTTTTACAATACTATTTTCAGAAAGCCATCCTCCGGCCTTAGCTTCACATCCGGTCTTTCAGCGCAGGAGGCTAATTTCTTGCAAGGCATTGCAGATGCAACGGTAAACGATAGCCTTGAGGTATGGAATATCGATCGCTGGAATCCACAAGCCGGCATGTCTTACGTATCTAATGGACTGGAGATCAGCTTCCAGCAAGAAAGCCAAAACAGTGATGCTTTTTATTGGGATTTTGGTGATGGCAATACCTCTTCTCTGCCTAACCCGGTTCATAATTACTCAAGTCCGGGCGATTATTCGGTGAGATTGATAGCAGGAACCAACTGTATTTCAGACACTTTGGAAGAAACACTTCAGGTAACTGTTACGAGTGTCGCCAAAAACCAGTCAGATTCATGGAGGGTATTTCCCAATCCGGCAGACAACGATGTTCTTATTCAGGCCGTTACCGTAGAGCGGTTTCACATTGCTGTTTACGCTTCTAACGGTAAACTTGTAAAAGCCTTTGATGAAGAAGGCTCACAAATAAAAATGGATTTCTCTGATCTTGAACCGGGAATTTATCAGGTAGTATGCAGTACGCGGACCGATCAGAAGATATTCAGAATTATGAAAGACTAGATCAGGATCTTAATTTTATTCCAAGTTCAATTTCAAAGGCCTGCAGTAATTTCTCCATGACCTTTTCTACTTGCTTATCGGTAAGTGTTTTCGACTCATCCTGCAATGTAAAGGAAACAGCATAGGATTTCTTTCCGGCAGGAAGCTTTTCTCCCTGGTAAACATCAAACAGATTTACTTCTTTTAAAAGCGTCCCTCCGGTTTTAAATGCCGTTGAGTAGATCGTTTCGAATTTTGTGTTTAAATCAGTTACCAATGCCAGATCTCGACGAACCGACGGAAACTTGGGAGGCTCAGTGATGTTTGACCGATGACTGGATCTTGCTTTAAAAATGGAGCTAAATTGGATTTCGGCAAACCAAATGCCTTTGCCAAGATCATACATTCGGCGTGAATTGTCTGATAACTCTCCAAGCACTCCGGCGATTTTGCCCTGCACTTCAATTTCAAATGCAGGTACAAGTCCGGGATGATTGGTTTCCTTCAATGAAAACTCTGACTGATTAACACCCTGACTTTGAAAGACCAATTCCAGCAAACCTTTCATTAAATAGAAACTTGAAGGTGCTGACTTTCCATGCCAATTCTGAGGAATTAAATCGCCCGTTAGGGCAAAAGAAAGCATTTCCTCTTCCTGGAAAATCGATTTGTTATACGAATACACCGTACCCCATTCGTAAAATGCTAAATTACTTTGCTGCCGGTTTAAATTGTAAGCAATGGATTCACACATGCTGTTTAACATACTGCAACGCATGATATTTAATTCATTACTAAGCGGATTCAACAGTTTCACTGCCTCCCGATCAGATTCTGGAAGGATTGCCAAACCAGATTCTGCATTTAATGAATTGTTTAAGATTTCTGAAAAACCTAAGGAAGAGAGTTTATCAGAAATTTCATTTTTCACTTTCCACACATCCGGTTTGGGCAAACTATTGATTGATGCTTTGAATTGGGAAGGTATCTGGATTTTGTTGTACCCGTAAATGCGAAGTATCTCTTCAATTACATCCGCTTCCAGTGAAACATCGGTCTTAAACGGAGGAACAGAAAGTTTTAATCCTGAAGGAGTGATTGCCTCAATTCTAAAACCAAGGTGGTTAAGAATTTGAATGACCTCTTCGCGTTCAATTTTTTCTCCAACCAATCGATCCAGGCCGGAATATTTTAATTGAACAGCTTTCCATTCTACCGGATTGGGATACCAGTCGAACAGAGGGCCCTGAATGCTTCCACCTGCAATTTCAAGAATCAGCTGTGCAGCCCTTTCCAGCGCGAAAACCGTTGCTTCCGGATCCGTGCCTCTTTCGAAACGAAATGAGGAGTCGGTTTTCAAACCATGGTAACGTGAAGTTTTCCTGACCCTGACAGAGTCAAAACAAGCCGATTCAAGAAAAACGCTTTTGGTGTCGGTACGAACCCCCGACTTGTTTCCGCCAAAAACGCCTGCTATACACATGGCCTCTTTTGCGTTGCAAATCATCAGGTCACTTGCATTCAATTTTCGCTCAATTCCATCCAAAGTAATAAACAGGCTTCCTTCAGGACAAGTTTTAACCACAACTTTATTACCGCTAACAGCAGCCAGATCAAAGGCATGCAATGGCTGCCCCAGCTCAAACATCACAAAATTTGTTATGTCCACGATGTTATTGACCGGACGTTGTCCAATCGATTTGAGTGCATTCTGAAGCCAGGCCGGTGATTCTTTCACTTCAAGTCCCGTAATGCATACACCGGAATAACGCTTTAAGGCTTCGGTATCAGAAATTTCAATATTTATCGGCATTTTACCTCCGGAATCATGGATGGCAGGGGGCTCGGGTAATTTTAGTTCATATTCACTTGATTCGTAAAGAGCCGCCCGAAGATCACGTGCCACACCATAATGACTCATAGCATCTGTTCGATTCGGGGTTAGTCCGATTTCAAACACTATATCCTGCTCAAGCTTGTAGTACTCGGCGGCAGGCATACCTACCACAACATTTTCAGGCAAAACAATTATTCCATCGTGGCTTTTACCTAAACCAATTTCATCCTCGGCACAAATCATTCCTTCCGAAGCTTCACCTCTGATTTTGCTCTTTTTTATTATAAAAGGTTCTCCACCCACAGGGTGAAGCTCTGCACCCGGAAGTGCGACGATCACTTTTTGTCCTTCGGCAACATTAGGCGCACCGCAAACAATAGGAATAGGCTCGGGACTTCCAGTATCAACCATGGTAAGTTTCAAACGGTCAGCATTGGGATGTGGCTTGCAGGAAATAACTTGCCCGATAATGAGACCTTTCAATCCACCTGGAATGCTGTCATAAGCTTCCATTCCTTCTACCTCGAGCCCCGTATTCGTAAGTAATTCAGAACATTTCGCCGGCTCAGGAACCGGGTGAATGTATCGTTTTAACCAATTGTAGGAAATTTTCATTTTGTAAAATAGGACCGCAAAGTTAAACGCATTGATCGCCTAATTGGCAATGAGATTGAAAAAACCCTTAGCCAATAGTTGAATAAGCAAACCGACAAAAAACTATTGTTGCTTTGATTAATTGAGTGAAACAGGAACATTAAAATACGAAACCAATTCAAGAATGGTTTGTCTGATGACCGTCTTACTCGTATGCTGCTCAGCTTTTAGATAGTTTTCACTTAATTTATTTAAGTATTGCTTACGCTCAGAAATTAGCCATTGAGATACATAATAATAGGTATGAATTTCCAGATCATTTTCTGAATTTACAACTCGTCCTTTGGATAATTTTACATAACGTTTGAATGATTCAACACACATTTTGTATTTACCCAATGCAAAATAACCTACCATGAGGCAGATAAAAATGCTGTCAACGCTTTCAGAAAAGGTAATCTGCTGATAGGTTGTCATCAGTTTTTCCAAATCATCTACTCCCTTCTTGATTTCCTCCTTTTCGCCCAATAACAAAAGCGCACTCCAGGTTAATTTAAAATGGACCAGAACGTTAACATGATCCGGCTCCCAGATGTCCAGTTTGACTAGTTCTTCGCAGCGGGCAATGAGCTTGATGATATCTTGCCGATCTTCGGCAGGCATGATTTTTAAAAATTCGGCACGGTGATTAATACTGTGGTAGCGAGAGAGGTAATATGTTGATTTTATGGCTATCGCGTATAGTTCCGGAATGTTTACGTAATTTTTCCAAAACTTAAGATGGCTGTTGTGTGTGAGCAACTTTTGATATTCTGCCTTCCCTTCTTTTGAGCTTAAGTCGGTAGTGCTCAGGTTTAATTTGAAGAATTGGAACTTGCTGAATAGGTCCTCCATAAAAGGAAAGACAATCAACTGGTTTTTTTGGAGTTCTTCATCAAAAGATTTGATTTCCTTTTGCATTTTATCTGTCAGATACTCCGTTGGACGATAATAATACAATAGAAAAAAGTTAAAAAATCTGCTCAACAACCTAACCGTAATGCTATTGTGCTCAAAAAACGACTCAAAGAATGATTGATGCTTTTCGAAGGACTTTAAAACTGAATCATCTTTAACTGAAACATTCAAGTTGAAACGCGCATAGGCATACAACTCATTCATTTTCTCTTCTGTTTCAAGCAATAACTTTATTCTGCCATAGATTCTAACAGACTCAGCGTGCGCTTTGTACATCTGCGATTGTTGCGCTTGAAATTTCAAACACAAAATCTGTGTTTGGTAATCTCCAATCCGTTCGGCCATGTCCATCAGGCAATCTGCCAAAATATTTGCTTCCTGTAATTGCCCGTTATTGATGAGCTCTTCAATTTTACTGATATTATGAATCAAATAATTCGGATAATTCCTGCTCAAAAAGGCCGACAATCGCAAGGTATGCGAAGCCAATTGATTAAAACTTTTTCTTGTTTGCTCGTCATTATTACCGTACACCTCATTGCACAGATAATCGGGACTTAACGCAACCGACAAGGATTCAGAAATGGCATCAATCAACTTCAAAGGCGTAACTGCTTTCACTTCTGCAAGATGTTTTTTGTATTCCTGCAAATGAAAGGGGCTTAAAAGTTTTACAAACTTCTGAATGGTCAGAAACTGAGGTTTCAAGGTGTTTTGTAAAGGGTTAGGATGCGAAAAGTACGAAAGAAATTGAGATATGTTTCCAATCAACAGACCTTAAACGATTACATAAGAAAGCTGCCGGGCAATTTCAATTTTTGCAGCCTGCAGTCCTTTTATCTGTTCCAGGGCGCTAAAGAGCTCATCATCAGAAAGATCCCCTTCGAGCTTTGAATTCATTTGGTCAAGAAGCTTTTTAACCCTTCGCAACTTGTAGGAATACAATGAAGACATCACCATTTTTCGGGTTGTATGCAATTCGGTAGAAACAAAGATTTGATGCTTATCAAGCCAGTTCTTGCTGAGTTCATAGGGAGAGCTGGTCAAATGAATTACATATTCAGCCAGTTCACGATTAGAATGATGAAGGAAGAATTGTTCATCAGGAAAAGCTTCAGCATCCTCGGGTAGCAAAGCAAATGCATTAAAAATCTGACGATTGAAGTCTGCTTCAGGCAAAAGTTCATCAGCAATAAGCTCATGCACGATGATATCACCCACACGATATACATGCTCCTCCGGATTTCCGTTTTCGTCCTGCTCTTTAAATGCAACGGGTTCATTGCCATACAATACCAGAATTCTTACCAGATCGGCTTCTTGCGCGTAAGCCCCATTTTCTATTAATTTGGCTTTTTCCGGCCTTTCGGCCGATGGTTCCGGCGCGGCAACCTCTTCAGGCTGCAAGGGCCTTTCCGGCAATCGTTGCATTCTTTCCCTGATAACACGGTTCATTTCCGAAATCAGGGTTTGCTCATCCGTATCTAGCCTCGATGCTGTTTCTTTAATATAGACAGATCGAAGAACCAAATCAGGAATCAAAGAAACGGACTGTACCACTTCTTTAATCATTCCGGCTGTTTTAAGCGGATCGCCGGCAGCCTCTGCACTAAGTACAGATGTTTTATACTTGATAAAATCAGCAGCCTGTTCATTAAGAAAGGACTTTAAAAAAGCAGAGGTGTTTCTTTTCGCAAAGCTATCGGGGTCTTCCCCCTCCGGCAATGTCACAATTTTTACATTCATTCCCTGCTCAAGAAGCATGTCAAGTCCTCTGAAAGTGGCTTTCATACCGGCTGCATCGCCATCGTAAATCATGGTGATGTTGTTCGTATACCGGCGAATTAGTTTGATTTGATCGTTTGTGAGTGAAGTACCTGAAGAAGCTACAACATTTTCAATTCCAGACTGATGAAGACTAATAACATCTGTATAGCCCTCAACCAAAATTGCGCAATCCTCCTTGCTTATGGCTTTTCTGGCCTCAAAAAGGCCATAGAGAACTGAGCTTTTATGATAAATTTCTGATTCGGGAGAGTTCAGGTATTTGGCCGTTTTCTTATCCTTATCCAGTATTCGTCCGCCAAACCCAATCACTTTTCCAGAAACGGAACGGATTGGAAACATGACTCTTGCCTTGAACCGATCGTAAAATTGCCCCTCGTTTTCAATTACCAGGCCTGTCTTTACAAGAAATTCAGGGTTGTAACCGGCTTTTACAGCCGATGAATAAAAAATTCCCGCCTGCGGCGGATGATAACCTAAAGCAAAAAGCTCTATGATTTCATCCTTAAAACCCCTTTCATGAAAATAGGAAAGTGCAATTGTCCGCCCCTCTTCCGTTTCACGCATTTGTTTCTGAAAAAACTCTGTTGCCCATTCGTTTACAAGATGCATGGAATCGCGATCCATTTGTTCTTGTTTCTGTTCGATATTCTGTTCAGTCTCTTCAAGATTTACCGAATACTTGCGGGCGAGGTACCTGATTGCTTCGGGATAACTAAGCTTTTCCAGCTCCATAACAAACTTGAGGGAATCCCCTGCCTGCCCGCAGCCAAAACACTTAAAGATGCCTTTCGCCGGCGACACATTGAATGAGGGCGTTTTCTCATTATGAAAGGGACATAAGCCAATCATGTTGGAACCTCGCCTTTTCAAAGCAACAAAATCGCCAACTACCTCCTCAATTCGGGTAGCCAGCATCACTTCATCTATAGATTTGCGGGTAATCATCAGACTCCAAAGATACAACCGGCCTTGAAGAAAAGGTTTGCTCAAGTCGAGGTGTTTTGTGGATTTTTTTTCCACTTTCCAACACCTGCTAAGTTTGGGTGTTTTACATTTACAGCGATTTAAGATGGATCTGGAAAAAATAAAAGCCCCAATTGCAAATGAAATGGCAGACTTTGAACGCAAGTTCAGAGACTCAATGAAGAGCCATGTTCCTTTGTTGGAGCGAATTACTTACTACATTGTCAAGCGAAAAGGTAAGCAAATCCGACCGATGTTTGTATTTCTATCCGCAGGAATCTGCGGGGGTGTGAAAGAAAGTACATTTCGGGCGGCTTCTTTGATTGAGCTATTGCATACGGCTACGCTTGTTCACGACGATGTGGTCGATGATGCCAATGAAAGAAGAGGTTTCTTTTCGGTAAATGCTTTATGGAAAAATAAAATTGCAGTCTTGGTGGGCGACTACCTCTTAAGCAAAGGCTTACTGCTTGCTGTGGATAACAATGAGTTTGATTTGCTAAAAATTGTAAGCGACTCGGTCCGCGAAATGAGCGAAGGAGAACTCTTACAAATTGAAAAAGCCCGCAGGCTTGACATCAGTGAGGATGTATATTTTGATATTATCAGGCAAAAAACAGCCACTCTAATTGCATCCTGCTGTGCAGGAGGAGCCTGTTCGGCAGGAGCTTCGGCCGAAAACGTTGCCAGAATGAAAAAAATAGGTGAAGACATAGGAATTGCTTTCCAGATAAAAGATGATTTGTTTGATTATGAACGAACATCTGCGATTGGGAAACCAACGGGAATCGATATCAAGGAGCGAAAAATGACCCTTCCTTTGATTCATACTCTTTCAACTGTTGAAAAACCCATTCGCAACAAAATCATCAACATCGTTAAAAACCACAACACAGATCCAGCCCGTGTAGAAGAAGTCCTGGAGCTGGTTCGTTCAGGAAAGGGCATTGCATATGCCGAATCCAAAATGATTGAGTACCGCGATCGGGCCATGGAGGCTTTGGATCTTTTCCCCCCCTCGGAGTTCCGCGATTCCTTTGTTCAATTGGTAGAATTTACTGTTAACAGAAAGAAATAAGGTTTGAACTAAGCAAGCATTTTCCACTACCTTTGTTGCTTCAATTATAATCACATATATATGTATCCCGAACAAATTGTAGCTCCGATGAGAGCCGAACTTGTTGAATCAGGTTTTTCTGAACTACGCACAGCTTCTGAAGTTGATCAGGTATTGAATGAAAAAGAAGGATCGGTGCTTGTGGTGGTAAATTCTGTTTGCGGTTGCGCTGCCGGTGCAGCTAGACCAGGAGTAAAATTAGCTTTGCAACATTCGCCTAAGAAGCCTTCAAAATTAACTACGGTTTTTGCAGGAAACGATGCAGAAGCTACTTCGCAGGCAAGAAAACATTTTGCTCCTTACCCACCTTCATCGCCATCCATGGCCTTATTTAAAGACGGAAAGTTGGTTCATTTTATTGAAAGACATCATATCGAAGGCCGATCACCACAAATGATTGCCGAAAATTTAATGATGGCTTTTGATCAGTTTTGCTGAAACAAGCGGCATCCCATCAAACAAAAAACCCGGCTCAAGGCCGGGTTTTTTGTTTGATATAAAATCCTTAACCAATCACTTTGGGAACTCTGAAATAATCAGAATCCTTTGCAGGTGCATTTTTAAGGGCTTGCTCATGGCTTGATTGCGAGCTAATCTCATCACTCCGAAGGAGATTCACCTCACCGGTTACATAAACAAGTGGTTCAACATGCTGAGTATCTACTTCATTTAGTTTTTCTACAAAACTAAGCATGCGGTTTAGATCGTTCATTATCTCGGTCCGGGCTTCATTGGCAAAAGACAATCGTGCTAAATGAGCCAGCTCATCGACCAATTTCTCATCAATAATCATGTATTCTTTTTAAAAAGGTTTGTCAGCCATGGTTCAAGAAGATTGTTAAACGCTTCAGGTTGCTCCATCATTGGTGCGTGCCCACATTTATCAATCCAGTAAAGATCTGACACGGGAAGGAGTTTATGAAATTCTTCAGCCACCTCAGGCGGGGTAATTTGATCGTTCCGCCCCCAGATTAAACAAACAGGAATATTCATCTTGTGCAGATCGTTACCCATATTATGACGAATAGCTGATTTGGCAAGGGCTAGAATCCGGATCAGTTTCTCCTTATTGTTAACGATCTCGAAAACTTCATCCACCAAATCTTTGGTAGCTGTTTCAGGATCATAAAAAGTGAAAGCTACTTTTTGCTTTATAAATTCATAGTCCTCGCGTCGTGGGAACGAACCTCCCATTGCATTTTCATACAAGCCCGAGCTGCCGGTGAGAATCATCGAGTTCACTTTATCGGGATAGTTGAGCGTGAAAACCAATGCTACGTGACCACCCAAAGAATTGCCAAGCAAGTTGACTTTCGAAAATTGTTTGAATTCGACAAAGCGGTGAATGAAATCTGCAAGACTTTTAACGTGTGTGTCTTGTACAGGTAAATCATAAATAGGCATCATTGGAATGACCACTTTGTAATCATTCCTGAATTGTTCAAGAACCACTTTAAAATTACTAAGTGCTCCGAATAAACCGTGCAGAATCAGTAAAACGGGACCTTCTCCCTCACTGATGTATCTGAATTCACCTTCTACAATGAGTTCCTGTTGCATTCCTTCCGTGCTATAAACCGTTCAAAAGTAACCAAAATCCCACTACATGCTGCAGGTTCTAAATTATTTCAAATGGAGTACCTGATTTTTTTGAAAACGATTAAAAAAACGAAGTAAATTCAAAAATAGCCCCACAATCCCCCACCACATTATTTCTTTGATTATCAACAATATAAAAAACAGACTTGCCGTTATAGGAAACAATTTATCAACAATGTGGTAAATTGTGTCAGTCAGTGTTTTTTATTCTATACTTTTACCTTCCAAATAAACCTAAGGAATGACCAATTACATCGGTGAGTATGCCTGTAAGGTAGATGCAAAGGGCCGCGTGGTGTTACCCATGGGACTGCTTCGGCAGTTTCCGGAAGGACATCGCGATAGCTTTGTCATCAACCGCAGTGTGTTTCAACGATGCCTGGTTTTGTACCCAATGGATTTGTGGAACGAGACAATGAATGACCTCAGCAAGCTCAACAGATTCGTTAAAGACAACGACAACTTTGTCCGACTCTTTACCAATGGCGCTGTAAAGCTTGAAATTGACGGAGCCAAAAGGATACTTCTCCCCAAGCGCCTGTCTGAATACGCTGGAATCAAAAACGACCTCGTTTTCACTGCCAATCTGAACAAAATTGAACTTTGGTCGGCCGAAGGCCACGAAAATGTGATGGGAGAATTTGATGCAGATAGTTTCGCAAAACTTGCCGAACGCGTTATGGGCGGCTTGAATGGAAACTTAGGAGTGTCATGATCTACCACACACCCGTTCTTTTAAAGGCTAGTATCGACGGACTGCAAATTCAGTCGGACGGAAAGTATGCTGACGCTACATTTGGCGGAGGAGGTCACTCAAGAGAGATCCTCAGCCGCTTGGGTGAGCATGGGAAACTGTATTCATTCGATCAGGATGAAGATGCTGCAAAAAACATTTTGCAGGATAGCAGATTTACTTTCATCCCTTTGAATTTCAGATTCTTAAAAAACACACTTCGACTTCAAAAGGCCTTGCCTTTAGATGGTATCCTGGCAGATTTGGGCGTATCATCGCATCAATTTGATGAAGGCAATCGTGGATTCTCCATTCGCTTTGATGCCCCTCTGGATATGAGGATGAACCAGGCACAAACACTTCATGCAGGAACCATTGTTCAACAATATGAGGAAGATGAGTTAAAAAGAGTTTTTCGCGATTACGGTGAACTTCGTGAAGCAGGAAAGCTGGCAAGGCATATTTGCAATGTAAGGACCGACAAATCCATCGATACAACAGGAAAACTGCTTGAACTTATCCGGCCTTTCGCCGGGAAACAAAGAGAGAATCAATTTGCTGCACAGGTTTTTCAAGCTCTTCGCATAGAAGTAAACGATGAAATGGGCAGCCTGAAGGACTTTCTTAGCCAAACAACAGAAGTTCTTCGCCCGGGAGGTAGGCTGGTTGTCATTAGCTACCATTCGCTGGAAGACCGACTAGTGAAGAATTTCCTGCGAAGCGGAAAGTTTGAAGGAGAAGCCGAAAAAGACCTTTTCGGTCGAGTCGAACTCCCTTTTAAGGCCATTACCAGAAAACCTGTGAAGCCTAGCGAACAGGAAATTTCAGAAAACTCACGCGCCCGAAGCGCTGTACTTCGGATTGCAGAAAAAAATTAAACAAAATGAACAGACTCAAAAATTCGTCTGAAACACAGACTGAAAAAACAAAAGCTACACATAAAGCAAGTGCGGTTACCAAAACACTTCATCATTTGGTTGATGGTACCTTTCTTGAATTTATTGCAAAGCCGGGAAACATTCCCTTTGGCTTGTTTTTGTTACTTCTTGCGGGTCTATACATCGCCAATTCCTTTAGTGCTGAAAGAACAATCAGACAAACATCCTCCATTGAAAAGGAGCTGAAAGAGCTCCACAGTGAGTACATTTCGATGAAGTCTGATCTCATGTTTCTTTCTAACCAAAGTCAGGTAGCCGAAAGGGTAGCTGCCCTTGATCTGCACGAAGCAAAAACTCCTCCTCATAAGCTTTTTATTGCAAAACAGGACACTGAACAAAAGTGAACGAAGCCAAAGACATATTAGTTAGGGCAAGAATCATTTTTATTCTTGCTGCCTTCTTCGGGATAATTATTCTCGTGAAGGCATTCAGCATTGCTGTGCTTAACCGCGATTACTGGCTCACAAAAAAAGAAAACCAAACCATTGATTTAAGAACCATTCCCGCGGCACGCGGAAACCTGTACTCAACTGATGGCAGCTTGTTAGCCACTTCTCTTCCTATTTATGAAGTTAGAATAGACTTGAAAGCTGAATACCTCGACAAGGTATTTGATAAGGAAGTTGATTCGTTGGCCATTTGCCTCTCCAACACGTTCAAAGATAAGACTGCTGCGGAATATGCATCCCGGCTTCGCCGGGAGAGAAAAGCAGAAAACAGATATTTTCTTTTGCGAAAGGGCATTAAATTCAATACCCTCAAGCAAATGAAAACCTTCCCCATACTTCGGTATGGGCGAAACAGAGGCGGACTGATTGTAAAAGACGATTCGCGTCGCGAAATGCCCTTCAGACACCTCGCAGCAAGGACACTCGGAACTTTCAGAGATTCAGCTAAAAACAAAAATGCCGACAACCTGTCCATAGGAATCGAAGGCGCATTTAACGACTATCTGAAAGGTGTAAACGGGAAACAATTGGTTGAAAAGATTTCAGGCGATGTATGGAGGCCGGTTAACAATGAATATGAGATAGAACCTAAAGAAGGAAACGACATCATCACCACCATTGACGTATCCATTCAAGATGTTGCAGAGGCCGAATTGATGAATCAGCTCATAAAACACAATGCTGAAAATGGCTGTGTAGTTCTGATGGAAGTTGAAACCGGCTACATCAGAGCGATTGCAAATTTGGGCAGAACCAAAGATACTTCTTACTACGAAAACTACAACTACGCAATTGGTGCTGGAACTGAACCCGGTTCAACGTTTAAGCTTGCTTCCTTAATGGCTCTTATCGAAGATGGTTTGGCCAAGCCCGGCGACATTTACGACACCCATGGTGGAGTGGTGACTTTCGGCAACAGACTTATGAAAGATTCACACGAAGGTGGATTTGGTAAGATTACTCTTGCGGAAGCCTTTAAACTGTCATCCAACACAGCCATTTCTCAGGCTGTTCATCGCGCTTACGCTAAAAATCCTGAAAAATTTGTCAACCGGATAAAAAGTTTCGGTTTACATAAACCCCATGGGCTCGACATTGCAGGTGAGCGTGAACCAAAAATTAAAACTCCCGGTGATGCCGACTGGTATGGGACAACCTTACCCTGGATGTCGATAGGTTACGAAACAAGGTTAACCCCACTACAAATTCTAGCATTTTACAACGCAGTTGCAAATGATGGAAAAATGGTGAAGCCTCAATTTGTTGAGGAAATTCGTCACCGGGGCCAGGTGGTAAAAAAGTTCAATCCACTGATCCTCAACGAAGCCATTTGCTCAAAATCGACCATTGACCAACTGAAACCAATGCTTGAAAGTGTTGTAGAAGACGGCACTGCAAGCAACCTTAAAAATCCCTTTTTCAAAATTGCAGGCAAAACGGGAACTGCACAAATAGCGTATGATGGCGGGGGCTACATCAAAGACGGTGTGCGAAGATACCAGGCCTCCTTTGTTGGGTATTTCCCCGCTCACAAGCCAAAATACTCCTGCATAGTTGTGGTGAGTGCTCCCAGTAACTCGGTGTACTACGGCAACCTGGTTGCCGGACCTATTTTCAAGGGTGTTGCAGATAAGGTTTATGCTAAAAGCATTGATATGCAAAATTCAGAAAATGAGTTTGATAGCAAACTTGCAGATGCATCTAAAAACTTTATTCAGAAACGTAGTGCTCACATTGATGATGTGAAAATCATTGCCAAACTAGCAGGCAGTTCCGTAAAAATTCCGGCCAATACCACCTGGATTACTATTGTTCAGGAAAAAGACCAATTAACAGCCTTGCCTTATCGTAGTGACAATGAAGAAGTGCCTGATGTTAGGGGAATGGGCCTTAAAGATGCTTTGTTTCTTCTTGAAAACAAAGGGATGAAGGTAAGAGTGAACGGGCGTGGTCAAATAAAAGCACAATCGCTTAAGCCTGGCACACGGGTGAATAAAAACATGCTTATCCTATTAGAATTGTCATGAGACTGCTCAAAGACATATTGTACAAAACAGGCACAGTTGAAATCCACGGGTCAACGAACCTGGCCATTATGGGAATTAGCTCCGACTCAAGGAAAGCTGGGAAAAACAGTCTTTTTGTCGCTGTAAGGGGATATACCACGGATGGTCACCAATTTATTGATACAGCTGTTGAGCAGGGAGCCATTGCCATTGTTTGCGAAGCATTACCTGAGATCAGAAATGAAAAAGTGACCTGGATTGTTGTTCGGGATTCAGCGATTGCATTGGGCCTTGCTTCAGCCAACTTTTACGACAACCCTTCAGCAAAACTTAAGTTAATTGGAATAACAGGAACCAATGGTAAAACTACCGTTGCAACACTTCTTCATCAGCTGTACAGTAACCTCGGTTACAAAACAGGCTTGATTTCTACTGTCAGAAACATCATTGTGCAGGAAATCAGCCCCAGTACCCACACAACTCCTGATCCTGTATCGCTGCAAAAATTGTTGGATGAGATGGTTAAAGCTGGCTGCACTCATGCATTCATGGAAGTAAGTTCGCATGCTGTTCACCAGCAAAGAATTGCTGGGACTGAATTTACAGGAGCTGTATTCACAAACATCACAAGAGACCATCTCGATTATCACGGAGCATTTGAAAACTATTTCGATGCCAAACAGGCTTTCTTCAATGCATTGAAGGAGGATGCCTTTGCCATTTACAATTCGGATGATGTTTATGGACAAAACATGGTCTCCAAAACAAGAGCCGGTGTAAAATCATTTGGCAAAAACCAATCAGCTGATTTCAGCTTTCGAATTCTTGAAAAAGATTTTGAAGGCATGTTATTGAGAATCGATAACAACGAAGTGTATACACCCATGATTGGCAATTTTAACGCTTCAAACCTAACAGCTGTTTACGCAACTGCAATCATGTTAGGACAGGATAAAGTACGCGTACTTACTACTATTAGTAAATTACGAAGTGTTGATGGACGCTTTCAACACATTAAATCGCCGGACGGAATTACCGGGATCGTCGATTATGCGCACACTCCTGATGCATTAAAAAATGTTCTTGAAACCATAAAAGACATTCGTACAGGAAACGAACAGGTTATAACTGTTGTGGGCTGCGGTGGCGACCGTGATGCCGGAAAACGCCCTCAAATGGCCGCCATTGCTGCAGAATTTAGCAACAAAGTCATTCTCACCTCCGACAATCCAAGGTCTGAAAAGCCTGAGAGCATCATTGCCCAAATGGCAGAAGGGATTGACGCAGTCAACTATAAGAAAACTCTTTCTATCACAGATCGAAGAGAAGCCATCCGGACCGCATGTGCTTTGGCTGTTCCCGGTGATATCATACTCATAGCAGGTAAAGGCCACGAAAAATATCAGGAAATAGGCGGAGTTAGGTATCCATTCGATGATCTCCAGGAAATAAAACAAACCTTTAATCTCCAGGGAAGCTGATGTTCTACTACCTATTTCAATACCTCGACCAACAGTTTGAATTTCCGGGTGCCGGATTGTTCCAGTTTCTGTCTTTCAGGGCATCACTGGCGCTTATTGTTTCATTGCTTATTTCTATGGTTTTAGGCAAGCGCATCATTGCGTTTTTGCAACTCAAGCAGGTTGGGGAAATTATCCGCGATCTTGGTTTACACGGACAAATGAACAAACAAGGCACGCCCACAATGGGTGGCCTCATCATTCTCGCCTGTATTCTGATTCCAACATTGCTGTTCGCAAGGCTTGACAATATCTATATCATCATACTAATTATTTCAACCCTTGGGTTGGGACTTATTGGCTTTCTGGATGATTATATCAAGGTTTTCAAAAAAAACAAAGAAGGTCTTGCCGGTAAATTCAAAGTCGTTGGTCAGGTAGGAATAGGATTGATTGTAGGTGCGATGCTCTACTTCCATCCTGATGTGACCATTCGCAGGCAAATTATTGGGACTGATACCCAGACATCAGCCGGCACGACTGACGCTAAAAGCAGGACAGCCAAGTTTGTCGATGCCAAGGCGCCAATCACAACCATCCCATTTGTAAAAAACCACGAATTCAACTACTCCAAACCACTCGCATTTCTTGGAGATGGATATGAGAAATGGGCCTGGCTGATTTTTATACCTGTTGTTATTTTCATTATTACAGCAGTCTCAAACGGAGCAAATATGACTGATGGCCTTGACGGACTAGCAGCCGGAACTACGGGAATCATAGGGTTTGTGCTGGCAATTTTCGCTTATGTTTCGGGCAACCTCATTTTTGCTGACTACCTCAATATCATGTACATACCCGATTCGGGAGAAATTGTGGTATACATGAGTGCCTTTGTAGGTGCTTGCGTTGGCTTCCTCTGGTACAACTCGTATCCTGCTCAAATTTTTATGGGAGATACAGGGAGCCTTGCCATAGGTGGAATCGTGGCTGTTGTTGCAATTGCTTTGCGAAAAGAGCTTCTTATACCCATCCTTTGCGGCGTTTATCTGGTTGAAAACCTAAGTGTTATGCTGCAAGTGAGTTATTTCAAATACACAAAAAGAAAATTTGGCGAAGGGCGTCGGATTTTCAAAATGGCACCACTTCATCACCACTATCAGAAACTTGGATTTCATGAATCAAAAATAGTTGCTCGCTTCTGGATTGTAGGTGTGGCATTGGCTGTACTCACTATGGTTACACTCAAAATACGATAAAAACATGTCACAAAGGACACAAAAACTCAGCATCCTTGGAGGCGCCGAAAGCGGCGTTGGAGCTGCCATTTTGGGCAGGCTTCAAGGCTGGAATGTGTTCCTGTCTGACATGGGAAAAATCAAAGATGCCTACAAGGCCGAACTCAATGAGCATCAAATTAACCACGAAGAAGGTAAGCACAGTCTTGAAAAACTACTGGATGCAGACTTGATGGTAAAGTCGCCGGGGATTCCTGATACCTCATCGGTAGTTGCTGAGGCCCGGAAACGCGGTATTCAGGTTATTTCTGAAATTGAATTTGCAGGCAAGTATTCCAAGGCCAAACATGTAGCTATAACCGGCACCAATGGCAAAACAACAACTACGCTGCTAACCTATCATATTTTGAAGAAAGCGGGCCTGAATGTAGGTCTGGCAGGCAATGTAGGTAAAAGCCTGGCACGTCAGGTTGCGCTCGAAAGCTTTGATATATACGTAATTGAACTAAGCAGCTTCCAGCTGGATGGCATGTATGACTTCAAGACCGATGTAGCTGTTTTATTGAATATAACACCCGATCATCTTGATAGATACGATTACCAGTTCAGCAATTACGTGTTTTCGAAGTTCCGCATTTTACAACAAATGAAAGCGGATAATGCATTCATTTATTGCTACGACGACCCGGTCATAAAAGAGACTCTTGACGCTCATTCCCTTAATGTCAGCATGCTGCCCTTTTCTTTGAATAAAGAGCTTGCAAAAGGGGCCTTCATCCAAAACGAACAAATTCACTTCAACATAAACGATCCATTTACTATGTCCATTTTCGACCTCGCCCTGCAGGGCAAACACAATCAATACAACTCTATGGCAGCAGGAATTGCAGCCCGGGTATTAGACATCAGAAAAGATGTTGTTCGGGAAAGCCTTATGGATTTTGAAAACATCGAGCACCGTCTCGAATTTGTCACGAAAGTCCACGGCATTGAATTTATTAATGACTCCAAAGCAACGAATGTCAACTCCACCTGGTATGCCCTTGAAAGCATGAATACTCCTGTAATCTGGATTGTTGGAGGCGTAGACAAAGGAAATGACTATGCCATGCTCAAAGAACTCGTTGCTTCAAGGGTGAAGGCCATTGTTTGCATGGGCAAGGAAAACGCCCGGATTCACGAAGCATTTCAGGGCTTGGTTGAACACATTGTTGACACAGCTGGTGCTGCGGAAGCTGTAAAAGCGGCTTACCTGCTTGGAAAAAAAGGAGATACTGTTCTACTATCTCCGGCATGCGCTAGTTTCGATCTATTTGAAAACTACGAAGATCGCGGAAGACAATTTAAAAAAGCAGTTAGAGAGCTTTAAATAAAAATGACTACTCCCAAAATATATGTAAAAGGAGACCGCACCATCTGGATCGTGGTGATGTTTTTGTCTGCCCTTTCGGTGCTTGCTGTATACAGCTCAACCGGGAAACTTGCATATACTCAACAGGGAGGAAATACTGAGCATTACCTCATCAAACACTCGTTTACTGTGCTCAGCGGTATTTTTTTAATGTACGTTACCCACCTTTTCAATTACAAGGTATTTTCAAGATTGGGACAGCTGCTCATATTTATTGCGGTTCCTTTGTTGGCCATAACCTTGTTTACCGGAACGAATTTAAATCAGGGCAGCAGATGGATAACATTGCCTATTATCAATCTGACCTTTCAAAGTTCGGATGTGGCAAAACTTGCTTTAATCATGTATCTGGCAAGAATCCTTTCTCGAAAACAGGAATTTGTCAAGGATTTTAAACAAGGTTTTCTACCTCTAATGTTGCCCATAGTTTTGATTTGCGGACTGATTCTCCCTGCCAACTTTTCAACCGCTGCGGTTCTATTCATGACTTCTCTGGTGATTTTGTTTTTAGGAAGGGTAAATATTAAATACCTTTTGCTTCTAATTGGTGGCGGTTTAGTTGCCTTTGCTCTGTTTGTAGTAATCGCACTTAACATGAACCTTCCGGGAAGAATTGGAACCTGGAAAGCACGGATTGAAAACTTTAGCAAAGGAGATTCCCAATCCAATTACCAGGCTGAACATGCCAAAATTGCCATTGCCAATGGTGGACTCATCGGAGTTGGTCCCGGAAACTCCAGTCAAAGAAATTTTTTACCTCAGTCATACAACGACTTTATCTATGCCATCATCATTGAAGAGTATGGCCTTTTGGGTGGGATAGCTATTGTCATGCTGTACCTCACGCTGATGTACAGAATTGTAACCATCTTAAGAAATAGTCCTCAAACGTTTGCTTCCTTGCTGGCTTTGGGTTGCGGCCTTTTGTTGGTGTTTCAGGCACTTATCAACATGGCTGTTGCTGTAAACCTATTTCCTGTAACGGGTCAGCCACTTCCCTTAATTTCTATGGGAGGTACTTCGGTTTGGTTTACTAGCATATCAATAGGTATCATTTTAAGTGTAAGTCGCTTTTGCAAAACCGAGAAAGGAGGTGAGCTTGAACCCGCCTAAATTCATTCTTTCCGGAGGTGGTACCGGGGGACATATTTTCCCTGCTGTGGCCATTGCGAATGCACTTCGTGATAATTGGCCAAATGCCGAAATTCTTTTTGTAGGTGCCAATGGACGCATGGAAATGGAAAAAGTTCCTGCCGCCGGTTACAAAATTATTGGACTCAACATTCGCGGAATACAGCGAAAGTTCAGTTTATCAAACCTCACCTTGCCTTTAACCTTGTTTAAGGCGCTTGTAAAAGCCGGAAAAATCATTGATGAGTTCAAGCCCGCTGTTGCTATTGGTGTGGGAGGATATGCTTCAGGGGCACTTCTCTTCATGGCTACCCGAAAAAAAATCCCAACGCTTATTCAGGAACAAAACTCCTATGCAGGTGTAACCAATAAATTGCTTGGCAAAAGGGTAAATAAAATTTGTGTTGCCTACCCAGGCATGGAAAAATTCTTTCCAAAATCAAAATTGGTACTAAGTGGAAATCCGGTCAGAAAAGATTTAATCAATCCAATAGAACGAGCAGAAGCATTAAAGTTCTTTGGCCTGTCGGCCGATAAGCCAAGCCTCTTAGTGGTTGGTGGCAGTTTAGGTGCTCGGTCAGTGAACGAAAGCATTTTAGCAGCTCTGCCATCCCTGCATGCGCAGGGAATACAACTGATTTGGCAAACAGGAACACCTTTTAAAGAAAAAGCCGAAGAAGCCTTGAAAACCGGCAATTATGATGGGTTGGTTACCCGTGCTTTTATTCCTGAAATGCAAATGGCATACGCCGCTGCCGACCTTGTAGTATCGCGTGCCGGAGCACTTGCCGTAGCCGAAATCGCATTGTTGGGCAAAGCCGCAATACTTGTCCCCTTTCCTTTCGCCTCTGAAGACCATCAAACAAGCAATGCCCGAGTTCTTTCTGAGCATGGAGCCGCTGTTTTAATAGCCGATAAGGATGCAGCTACACAATTAAAGACAGCCATTCTTGAATTGATGAAAGACGAAAAACGTCGAAGCGAGCTTGGTAATGAAGCTAAAAAATTCGGTAAACCCGATGCAACCGAAGTTATCGTGAATGAAATCAAAAAACTAATAGAGCGGTAATGGAAACGGGCAAACTGAAATATATCTATTTGCTTGGTGTCGGTGGCATTGGAATGAGCGGCCTTGCAAGGTACTTTCTGAACCAGGGCTGCCAGGTGGCCGGTTATGATAAAACGAGAACTTCACTTACCGATGAGTTGATTGCAGAAGGCTTGAGCATCAGCTTCGAAGACAGCATGAGCACCCTTCCCGAGTTTATTATATCGGGGCCTTCGGCCGAAAAACTTGTTATTTACACTCCTGCCGTTCCGGCAGATAGCTTGCAGCTCAACTTCATCAAAAATGAAGGATTTACCCCGGTAAAACGCGCTCAGGTCCTGGGAATGATTGCTGCGGCCCATAAAACCATTGCGGTTGCAGGCACGCATGGCAAAACAACCACCTCCACAATGATTGCCCATGTATTAAAGCATGCCGGACTTGATCCTGTAGCCTTTCTGGGTGGTATTTCTGTAAATTATGGTTCAAATTACCTTCGTGGAAATGCCAAAAGTATTTTGGTAGCTGAAGCGGATGAATTCGACAGATCATTTTTAACCTTGCATCCTGATTCAGGAATCATTACATCGACAGACGCCGATCATCTGGATATCTATGGCAAGCCGGCTGCACTTCTGGAATCATTTTCAGATTTTGCCAAAAGTGTGAAGCGCAAACTGGTGCTTAAAAATGGCCTGCCTCTTTCACAAGATATTTATAACAAGGCAACCACATACCATACGAGTCTGCCTTCAGATGTATTGCTGGAATCTTGTAGCATCGAAGGCGATAAATATGTTTTCAGTGTTCGCTGCGGTACCAAAATCATAAAGGACATTCAATTGGGAATTCCCGGTTTTCACAATGTTGAAAACGCACTTGCAGCGATTGCAATTGCTTTGGATTTGGGCATCTCCGAAAGTAAAATAAAAGAAGGTCTGGAAACTTTTAAAGGAGTCAAGCGCAGGTTTGAATACATTTTGAAAAGCAACAACTTGGTTTACATTGATGACTATGCGCATCATCCGGAGGAGTTAAAGGCGTTTATCGGCTCCGTTCGGGAAATGTATCCAAACAAAAGACTTTCCGGCATTTTCCAACCTCATTTATTCAGCCGTACAAGAGATTTCATGGATGGATTTGCGGAAAGTTTGTCCATGCTGGACGATGTTTATCTCATGGAAATTTATCCGGCTAGAGAAAAACCCATTCCGGGTATTACTTCTTCTGCCCTTCTTGAAAAAATGAATCACCCTTCGGCTAAACTTGTTGATACTGAAGAGTTTTTAAAAATCATATCAGAAAATCAACCTGAAGTCCTCCTTACCATGGGAGCAGGCGATATTGATCGACTTGTAAGTCCCTTGAAACATCTTCTGGCAACAAAAATTGAAAAATATGAAAGCCAAGGCTAAACAAATACTTATTTGGAGCTGCACGCTGGTATTGGCTTTGGCTCTGTTTGGGTTTGTAAACAACCGAAGAAAAAATGCGCTCTGTAAGCAGGTGAATGTAGAATTCACGGGCAACCCTGAATTGAAGTTTGTAGGTAAGGAAGAAATTCTTGATTTGCTTTTTGCAAAAGGATTCAGAATTGAGCAGGTGCCGGTGGGGAGCATTAACCTGATGAATATTGAGAAGGAACTGGGGCTTCATCCTGCCATCAGAAAAGCCGAAACATTTTTCAGTTCAGGAAACACTCTGAATATCATCATCACTAAACGAGAGCCTATTTTAAGGGTTTTTGATGCATCTGGCGAATCGTATTACTTGGATGAAGATGGCGATTACATGCCTCTCATGGACACATACACTGCGCGTGTACCGGTTGCTTCGGGTAATATAACTGAGAAAATGCCCGGCAACAATGTTAAAAAAATTCTTCAGAACGACAGTCTGGCTGAGGCTTACATCCTTGACGACCTGTTTATGATAGCTTCCGCCGCAAGGCGGGATACCTTTATATGGGCTCAACTTGAACAGTTAAATGTTTTGCCTGATAAAGAAATTGAACTTATTCCGGCCATCGGGCCGGGAAGAGTTCTATTAGGAGATGCCTCAGGCATCAGCGATAAATTCAAAAGACTCAGTCTTTTTTACAAAGAGGGCCTCCCTAAGGCTGGCTGGAGTAAGTACAGCTCCGTTAACCTGAAATTCAACAACCAAATTATCTGTACTCAAAACACTTATTGATTATGGAATCAGAAATCATCGTAGGCCTTGACATAGGCACCACAAAAATTGTAGCAATTGCCGGTCGGCGCAATGAACACGGGAAAATTGAAATTCTCGGACACGGCAAATCCACCTCCATCGGTGTAAAAAGAGGTGTGGTGTCTAATATTGAACGAACCGTTCAAAGCATCCGCACAGCTGTTGAAGAGGCCGAAGACCATGGCATTGACATTAAAATGGTGCATGTTGGTATTGCCGGACAACACATTAAAAGCTTACAACATCACGGGTATTTGACGCGGCCCAATTATGAGCAGGAAATTTCACAAAATGATGTAGATGCCTTAACGCAAGACATGTACAAGTTGGTGATGCTCCCCGGCGAAGAAATTATCCATGCCATTCCGCAGGAATTCATCATTGATAATGAAAAAGGTATCAAGGATCCCATTGGGATGTGCGGTATCAGAATGGAAGCCAATTACCATATAATTACTGGTCAGGTTGCAGCGGCTAAAAACATTTACAAATGCGTAAATCGTTCAGGTCTCGAAGCAGCTGAACTTATTCTTGAGCCTCTCGCTTCGGCCGAAGCGGTATTAAGCAAAGAAGAAAAAGAAGCAGGAGTGGCCCTGGTAGACATTGGCGGTGGTACAACTGACATAGCTATTTTTCAGGAAGGCATTATCCGCCATACGGCGGTGATTGCCCTGGGTGGTGATATCATTACCGAGGACATTAAGGAGGGTTGTTCGATCATAAAAGATCAGGCCGAAATGCTAAAAATCAGATTCGGATCTGCTCTTTCGAGCGAAAGCAAGGAAAACGAAATAGTTTCTATTCCCGGCTTGCGAGGACGTGAACCCAAGGAAATCAGCTTGAAAAATCTTGCCAACATCATTCAGGCGAGAATGGAAGACATCATTGAGCACATTTACTATGAGATTAAAAACTCCGGATTTGAGAAAAAACTTATTGCAGGAATCGTAGTAACCGGCGGTGGAGCCAAACTAAAGCATGTTGCTCAATTGATTGAATACATGACCGGAATGGATACCCGCATCGGATACCCCAATGAGCATCTCGCAAAAGCACCCGAAGAAATTGCATCTCCCATGTATGCCACTGCCGTGGGATTGGTAATTAAGGGCTTTGAACGAAACGAAACAATGAAGCAAAGAGAAGAACTTGTGAAACAAGGAAAGAAGCCAAAACAAATCAAACCTCCAGGGTTTTTTGATGCGCTATTTGCCAAAACAAAAACATTCTTCGAAGAAGACAACGACCAGAATTCATAAATCAAAAACAACTAATACAACAACCATATTATAAAATCCAGAATCATGAACGAGAAGAAAGAACTGAACATGACCTTTGAAATGCCAAAGCCACAATCATCAATCATTAAGGTAATTGGTGTTGGTGGAGGAGGCAGTAATGCCGTTAACCACATGTTTCGTCAGGGAATACGAGGCGTAGATTTCATTGTTTGCAATACTGACCAGCAAGCGCTTGATGCAAGTCCGGTTCCTTTAAAGATTCAGTTAGGGTCAACCCTTACCGAAGGCCGCGGAGCAGGATCAATTCCTGAAGTAGGAAAAAACGCTGCCATTGAAAACATCGAAGAGCTTAAACAAATTCTTTCGAGAGATACCAAAATGGTATTTGTAACTGCTGGCATGGGCGGCGGCACCGGCACTGGGGCTGCTCCTGTAATTGCAAAAGTTGCAAAAGACATGGGAATCCTCACCGTTGGTATTGTAACTGTACCATTCACTTTCGAAGGTAAAAAACGTAAACTTCAGGCTACTGAAGGACTGGAGGAACTTAAGAACGCCGTTGATACCATTTTGATCATCTCGAATGATAAACTTCGCGAAATTCACGGAAATCTTCAATTGCATGCTGCCTTTGCAGAAGCTGACAATGTCCTCACCACCGCTGCGCGCGGTATAGCGGAAATAATAACCGTTAGCGGATACGTAAACGTTGACTTTGCCGATGTTCAAACAGTGATGAGCAATGGAGGTTCTGCAATTATGGGAGCTGCCATGGCCGAAGGTGAAGACCGTGCTATGAGAGCAGTTGAAGGCGCGCTTTCTTCTCCCTTGTTAAACGACAACAGAATTGTAGGCGCAAAACACATCCTTATTAATATCAGTGCCGGTACCGAAGGTGTTCACCTCGATGAAATTGGAGAAATTATTGACCACATTCAGGACGAAGCAGGAAGTTCTGCGAATGTTATTTTTGGAACAAACACAGAAGAGTCGCTTGGCAGTAATATTTGTGTTACGCTTATAGCCACAGGCTTTAACACTGGCGAAGAGGTTCAGGAACGTGTAGTTATGAAAATGGATGAAACACCAGCTACAAAACCTCAAATTCCTAATGTAATTGTTGCCCAACCGGAACCCAAGCCGGTAAATTTCTATACTGAAAGCAAGCCCGATTTGAAACTCACAAAAGATGAGTCGGTACTAATCGAAAATGCTGAGAGCCGTCCTGAACTTATGTTCACGATGAAAACAGTAAACGAAAATGAGATACATGTAGAGGAAGATATTGTTCTAACACCTGAAGAAGAGCATATGAAAAAATCAAAAGAGCGTTTGGAAAACCTGCGAAAACTATCTGATAAAATAAAGGCTCCGGCTCCGGTAAGTGACTTGGAAAATATCCCTGCTTTCAGAAGGAAAAACATAAATCTAAATTCGGTTGACTATTCGCACGAGACTCAAATTTCGCGTTACACATTAAATGAAAACAGCGACGACAAGAAACTTGAGATTCGCCCAAACAATCCATTTCTTCACGATAATGTTGATTAATCATGACTCTTGAAGAAAAAATCAATGCCGATATCAAGCAAGCCATGCTTGCCCGTGAAAAAGAAAAGCTGGAAGCCCTCAGGGCTGTTAAATCTGCAGTTCTGTTAGCCAAAACCGAGAAAACCGGTGCTGAGCTTGATGAACAAATTGAGACTAAACTTTTGCATAAACTGGTTAAGCAACGAAAAGACGCTGCCCTTATTTACAGGGATCAAAACAGACCTGAACTTGCTGAAGTTGAGGAGTTTCAAGCCTCGGTAATTGAGAAATACCTGCCTGAAATGCTCAGTGAAAGTGAAGTTAACCTCATCATTGATAAGATAATCGCAAAATCTGGCGCGGTTTCTGCTAAAGATATTGGTCGAATCATTGGCGAAGTATCTAAAGAAGTTGCGGGTCGTGCTGAAGGCAAACTCGTAGCGGAACTTGTAAAAAAGAAAGTTAGTTAATAATTTGGTTGTTGTATTACTTGAAAAAGCCCCGGTGGTTCGGGGCTTTTTCTTTTAACGAAGAAGTAGACTACGAAGCTTTGCAATCGCAGCCTGGTTCTGAGGAGCATGAATGGCATTCATAACTTTCTGTTTCTCTACTGAGGTCAAATGAAAATTCATTGAAATAATGTTATCTCCCGGCGCAACAGCCGGGTTTAAATCCATTTCGACAAACTCAATTTGTCCTCCAAACCATTGTCTTGCATACATCATCAATTCTTCGTGTTGATAGTCTTGAATCCTGAATAAGTTTTCATACACATTGCCAAGCGGCGATGCCAGAAGTTCTGAAATCGTTTTCTTGTTGGGCGTCTTCAAATCATACGATTTGTGATTCTCACGTATTTGAAGAAAAATAACCTTACTGCAATTTTGAGCAAGCCAATTTCGGAAATGAAATAAATATCGAAGCGATGTTTTGGTTCCGTAATTATCTCTGAAGCCGGCATCCATAACTTCGAGAATAGGATTGCTGGGTAGTGAAACAGAAGGCAAAATGTAAGGAAAAGTTGCACTCATCCTGATGGCCGAAGAGAACCTGAGGCTGTCGGCCCGCTGGTCTTTGAAAAAACGAGTAAATTCAATGTCCTCAGGAACGCTCTTGATAATCGTTCCTGATTGCGCAGGCGTAAATGTTAAATATGAAACAGGTTGAGGACTGATGAGCAGACGCCTCCCATCATTAATGACCGTTGGCGTAAAAACCATCCATGGAATTAATCCACGATGCTCATGTTCAGAATAAGCAGCAATGGATTTATTCAATACACCTTCTGTATTTTCATGCAATACCCTTTCGAACTCATACCCCCGATCTCGGGTATATTGAATTCCGGCTACCTGAACACGCTGAAGTCGCAAAAACACATCATTTACTGCGAGCGAGAAGCCAATCGGATTGAGCATATCCTTTGAAATTCTCTCAGCATAATAGTGGTCGTATAGCTTGATTTTCGAATCTGTTAATGACCTCAAATAGAGCTCGCGGAAATAGGCGGCACCAATCATTCCACCGGATGAGCCGCAAATCAGGCGGGTATTTCTCATCAGTCGGCCTTCACAGGCCGAATCTGCCATTTGAAGCGAATACAGGGTCCACAAAGCAGATTTGAGTCCGCCGCCACTTACATTTAAAAACACAATAGCTGGTTTTCCCAGCTTTCCCACAGAAGCATTGTTCTTCCAATTAATCAGTGATTTTAGCCCCACTTCTGAGTCTAATTTCATGCTTGCTAACTTCTGTTGGTCGAATATCATCGAGTCAGGAAGCTCTGCCTGAAAGCTATCATAAACGAGACCATAGGCGCGATTGCGTTTACCAAACCATTCATAGCCCGATAACCAATTGATAGACAAGGCCAGAATTAAAAAAACCGGAACAGACCAATTTTTCAACCACGTATGAAATGCGCTTGCAAGCATCAACAGCATGGTCAGGCTTAAAAAAATACTTGCAGCTGCCGGAATCATAAACAAAGGGATATCTCGAAAAAAACCAAGAAAGAGCATAGCTAATACAACAGCAATCTCAAAAATAGCGGCTGCGGTGTGGTTTTGCCGAAACACTTTTGAAATCAATTCACGGTCATAATGAGCAGTATCGCGGGCTTTTCGAATACGAAAACCCGAAATATAAGTATCTACAAATTCCAAAGACTCGGGCCGGGACGATTCACTGATGCGTTGCCAGCTATTGCTTTTAAGCTGCACTCTTCTTGTCCTTCTCAGCTCCCTCTTCTTAAGAATATCAACACCAAACATTCTGAAAATATCCTTAGAAACCGTGAAGAAATAAGTCAGGCTTAATACATAAAAGAACAAAGCGCCTAAAACAAAGCCGGACAGGTTGAAAACAATATCTGTTTTTGTGACATTTTCGAAATTAACCTGAAAGTGAAAAGTGCTAAACAGATAAACCAAAATGTAAGCAAGCGGAAATGCAAAATTATTGACGGTATACTTCACAAATGGGCGCGAAACCGAAGCAAGAAAATGAAAGCGGTGAGAATTTACTATATAACTGGCAATCTGAAATGCCATAATAAACGCACCACAGCAAGCGCCCAATATGAGATAAGAAAAGAAATCAACCCGCCCCAAATACTCAGGATCCTGAAATAAAAGAGGAACTCCAAAATCATTACCCCACCACCTGAGAATGAAACCGGCAAGGAAAATCCAAAAGGCTACAAGTATTAAATTGTATTTCAGGTGAACTAGAAAGAGCTTTACCGGAAAAAAATGGTAAATGCTAGTTAGCAGATTCACGATTGAAGACTTCATTTGTGAAAGATATAAAAACCCCACTTACACATTAAACCTGATTTTATGACCTCATTTGGATCATAACCTTTAGTAGAATAATTTATTATGTGCAATTTCTGAATGCTTTCACAAACCAACAACTCACTATTTTAATTCCAGAAGTTGTTAAATCATTTCAAACCTGATTCCGGGGTATAAAATTCAAAGAAGAATGTTGCCCTCTTTAAATCGTAATCCTCATTACAAATTAGATTAAGCACCAAAATCTAGCCCTTCGAAACGAATTTCAAAGCCCTTAAACAGTAAACGTATTTAGGTTAGCTCTTAGGTTGTTTTGGAGCTATTTATTATCCGGTTTACAATATCCAAAATTTCCGCTTCCTTACGAACGGCTTGTTCTGTAAACAAATCAGCATCAGATAACGCTTTCTTCACAAATTCAGCATCTTCAAAACCGCTGCAGTTAATTTTCACATTCAAACCCGCACCTAAAACTGCTGTCCTTGCGCAAAGAGCACCAACTCCGGCATCTGAAACTGAGTTGGGATTGCCTTCTCGAGCCATTTCCATAAGCAAATCCATACTGAGGAGACTCAACTCCATCACCTTTAAAGGCGTTGAAATTGCAAAACGAGTAGCTTCATTGATAGCTACCTTTCTTGAGGTCTTTTCTTCCTCTGTTCCTTTCGGAAGTGCAAAAGCATCCATAATTCTGTTGAATGCCCTGGTATCCTCATCAACCAACTGTAGCAGCTGTTTCTTAATATTTTCCGCTTTTTCAGCAACATCCGAAAACTCCTTCCAGCGATTGTCCCAACCTCTTTTATGCGAACTTAAATTAGCAACCATGCCACCCAGAGCGATGCCAAGTGTTCCCACATAGGCCGAAATGGAACCTCCACCGGGAGCCGGCGATTCTGAAGATGTTTCATTGGCAAAGCCCTTCAGCGTCATTCGAATCAATCTTTCTGATGAATCGTCTTTCAGCAAGTACTCAATGACTCGTTTCTCAGGTTCAAATGGACCAAGCTCGTCCAGTCCCATCGACTTCACAGCAATTTTTATCAGCTCTTCGTCAGATACCCCTGTTGAGCGCTGCTGCTTTTCAAGAAAATACTTTCCGGCATCCAGGAGGCAATTCAAAGGTAACAAGCCTACAAGTTCCGATCCGCTTACACGTATACCACGGGCCTCGGCTTTTTTACAAACCTCATCAAATGCAATATGTACAGGCGTTACATTGATATTGGTGAGATTCATGGATATCTGCGCAACACCATACTCTTCAATGAACCATCCAATAGCTTTTACAGCTTTAAGCGATCCGGGAATGTGCACCTGATTGCCTTGCTCATCCTTCACAATTTTCCCGGTAATTGGGTCGCCTTCGCGTAAAACCCTGCCACGCTCGCGAACATCAAATGCGATGGAATTCGCCCTTCTTACAGAAGTTGTATTCAAATTGACATTGTAAGCAATTAAAAAGTCACGGGCCCCGATAACAGTTGCTCCTGCACGAGCAGGCATTTCAACCGGGCCAAAATCAGGTTTCCATTCAGGAAGTAATATCTTTTTGAAAAAACCTTCATATTCGCCTGCACGAATTTCACTTAAGTTGTTTCGCCCCGGAATAATGGCTGCTGCTTCATAAAGATATACCGGAATATGCAGTTGCTCACCTACGCGGCGCGCGAGTTTTCTTGCATATTCAGCCGTTTCTTCCATAGATATATTGGAAATTGGAATCAGTGGGCAAACATCCGTAGCTCCCATACGAGGGTGTTCACCCTTATGGCCCGACATATCAATAAGTTCTGCCGCCTTCTTTATGGCTAGATAGGCTGCTTCAATGACTGCAACTGGCTCGCCAACAAACGTCACAACCGTTCGGTTGGTTGCCTTACCCGGGTCCACATTCAGTAGTCTGACGCCATCCACTGATTCTATTTCATTGGTTATCTGGCGAATAATATCCATATTTCTTCCTTCGGAGAAATTAGGAACGCACTCAATAATTTGTTGCACAACATCAATTTTGGTTCTGCAAACCTAAGCAAACAATATTGATTCAAAAAAGCAGGATACACATAACTAGACTGCATGATTTTCCTGAAATCATGTAATATTTGCCATCAACCAGTTACTTCATCGGACGCCCTTTGGCCACCGGACTGGCGTTCCAGGGATCTTCCGGCCAGGCATGTTTGGGGTACCTTCGCTTTAACTCCTTTTTTACTTCGAAATACGTATTGTTCCAAAAGCTTCGTAAGTCAGAGGTGACTTGAACCGGCTTGTAACCTGGCGACAAAAGATGAAGAATCACTCCATTTTTTCCTGCATTCACCTTAGGTGTTTCTGCCAAGCCAAATAACTCCTGAAGTCTCACTGCAAGAACTGGTGGTTCTCCTGAAGCTGAATAAACAAGTTTAATTGCGGAACCTGTTGGAACCTGTATTGTTTCAGGAGCCAGTTGAGCGAGTCTTTGTTGTGTTTCCCAATCCATCGAAGCCAGCAAGACTTCCTTGAGGTTAATTCGTTTCAAATCATCTACCTTCTTAATCTGTTGCAGAAAGGCTCCAAGCCAAATGGCTGGATCTCGAAGTAATTCAGATGTTTGAACATCGGGCCAGCCCTCTTCAGGATTCCAGGATCGAAGTGATAATATTCTGTTTTGAAATTGCTCAAATGTTTGATCAAACGTAAGTAATGCTTCTCCTTCCTTTCTTAAGGCTTCAGTAATCGCAATTACTATCTTGTTAGGATCTGGATTTAAAATTGGTTTTGATTGAAGAACCAAAGAACCAATACGCAAATCTGAATTTGCAATTAAACCTCCTTTTCTAGTATCCCACGAAATACTTTCAACTTGTTGAACGAGGTGAATAAGATCCTTCGGATCTAGAGGAGAAGCCAGGAAAATTTTACCTCCTCCTTCGCGCACGTCCGCATGCGCAACGGCAAGCCATGGTTCGTCGGCCAATTCATCATTATGTCCGGCAACTACGTATTTTCCATTGGCTAATTGAAACCTTGCATTGTTTCCCGGCTTTGCGGCAGCAATTCTTTCCGGATAGGCATATGCCAGTAAAAGTCCGGTATCAAAAACCTGAACCGGTCCATTATTCGCCTCCAAACCAAGCAGTCGCCGATAGGACTCCGCTATTTTCTCAATTCGTTGAAAACGTTTGTTCAAATGATTGGAAGTCCGGCTTCGCCTCAAGGCCTCTATCCGAAGATTGATGTCGATTCCCGCATCCTTGCCTAGCGGATCTCTTTCTTCCAAAATAGCGGCCACGTCGGTTGCCAGCTGTTTCATTTGTTCGCCCCGGGCACTTAACAACATGTGAGCGATTCGTGGATGACAGGGCAATCGAAGCATTTCTTTCCCGTGTGGAGTAATTTTGAAATCCTCCAAAGCATTTAAGCGCTCCAGAATTTCTCTTCCGCCCGCAAGGGCGGATGCAGGGGGAAAAGTAAGCCAACTCAAAGATTCTGGATTTTGTATTCCCCAGGCGGCAAGATCAAGGACAAGGGGCGCAAGATCAGCCTGAAGAATTTCAGGAGTCCGATGCTCTTCCAATCGGCTATGGTCTGCAAGCGACCACATGCGGTAGCAAACACCGGGACTTAATCGGCCGGCTCGGCCGGCTCGTTGATCAGCAGAATCCTTGGAAACACGAGTAGTTTGTAATCGTGATAAGCCCGAAGATGAATCAAATATGGCGCTTCTGGTGAAGCCTGAATCAACTACAATGCGCACACCTTCAATGGTGAGCGAAGTTTCTGCAATTGATGTAGCTAACACTACTTTTCTTCTCCCTTGTTTGTCAGGCAAAATAGCTGCAAGCTGAGCATTATGAGGCAGTTGGCCGTACAAAGGATGAATCTGGCAAGCAAGATTCTTTTGTTTTAGCAGCTCCTCACACTGTTTTATCTCCGCCTCGCCTGGTAAAAACGCCAGAATGTCTCCCTCCTCTTCACGCAATGCCTGAAGAATAACCATAAAAGTGGCATCTGCAACAAGCTCCGGAACGCTACTTCCGCTGTATTTTAACTCAACAGGAAACATTCGCCCCCGGCTTTCGATAACCGGTGAATTTAAAATACTGCTTAAGCCCGGTAAATTCAAAGTGGCCGACATCACAAGGATCCGTAAATCGGGGCGAAGCACCTGTTGAGCCTCACGACAAAGCGCGAGAGCCAAATCTGCATTCAGACTTCGCTCGTGGAATTCATCAAAAATGACCATGCCAACTCCATCCAGACTATTGTCATTTTGCAGCATTCGAGTTAGTATTCCTTCAGTAAGAACCTCTAAACGAGTATTCTTACTTACTTTGTTTTCGAACCTCACACGATACCCAATCTCTGAACCTAATTCGCTTCCGTGAATCTCAGACATTCTTGCGGCAATGGTTTTCGCAGCGAGTCTGCGTGGCTCCAGCATAAGTATTTTCTGTCTATTGAGCCAGGGTTCTTCCAAGAACCGGAGAGGAAGCAGCGTGCTTTTTCCTGCACCGGGCGGTGCAGAAACAATTAGTGTATTTAATTCTGCCAGGCTGGCAAGAACCTGAGGCACAATCTCAAGAATTGGTAAATGATGAGTATCGTATGACAAACTATAAAGCAGATAAGTAACTTGAAAGGAGCGCAAAATTACAATACACCGGCTAAATCAATTCTTAATGATTGATTTGGGGACAAGAGCTAGCCAAATGTCTGATTTCAGGATATGGCAGTTAAATGGTTAAACACTTGTTGCCATCTGAATATCAAAGGATGACTCAAGGGGTTTTCTTCACAAAGAACCCTTTAAGTGCGTCCCCTTTCCCTGACAAAGTGAGTATATTGTTTATAGCATTTTTTGCTGATCCAAGCACTTTATTCTTCTCCATTGAGTTTCTCAGTTTTTCATCTGCAGAATCTGCAGAGATAAACTCTGTTCCTTCTCTGATTTCTTCGGATGTAGAAGGAGCCTTGGAGGTACGAAACCTGGTTAAACTGATGCCGGTAGCCTTGACAAACCTCGTGCTAAACCCATGATTGACCATTAGTTTTTTGAGCGTTGAAGGTGTGTAATACGACAAATGCTCAGGCCAACCGATTACGTTGTAACTTCCTTTTAAATAGTACCTTAAAAGTGAATTGAAGTTTGGAGTTGTGATATACAAAGCGCCTCCGGGACGTAGAATTTTATGAAATGCCTTTACTTCATCATTAGGCGTATTGATGTGCTCTATAACCTCGAATGAGGTAACTAAATCGAATTGACCCGGTTGATAATGCTCAGGATTCAAGACTCCTTTTTGCATTTTGATTCCTTTTGACTCACAAATTTCTATGGCCTTATCAGTGAACTCGGTTCCGTAAACTTCCCATCCTCTTGTTTTTGCTACCTCAAGAAAATAGCCAATTCCACAACCAACATCAATGAGCTTATTCGTTTTCCTGAATGGCTCAAAGGTGTCCAAAATTTCGTTGTACCTTTTTATGGTTAAAGGACTTAAATAATCATTTCGGCCATATCCCTTGTAATAATCTTCAAGTTCCTCCATGCTTGGATTTCTTGACGAAAAAACCATGCTACAACGACTGCACTTGCATAACCAGGCAAATTCGTAGCCCGGCAAAGCCTTTAATTTTTCGCTTCCACATAAAATGCATTTTTTCAGGACGTTCTCCATCAGAATCAAGTTGTGTATTAAATCACCAAATAATTATTTCATAAGGAACACAGGTCAAATTTTCTTCCTCGACTGAATACGATTATTTGGATTCATGAAATAAATTTAATCCGTTTATTATGAGTTAAGTTAAGCATTGTTGCCCTTTATTGAAAACACTAACCCTTGTATTCTTCAGGCTACTACTGCAGGTTACGATGACAAAAAACCGAAGCATAGCAAATAAACTAATTCAAAACAATTCTTGATATCAAATGATAAGAAAGACCTGTTTCAATATTTGCTAGGTTATTTAACCAATGCTTTTTTCACCTTACGCATTGCCCGAACATATGGTCTTAAGCGATCATACCAATGCAGAATTGAAGGGTAATCCGTATGAGCTTTTACCGGCAATGCCATAATAGCCTCAAATTCACCTTCGGTTAGACCTAATTTTTTGATCAAGTATTCTCGGTCTTCCAACAACAACTCTTCACTAGGATATGGATTTTTTTTAATCTCATCTAGCGCCTCTTCACGACTAATTTGTCCTGAACAAATCAATGTGCTCAAGTGAGACTTTCTCTTATCAACACCAAATTTTTTATAAAGGATAAAACCCTGATAAAAGCGGGTAAAGATGTTTTCGTAGTGTTTGCCACCGTAATCACGCCATCCGAGTTCTTCCTGAATAAACTTTTTAACGGCCGACTTTTCGTAATCAATCCAATTCAAAGGTGCATAAGTTTTAAGGCCTTTAATTTTCATTAGATACCAGCCTCTGGTCACACCCAAATAAGGGAATGTTTTTAAAGGCACTTTCCCAAATTTCTTGTGAATTGCCTTCATGTTGATAATGTCGTACTTAAAATGAGTGAAGGTAGGTGGCAACCAACCTTCTGTAACTGTATTGTGGCCTGTGAGGATGTACTTAATGCCTTTTTCGTTAGCAATTTTAAAAACAGCTGCAGCGTAGGCATTGTCGGTTGGCACATCAATATCAAGAACTGAAGCCTTCATGTATGATAATTGCAAATCCTTGATTTCATTCCAGTCAATAACATAGGTGAATAAATCAAAGCCCAGTTTTTTGACAAGATTCTCAATATTCATAACCGACAACTCTGTGTTCCATCCGTTGTCTACATGCAAAATCAATGGTCTCAATCCCCATTCCTTTGCTTTATAAGATAAATAGGTGGAATCTACTCCGCCGCTTACCCCAATCAGGCAATCGTAATCTTTGTTTTTACCCCATGTTTTGATTTCGGTCAGCATGGCCTGCAGCGCAACATCTGCTTCATTTCCGCGCTTAACAGTTCGTAAAGCCATATCATCATAAATATGACAAACAGAACATACACCTTTGGCATCAAAAGTAATTGCCGGGTAATCATTGGTATCTAGAATGCATCGTGAGCAAACCTGGTAGTCTTGTTTCATCCTTTTAGCGCCTCTTCTAAGAAGTTCAGGTAGTTTTTAGGTGCCGAAAAATACTCATAATAGATTTGATACGCATTTTTTCCTTGTTCAATTCTTTCATTTTCCGACAAATGTGCCCATTTTTCAAGGGATTCGGCAATTAATTCCGGTCCGGCATTCTTGGGAAGAAGCACCCCGCTGTAATTGTTTTTAACAATCTCAGAAACGCCTCCGACATCAACTGAAAGCACACCAATACCGTGACCCATGGCTTCCATCATAGAAACAGGTAAGCCTTCGGAACTACTTGTACAAATCAATAAATCAGGATGTTGATTCCTGAAAAAATCAAACACCTGCGCTTTCGTTAATTCACCGGCAAAAGAAAATGTAATATTCTTTAACTGCCCAAGTTCTTTGTAGGCCAAATCCTGCAAACGGGTATTCTTATCAGGTGCATCGCCAATGTGCGTCCAGTGAATCTTCGACGTATGCACTTTTGTCAGCGCATAAACAATTCGTTCCAGCTGCTTAACAGGATCAATAAAAGCCAACGAAACAATATGCAATGTTTGGTAAGCCGATACTTGAATCTGTGGTTCAGGCATGGCATCTGTGCCTAGGTAAGATCTTCTGATTTTCCCGGGCGCAATGCCCGGAAGTTTTTGTTGGGTGTATGTTTTTCCGGCTTCTGAAATTGCGTAAATACCATCAATTGTTTGAGCCACCCAAGGCCGAAGCGGCAAATAATTACCCGCACTTCGTTCGAAAAAACAATCCCATCCATGAATTCTTGTAACCACCTGGTATGCAGGATAAGTCTGCTTAATCCCGGCAAGGCCGACCGTAACGTAAAAAAACCAATACGAATACAATGTAACCTGCTCCGCAGGATGATTGTGCTTCTTAAGCAGTATTCTTAACTCCTGCTCAAATTTATTGGCCATTGATCGGAATCCAATCAGGGTTTTTAGATGAAAGGAACTGAATTTTTGTCCGTAAGCATCATTAATATAGCGCCTTTCAAGTCTGTTAACCGAATCAAAAGCCTGCGAAAGTGCCTTCAGCTTATCTGCCTTACCGGCAGAGATTTTTAATTCAATCAATTCAGCATTTTCAGGCAAACGGAAACGTTTGAGTGAATGATCGACGCGATGACTTTCGGGTATGATTACATAAATTTTTAAGAAATGCTTGGCAATCACAAATAGCTCAGATTCCAGAAATGGCTCACCAATCCCATAAGGATAGTCAGTAACAACCAAATAGAGGTAATTTCGGTTTTCCTTCACGCCCTAAAGGTAATATGAAGAGAGATGATAGGCAATTTGTACTTTTGAGGCATGATTGCCATCATTGATTACGACATGGGAAACATTGGCTCAGTAGCCAATATGCTCAGGAAAATTGGACAAAAATCCATTATTACGCGTGAGCCTGAACAGATTCATGCAGCTGAAAAACTCATTCTGCCTGGCGTGGGCGCATTTGACAGTGGCATGGAACAACTCGAAAAGCTGGGATTGTCTGAGCTTATAAAGGAAAAAGTCCTGAATCAAAAAACGCCCATTCTCGGAATTTGTCTGGGTGCTCAGCTCATGCTTGAACGCAGCGAGGAAGGTCAAAAAACGGGACTTGGATTAGTAAAAGGCGATGTGGTTCGATTTCATTTTGGTCCGGAATTAAAATTAAGAATACCCAACATGGGTTGGAAGCCAATCAGCTTAGCTAAATCAGGTAAATTGGTTGATGTTTTGCCGGATGAACCGCGATTTTATTTTGTGCATTCATATCACTTCAACATGGAAAATACCGACGATCAGTTGCTCATGAGTGAATATGGATACCCTTTTTGTTCTGCTTATCAGCGCGATAATGTGGCAGGAGTTCAGTTTCATCCCGAAAAAAGCCACAAGTTCGGAATGGCCTTGTTACGTAATTTTTCAGAGATTAATTCATAGTTATGTATCAGTCAAGAGTGATTCCGGTGCTTCTTTGTAATCTAGAAGGCAGTCTGGTTAAGACACAAAAATTTAAAAAGCCGGTGTATGTAGGAGACCCGGTAAATGCAGTCAAGATCTTCAATGACAAGGAGGTAGATGAGTTGATTTTTCTGGATATAAGTGCGAGCGCTCAGGGGCGAAAACCCAATATTAAATACATACGCGAAATAGCCACTGAGGCCTTCATGCCTTTGTGCTATGGAGGTGGGTTATCGAATTTAGAAGACATACGCGCTGTCATTAAAGCA
>Ga0169931_10000600_pt1 | contig 59738 bp, 58 predicted proteins | sample Kivu_15m_20L_FD_129675 | JGI IMG/M metagenome (GOLD analysis project Ga0169931, IMG submission 129675) | Freshwater microbial communities from Lake Kivu, Western Province, Rwanda to study Microbial Dark Matter (Phase II) - Kivu_15m_20L... | ecosystem: Environmental > Aquatic > Freshwater > Lake...
CGCTGTGTCATATTGCATGTTCGAGCTCGCTACTCAATGCTCACCGTCCGCGGGGTGTTGCATGATCGGGTCGCTTCGTGGTTCGGTCATTGAACGACGCCATCCAAACATTGTGTTGTTCGAGGTTGGTGGCGTCGGCTATCTGTGTGCGGTGACCCCAGCAACCTTCGCCGAACTTGAACCCACCACCAGCGCGTTTCTTCATGTGCATCACCACATTCGTGAAGATGCACAAACTCTGTATGGCTTTCTCAGTCGTGACGAGAAGGAAACATTCGAGTTGCTTATTTCCGTGCACGGAGTGGGTCCGTCTTTAGCGCTTTCGATTCTCGCGGTTCATTCACCACACTCTCTGGTCGACGTCGTCGCAACTGCAGACTTGTCTGCGCTCACATTGGTGCCGGGTGTCGGAAAGAAAACTGCCGAGCGATTGCTGGTCGAATTGAAGAGCAAGATCACGAGCAATGCGCTCGACAGCATCTCAGGGCGAACAAGTTCACCTGCATCGATAGTTGGTTCTGTGAGAGAGGCACTTGTCGGCCTTGGTTACGGCAACGACGAAATTCGCGACGTGTTGCGCGACATTGGCTCAGCGGGTGATGCAGAGTCATTGTTGCGTGACGCACTGACGAGCCTGGGGGCACGTCGTGCGTGAGGAATTTCTCGACCCCGGCCTACATCATGATCATGAGGCGTCTGAAGAAGCTGGTTTGCGTCCGCGCGAACTCGACGAATTTGTCGGTCAACAAGAGCTGAAGAATCATCTCGACATCGTGTTGGGTGCTGCTCGTCAGCGAGGTGAAGCAGCCGACCACATTTTGCTTGCGGGTCCTCCCGGCCTTGGCAAGACCACAATGGCAGGCATTGTCGCAGTCGAGATGGGGGTCGCGCTTCATGTCACATCAGGTCCGGCACTCGAGCGCGCAGGCGACCTTGCCGCCATACTCACCAAGTTGGGTCATCGTGATGTGTTGTTCATTGACGAAATTCATCGCTTGTCGCGTGTCGTCGAAGAAATTCTGTACCCGGCCATGGAAGATTTCCAGCTCGACATCGTCGTAGGTAAGGGGCCCGCGGCCTCGTCGATTCGACTTACTTTGCAGCCGTTCACGCTTGTCGGTGCCACGACGCGCACTGGAATGATCACGGGTCCACTCCGCGATCGGTTTGGGCTCGTTGCGCGACTTGAGTACTACTCAACAACAGAACTTGAACTCATCGTGACGCGGGCCGCTTCGATTCTCGGTGTCACCATCGAAGCCGACGGTGCCAGTGAGATTGCTCGGCGAAGCCGAGGCACACCCCGCATCGCCAATCGACTTCTCCGACGTGTGCGCGACTTTGCAGAAGTGCGAGCCGACGGTCGCATCACCACACAGGTGGCACTGCAGGCACTCGAGCTGTTTGGTGTCGACGACATCGGGCTTGACAAAGTGGACAGAGCAATTCTGAAGGCATTGTGCATGCAGTTTTCTGGCGGACCAGTTGGTCTATCGACACTTGCAATTGCAGTCGGTGAACAGCCCGAAACCATCGAAGACGTATATGAGCCGTTTCTCATCCAAAACGGTCTCATCCAACGAACGCCACGCGGTCGAGTAGCCACCGATGCCTCGTGGCGTTATGCGGAGGCGACGTAGCCTTGTCTCGTGCAGCTGAGTGACATCAACTACGAACTTCCAGAGTCACTCATTGCGCAACGTCCGATAGAACCGCGCGATGCCGCACGTTTGTTAGTCGATCGGGGGGCTGCTGAGCCCGAGCACAGAAGTGTGCGTGACCTCACCGAGTACCTCCAAGATGGTGACCTACTTGTCGTCAACGACACTCGAGTGTTACCGGCTCGGCTCAATCTCACGCGCACAACCGGAGGAGCGGCCGAAGTGTTGCTTCTCGAACCACTCACCACCGACCATGTGTCGTGGGAGGCACTCATTCGACCAGCACGAAAGCTGAAAGATGGGGAGCATCTCACCTGGTACGGCAAGCCTGTAGTTCGAGTAGGAGAGCGACAAAGTGCAGGCGACACCTTTCGCATCGACATTCTCGACGCAGACCCTCTTGCGCGTATTGCATCGTCCGGAACAATGCCGCTTCCACCGTATATACGCGCATCCATAGAAGACCCTGAGCGCTACCAAACCGTCTATTCGCGCGAGGCGCGATCTGCAGCAGCGCCAACAGCAGGACTCCATTTCACAACCGATCTACTTGCGTCACTTGAGACCCGGGGCGTCCAGGTGGCTCGTGTCGAGTTGGTCGTTGGTCTCGACACGTTCAAGCCAGTAACGGCAGAAAACCCCCTCGACCACCGCATACACAGTGAGATCTATCGCGTCGGTCAGGATGTTCTGGATGCTTGTGCGTCTGCCCGTCGTGTCGTTGCTGTGGGCACCACCGCTACGCGCGCACTTGAGTCCGCAGCAACATTTGGTCGACTCGATGGTCGAACCGAGTTGTTCATCACGCGCGGCTACGACTGGAAGATTGTTGACATGTTGATGACCAACTTTCACATGCCATGCACATCGCTGTTGCTGTTGGTGGATGCTTTTGTCGGGCCTCGGTGGCGCCGGCTGTATGACGTGGCCGTAAGCGACAAGTACAGGTTTTTGTCCTTCGGCGATGCAATGTTGCTTGACCGACACCTCAAGGCAGACAACTGATGCACATCGCCACATTCGAACAGCAAGCACGAGATGGTTCCGCGCGTGCTGGCACCGTGACGCTTGCTCACGGCACGTATCGCACACCGTGTTTCATGCCGGTGGGTACGCGCGGAGCCGTGAAGTATCTGAGTGCCATTGATTACGAGGCACTTGGTGCAGAGATTGTGCTTGGCAACACCTACCACCTCATGTTGCGTCCTGGTGCTGAGGTTGTCGAGCAGATGGGTGGCCTCGGGGCATTCGCTGCATGGAAGGGTTTGACGCTCACTGACTCGGGTGGCTTCCAGGTGTTTTCTCTCGATCCGAAAGTTGACGATGACGGCGTGACGTTTCGCTCGACATATGACGGCTCGACTCACCGTTTCACGCCCGAGATCGCAGTCGATGTGCAGCAACGTCTTGGTGCCGATATTCAAATGGTGCTTGACGTGTGTCCACCATTGCCCTCGTCTGCTGATGTTGTTCGACTTGCACTTGAGCGAACAAGCGCATGGGCTCAGCGAGCACGAAACAGTCATGTTCGGAAAGACCAGAGTCTGTTCGGCATCGTTCAGGGTGGTATCAGCGAGGCGATGAGAGCCGAGAGCGCAAAGCGCACAGTCGAGCTCGATTTTGACGGCTATGGAATTGGTGGACTGTCAGTCGGCGAGACTCGTGCCGAAATGCTGCCGGCACTCGCTGCGGCCATCGAGCACTTGCCGGTGGAGAGGCCTCGCTACCTCATGGGGGTGGGCGATCCTGCATCTCTCGTGGAGGCCGTGGCCTTGGGCGTCGACCAGTTCGATTGTGTGCTGCAGACCAGACTTGGGCGACATGGAACCGCATTGACGTCGACAGGCAAAGTTCACTTGAAGAACGCGGCTCACAAAGTCGCTGATGCACCTATTGATGAGAAGTGCTCTTGTTGGGTATGTGAGCGGCACAGTCGCGCCTATGTCAGGCATCTGTTCCAAGTTGGCGAGCCAACGGCTAGTCGTCTGGTGTCGGTTCACAACATCGCATGGACCCTGAATCTGATGGCAGACATGCGGCGAGCCATATGTGACGGCACGTTTGAGGCCCTCCGTGCCGAGGTCCTGACCGTCTGGGGATAGTGCTGCACCTATAGGATTCGTCCTCGTGCATCTCACAGTTTTCGCCTCTGGTTCGTCATCAAGCAACGGGGGATCAGCCCTCTTTCAGCTGTTCTTCTTCGGTGCCATTTTCGTGGCCATGTACTTCTTGCTTCTTCGGCCACAACGCCGTCGTCTGCGCGAAACCCAGAATCTGCAGAGCAGCCTTGCAATCGATGACGAGGTCGTGTTGTCATCTGGTGTCATTGGTTTCATCTCCGCGATCGATGGCGATGTGCTGTGGCTCGACATCGCTGAAGGTGTCGAAGTGCGTGTCTTGAAGTCTGCAGTGGCTCGCAAGATTGACACGTCGCGCGAAGCAGCCGGCGGCGAACCCAAGTCGGACGAATCCAAGTAATCGACGCTCCATGCGCCGCAGACTTCTTGTTCCTCTCATTTCGGTTCTCGTCGTCGCCTTTGGCGGACTGACGGCAAACCTTGTCGCAGGCAATGCACCTGCACTTGGCCTTGACTTGCAAGGTGGTGTCTCGGTCACGTTGCAGCCGGTGGGGGAGTACGAAGCAAATGCGCTCGACGTTGCGGTCGAAATCATCCGTCAGCGCGTCGACTCTCTTGGTGTTGCTGAACCCGAGATCATTCGTCAAGGCGGAACTGTTGTCGTCAACCTTCCTGGCGTGAAAGATCAGCAAAGTGCTCTCGATCTAGTCGGAAGAACTGGCGAGCTGACATTGCGTCCCGTTCTGCAGATGGGTACCACGGCCACCACAACGACTGTCGCCGGCGAGACAACTACAACCATCGACGGAGCGACCTCGACAAGTGTCGCTGAGCAGACAACCACCACCGCGGCTGATGTGGCCACCGGTCCTGGAAGCGCGCGACGTTCAGCAACCACGACTGTTCCGCCGACCGATTCGTCTGCGCCGGCCGCTGATGACGGTGCGGATCCTGCAACAACTTCGGCGCAACCACAGTTGGCTGAAGGCCAGGAGATTCTCGCTGACAAAGACGGATCTTTCGTGTATCTCGTCGGCCCTGTGGCAGCAACCGGTGAAGTGTTCGAAAACGATGCGAGTGCGGAAATTCAAAATGGTTCGTGGGTCGTGGTCGTCACACTGCGTAGCGGCGCAGTTGGCGAAGATCAGTGGAATGCCGTTGCTGCTCAGTGTTTCAACAAGGCGGAGACATGCCCAAGCCAGCAGCTTGCAATCGTGTTGGACGGAGAAGTGATATCGGCGCCTGCGGTGCAAGAGCCCACCTTCACGGGTGGAAGCGTGCAAATCAGCGGTGACTTCACTGAGAGCGAAGCACGACAACTCGCCAAGATTCTTGAGTTCGGTGCTGTTCCCGTGAAGTTCGATGCGCCGACAGCGCAGGCCGTGTCGGCAACCCTCGGTACCGATTCGCTTCTTGCAGCAGTGGTGTCTGGTGCCGTCGGCGTATTGCTGGTGTTGCTGTATCTCTTCCTGTATTACCGCCGCATCGCTTTGGTGGTCTTGCTCGGGTTGGCTGTGTCTGGGTCACTTCAGTGGAGTGTCATCTCGTGGTTGTCGCGGTCAAACGGTCTTGCTCTCACACTTGCTGGTACCGCCGGAATCATCCTCTCGGTCGGTGTCACCGTCGACTCATACGTGGTCTTTTTCGAGAAGTTGAAAGACTCGCTTCGTTCCGGTCGACGCTTGAAGAACTCTGCCCAGCGTGAATTCACAGCCGCGTGGCGCACCATCTTGGTGGCAGACACGGTGTCTCTCATCGGCGCTGGCGTGTTGTGGTGGCTCACGGTCGGTGCCGTTCGCGGATTTGCATTCTTCTTGGGTCTGTCGACTCTCATCGACATGGTCATCGCTTACTTCTACACACGACCCATGGTTCTGCTACTTGCGCGCACCCGATTCCTCAATTCGGCAAGTGTGCTTGGTGTGAGACGGGTCGAGTCTGATGCAGTGGCAGGGGGTGCATGATGGCTGGGCTTTGGAATCGTCTTTACACCGGCACGACCACGGTCGACTTTTACGGCAAGCGCAAGGTTGGTTTCATCTTCTCTGCAGTTCTCGTCATCATCACATTGGGGTCATTGATCGGCCGAGGCATCAAACTCGGCATTGACTTCACCGGTGGTATCGCGTGGGAAGTGAAGCAGTCAGCTGAACTAAACGTCGATTCGGCACGTGAGGTGCTTGAGGCAAACAACATCGAAACTGCAAACGCGAAGATTCAAACGATTGACTCTGGCGATGCAGCTCGTGTTCGAATCCAGGTCGAAGATCAGCCCGAGAATGTCGCTTCAGCAGTGAAGAAAGCTCTCGCAGACAAGGCTTCTGTCGATGTCAACGAGATAAGTCAGTCATCGGTGAGCAGCACGTGGGGTCGCAGCATCACGGAGAAGGCCGCCTGGGCTCTCTTATGGTTCTTCCTTCTCGTGGCTGCCTTCATCGTGTGGCAGTTCGAATTCAAGATGGCCGTGGGTGCGCTTGCGGCGGTGGTCCATGACATCATCATCAGTGTCGGCGTTTACTCCCTGACCGGCTTCGAGGTGACGCCAGCGACCGTGGTGGCGTTCCTCACTATTCTCGGCTATTCGCTCTATGACACAATCGTTGTATTCGACCGTGTGCGTGAGAACACCGAGATGTACTCCGGAAGCAAAGTGTCGTACGGCGACATTGTGAATGTGTCCATGAACCAAGTGCTCATGCGCTCTCTCAACACCAGTATCTCCTCGCTCTTGCCGGTCGTCAGCTTGCTCGTGCTTGGCTCGTTCGTCATGGGTGCCGTCGCGCTACAAGAGTTCGCCATCGCTCTGCTTGTCGGACTTGCGACCGGTGCCTACTCATCCATCTATATCGCGACGCCGCTACTTGGCGTGTTGAAAGAGCGCGAGACCAAGTACGCCGCCATGAAGGGCGAGTTGTCTCGTGGCACCGACATGGGACGCATGATCGCACGCGGAATGACCACGACCACTCGCACGCGTTCCACAGCTGCCAGCGAAAAACCGGCAAGTGAACGCACGCCAGTGGCTGAATCGTTGGTCGATGCCTCGGTCATCCTCAGTCATCCGCCGCGTCCGCGCAAGAAGCGCCAACGCTGAGCCCAAAGCTCGCCGGTAGCCTTGGCTCATGGCGACTGTTGACAGAGTTCTCCCGTGGCGGAGACACCACAGTGCGCCCATCGAAGAGTTGGCTCCACTGCTCACGGCTTACCGATCGCGACATCCGAAAGCCCCTGTCGCTCTCATCAATAAGGCCTACGAGGCCGCCCGCGAAGCGCATCAACAGCAGCATCGCTCGAGTGGTGAGTCATACATCAATCATCCGATAGCTGTCGCGCGAATCGTCGCCGATCTCGGCCTCGATGAGGTGTCACTCGCTGCAGCCCTCCTTCACGATGCCGTAGAAGACACAGAAATCACGCTTGATGATGTCGAGCGGGAGTTTGGTCAGCAAGTAGCTGCCATCGTCGATGGTGTCACAAAGCTCGATCGCCTCCGGTTCGACTCACGCGAAGAGCAACAGGCAGCCACCATGCGCAAGATGCTCGTGGCGATGGCAAAAGATATTCGCGTGCTTGTCATCAAGCTGGCTGACCGGCTTCACAACATGCGCACACTTGCCGCTGTTCCACTCGACAAGCAACAGAGAGTCGCGCAGGAGACACTTGACATTTATGCACCGCTCGCGCACCGCCTTGGCATGCAGGAGATGAAGCAGCACCTCGAAGACTTGTCCTTTGCGTCGCTATACCCGAAGCGATTTGCTGAGCTCGATCACCTTGTCGCAACGAGAACGCCAGAACGCGATGTCTATCTCGCACGCGCAGTTGCTGAGGTGAGAAAACGCCTCACAGGTGTCGGCATCACGGCAGAAGTCACCGGACGTGGCAAGCACTTGTGGAGCATCTACGAAAAGATGGTCCAGAAGAATCGGGAGTTCGACGAAATCTTCGATTTGGTTGCTGTGCGCATCATTGTCGACAGCGTGAAGGACTGTTACGGCGCACTTGGATCGATTCACGGGCAATGGAAGCCGGTCGTCGGTCGGTTCAAGGACTACATCGCGATGCCGAAGTTCAACTTGTACCAGTCGCTCCACACCACGGTCATCGGTCCTGAAGGTCGACCTCTGGAGGTGCAGATTCGTACGAGGGAAATGCATCACCGTGCGGAGTGGGGTGTTGCTGCGCACTGGGCATACAAGGACGGAACGGACCCTGCTGACATCGATTGGCTGGGTCGCATCATCGATTGGCAATCCGAGACCGATGATCCGACCCAGTTCATGGAGAACCTCAAGTCCGATCTTGAGCAGGAAGAAGTCTTTGTCTTCACCCCGAACGGTCGTGTGATTGCTCTTCCCGTCGAATCAACGCCCGTCGATTTTGCGTATGCAGTGCACACAGAAGTTGGGCATCGTTGTATCGGCGCACGAGTGAACGGCCGACTGGTATCGCTCGATTATCGTCTTCGCTCTGGCGACTCGTGCGAGGTCCTTACCTCGAAAGCTGAAGATGCTGGTCCATCACGCGATTGGCTCGGATTTGCGGTATCGCCCCGAGCGCGCAACAAGATCCGTCAGTGGTTCTCGCGTGAACGTCGTGAAGATGCCATCGAAGCTGGTCGAGAAGAACTCGTCGCGGAGTTCCGTCGCGAGGGTCTTCCGGTGCAGCGCATCTGGGAGTCTGATGCGTTTGTGCGTGAAGTTGAGTCACACAATTACACCGAGCTCGATGCACTACTGGCGGCAGTGGGCGAGAACCACGTGTCAGCAAGAGGATTGGCGCAACGCGTGGCGCGCGCGATGCGTGGTGATCATGGTGACGAACGCCTGTCGGTCACCAATCGGGTCGATCGAGTCGACCATGGTCGCCGCGGTGCGAGTGGTATCCATGTCGAGGGAATGGATGATGTTCTGGTCAGGCTCTCTCGATGCTGCACGCCCATGCCTGGTGACGAGATCATCGGGTTCGTCACAAAGGGGCGTGGCGTCAGTGTCCATCGCGACGACTGTGCAAACGCATTGTCACTATCGGCTGACCACTCCGGTCGACTCATTGACGTTGAATGGTCTGGTCCAGTTGAAGGCGCTCGTTTCAGGGCCGGTGTCGAGGTAGTGGCACTTGATCGTTCGCGGCTGTTGCGGGATGTCTCGAATGCATTGTCCGACCAACATGTGAACATCGTGGCGTGCAACACATTGACTGGCGCCGACCGTGTCGCCAAAATGCGCTTCGAATTCGAACTCGCAGACCCGAATCATCTCGAATCGGTGCTGCGTACTATCAAGGCAATTGACGCCGTCTACGACGCTTATCGCATCGTTCCGGGCGGGGGCGCAGACTAGCCTTCGCACGTGCCCGTCTTCCAAACAAGCCCTGGTACCAGGGACATCATGCCGCCCGAAGCGGCACGCTGGAGACGCTTCTCAGATGTGTTTTCGACCGTCGTTGAGACTGCCGGATATTCCTGCATTATTCCGCCGATGTTCGAGGACATCGGTGTCTTTCGCCGCTTGGGTGAAGCGACTGATGTTGTCACCAAGGAGATGTACGACTTTGAAGACAAAGGCGGTCGCCATGTCGCGCTCAGGCCAGAACAGACCGCCAGTGTGTGCCGAGCATTTGCTCAGCACCGTCCACCGACCCCTTGGAAGGTGTGGTACTCGGGTCCGAATTTTCGCTACGAAAAGGCCCAGGCAGGTCGTTATCGCCAGTTTGATCAGGTCGGTATCGAGGTTCTCGGAACCGATGATCCGGACATTGATGTTGAGGTCATTTTTCTTGGCTGGGACTTTTATCGACGACTAGGGCTGTCGAACGTGACACTGATGTTGAATTCACTTGGCGACACTGACGATCGGCAGCGTTACGTCGATGCTCTGGCGGCCCACTTCAACGTCCAGAAGGCAACCTTGTCCGAAGAGGCACAACGCACGCTTGAGAAGAATCCATTGAGGGTTCTTGACTCGAAGCGTGAACAGGACAAAGCGGCAATCGACGGTGCACCTTTGCTCAAGGATTTTCTCGGTCTTGACGCTCGTGTCCACTTCGAGCGCGTGTGTGAAGGTTTACGAGAACTCGAAGTGCCGTTTCTTGTTAATGACCGACTCGTGCGAGGCCTCGACTACTACCGCCGAACAACATTCGAGTTCGTTTCTACTGCGCTCGAATCTGCTCAGAATGCCGTCGGTGGCGGTGGGCGCTACGACGGGCTGGTCGAAGAGCTTGGTGGCCCTCCAACCCATGGCATCGGATTCGCGCTTGGAGTTGACCGAACCTTGTTGGCGTGCGATGCCGAAGGAGTATTCGGAGCATCATCTGATTCGGTTGATGTGTTCGTGGTCGATGTTGTCGACGGCCGCCATGCGCGCGGTCTCAGTCATGATCTGAGACGCCATGGCTTTTCTGCGGATCGAGCATTTGATGGTCGAAGCATGAAGAGTCAGATGAAAGCTGCCGACCGAAGTGGAGCGAAAGTCGCAGTCATCGTGGGCCAAGACGAGGTGTCAGCGGGAACATGCGTCGTCCGTCGCCTTGATTCTTCCGATCAGGTTGTCATTCCACGTGCCGACCTCGTTGACTATCTCGGGTCTATCGGACTCAAACCCTCTACTGAAACGGCGTGACACTATGACGCAGCGCCATGCGGCGACGACCTTGCGAACCCACACCTGTGGCGACCTGCGATCTGAGCACATTGGGCAGACCGTGTCTTTGTGTGGATGGGTGGCCAAGCGGCGCGAGCATGGCGAGAAACTCGCCTTCGTCGATCTTCGAGATTTTTCCGGCGTTGTTCAATGTGTCGTCGATAACGACGTTGATGTGCGTAGCGAATGGGTTGTGCGAGTAACTGGCGTCGTGCGTGCTCGTCCAGCCGGCACCGAAAACTCCACTCTGGCCACTGGCCAAGTAGAAGTGGGTGAGTGTCGTGTGGAGGTGCTGAACATCGCAGAGCCACCACCGTTCCCGATTGACGCACGCGCAGACGAGGTCGACGAAGGAATTCGTCTACGCCACAGATATCTGGATATTCGTCGCGAGCGCATGCAGCGAAATCTTCGTGTTCGAGCCCGAGTCAATTCGTCAATTCGTGCCGCAATGGAAAGACAGGGCTTTGTCGAGGTGGAGACACCATTCCTTATGCCGTCGACACCAGAGGGCGCCCGTGAGTTTCTTGTGCCATCACGCAAAGAACCTGGCTCGTTCTTCGCCTTGCCGCAATCGCCGCAGCTGTGGAAGCAGTTGCTGATGGTCGCTGGTGTCGATCGTTACTACCAGATCGCCCGTTGTCTTCGAGACGAAGACCTCCGAGCCGACCGTCAGTACGAGTTCATGCAGCTCGATGCTGAGATGTCATTTGTGACACAGGATGATGTACTTGCTGCGATAAGCGAAGCCGTGATGGCCGCTGCAGAATCTGTGACTAGTGTTCGACCACCAGAGATCGAGCGCATCACATGGCGTGAGGCAATGGAGCGATTTGGTGTCGACAAGCCGGACCTTCGTTTCGGAATGGAACTTGTGGAGTTGACTGACGTCTTTGCTGCGACAGAGTTCAAGGCATTCGCCGGAGCTGCGTCAATTAAGGCGATACGTGTGGATGCGGCGACATACCCAGAGCAAGCGGCGTACGGACGAAACAAACTGGATGCATTGACCGACCGTGCGAAGAAACTGGGGGCGAAGGGCCTTGTGTGGTTGAAGGTTGTTGCTGACGGACAGGTTGAATCTCCTGTCGCCAAGTTCTTGTCCGACCTCGAACGGTCGGCGCTTCTTGCTCGTACACACGCAACCGAGGGTGATTTGGTTCTTGTCGTAGCTGACGATTGGGCGACGACATGTGAAGTGTTGGGCCAGCTTCGAAATGATATTGGGCGTCCGCCGGTGCACGAAGGTCCGTACCGTTACGTGTGGGTTGTCGAGTTCCCGCTGTTCGTTGGTTCCGATCCGAATACGGGGCGTCCTCGTCCAGGACACCACCCGTTTTGTCATCCTCATCCCGATGACATCGACAAGTTCGAATCTGATCCGTTGTCGGTGAGGGCTCTCGCGTACGACCTGGTATTGAACGGTTGGGAGTTGGGAAGTGGTTCGATTCGAATTCACGAGCCTGAACTGCAGCGCAAGGTGTTCAATGCTCTCGGAATTTCGGACGATGAAGCAGATCGTCGCTTTGGATTCTTCTTGCAGCCCTTCAAGTACGGAGCGCCACCGCACGGTGGTTTCGCATTCGGTATTGACAGGTTGACGGCAATCCTCGCCGGAGAGGAGAACATTCGCGAAGTCATCGCATTTCCGAAGACTCAAAGTGGCGCAGACCCGATGACGAATGCACCGACGCCAGTCGATGCTGGCCAGCTCGCTGAGTTGGGACTTCGACTTCTGCCACCGCCAGCTCAGTGACTGACATGAGCGGTGAGACGCTGTTTGATTCTGCAGCCGCAGATCGACTGCGTGAACGTGCACCGCTTGCTGCTCGCATTCGTCCGCGCTCTCTCGACGAGGTCGTCGGGCAAGAGCACCTAGTGGGGGTCGGCCGCCCATTGCGTTTGTTGGTCGAACGCGATGCGCTCACCTCGGTTCTGTTTTGGGGACCACCCGGTACTGGCAAGACCACTCTTGCTGAAGTGGTCGCGCTCACCACCTCTCGCCACTTTGTGCGACTGTCGGCCGTCTCGTCGGGTGTGAAAGATGTCCGTGAGGCCATTGAAGGCGCACGAGAGAGGCTCGGAATCTCAGGTCAATCAACCATCGTGTTCATTGACGAAATTCATCGTTTCTCTCGAAGTCAACAGGATGCGTTGTTACCGGCGGTCGAAAACGGGACGATCACACTCATCGGCGCGACCACTGAGAATCCGATGTTCGAAGTGAACTCTCCGTTGCGCAGTCGATCGACTCTGTTTCGCCTTGAGCCGCTTTCTCAATCAGCGGTGACAGCGCTCTTGCACAGGGGCCTTCACGCGCTCGGCCAAGATGCGGAGTCTGGCGCCATCGAACTCATCGCGACTCGCTGCGTGGGCGACGGTCGAGCAGCGCTGATGGCCCTTGACGTCGCGTCAGCAATCGCCGGTGACGACTGCATCACACTTCTGGCTGCTGAGGCGGCCCTGTCAACAAGTGCACAGCGATATGGACAAGATGATCACTACGACGTGATCTCTGCGTTTATCAAGAGCATCCGCGCATCACAAGTAGATGCAGCTATTCATTGGTTGGCTCGGATGCTTGAGGCAGGGGAAGACCCGCGGTTCATTGCTCGCCGGCTCATCATCCTTGCGAGCGAGGATATTGGCCTCGCCGATTCACAGTCATTGGTCATCGCAGTTGCTGCTGTCCACGCACTTGAACATGTGGGTTTGCCCGAGGCCCAGCTGAATCTGGCGCAGGCAGTCATTCACCTGAGTCGCGCGCCAAAGAGCAATGCCGTTGCTCAAGCAATCTGGAGGGCGCGCGAGGACATACGTCATGGTCGAGTGGGAGAAGTACCAGCACATCTCCGTGATGCGCACTATTCGGGGGCGAGTCAGTTGGGGCACGGAGATGGATACATCTCGCCCCACGATGACCCTTCGGCGGCCGAGCATCTGACGTATGTGCCCGAGGAATTGCAGGGTCAGCGGTACTACCGTGAGGGCCAATGACGAAGAGACTCTTCTGGTTCGTGCTCGGTGTGCTCAGCGGTGTGGCACTTGTGTCGTGGAGCAAGAAGAAAGCCAACGCGGTAGCCGACAAAGTTGCTGATGCACTTACCCCGGAAAATGTCGTCGAAGTGGCTGCGGAGGGTGTCGTGCGCGTCGTTCGCAGGTTGGGCGAGGTCATCGGTGCGGCAATGGTCGCTCTGTCGTCGGCGTGGAGCAAAACAGACACCGAAGGACAACCGGTCGACCGATAAATTGACGGTCTATGTCATCAGGCCAGTCACCGCGCTCCGCTGACGACCTGAGGCGAGCGTTCTCCGGATTCTTCGAATCAAAGGGTCACACAAACGTTGCGTCAGCAAGTCTCATTCCTCACGATCCGACATTGCTGTTCACAGTCGCAGGCATGGTGCCTTTCAAGCCGTATTTCGTCGGTGATGAGGTCGCTCCGTACAGCAGGGCAGTCAGTGTGCAGAAATGCGCGCGCGCTGGCGGAAAGCACAATGACCTCGACGAGGTCGGCCGCACCACGCGTCACTTGGTGTTCTTCGAGATGCTCGGAAACTTCAGTTTCGGCGACTACTTCAAGAGCGACGCCATTCCGTGGAGTTGGGAATTGGTCACGGAAGTGTTCGGATTGGATGGCGACAAGTTGTGGATCACCGTTCACGACAGCGACGATGAAGCTGAACAGATTTGGCATGACCAAGTCGGTGTACCGATGGAACGCATTCAACGTCTTGGCGACAAGGACAACTTCTGGCAGATGGGCGAGACCGGCCCGTGTGGTCCATGTTCAGAGATACACATCGATCGTGGACCGAGTTACGGTCCCGAAGGCGGACCACTTAATGATCCGACCGGCGATCGGTTCCTTGAGTTCTGGAATCTGGTCTTCATGCAGTACAACCAGTCGTCAGATGGGTCTCGTACTCCACTTCCGCGGCCGAGCATCGATACTGGCGCCGGCGTCGAGCGCATTCTCGCTCTCATGCAAAACGTCGGATCAGTGTGGGAGACCGATGTTCTCAATCCGCTCATCGAATCTGCGCGCTCACTAACTGGGGCTACATACAAAGTTGGTGATTACGGCGACCGCGACAGCTTTAGCCTCCGCGTGCTGGCCGAACACGCGCGTTCAGCCACCATGCTCGTCAATGACGGGGTGTTCCCATCAAATGAAAATCGTGGATATGTACTGCGACGTATCATTCGCCGTGCCGTGCGCCACGCCTTTTTGCTCGGCACCGAGAAGCTCGTGCTACCCGACGTGGTTCGCACCGCAATCGGCATCATGGGCAACGCCTATCCAGACCTGCGCAAGAACGAGGACTTCATTGTCGGAGTTGTGGCCAACGAAGAAGACCGCTTTCGTCACACCTTGAAGACAGGTCTCGGAATCCTTGAGGGTGACATCTCCGGTGGAGGCAAGTTGTCGGGTACATCGGCGTTTCTCTTGCATGACACATACGGCTTCCCACTCGAGCTGACCCAGGAGATTGCCGGCGAGCGAGGAGTTGAAGTCGACGTTGTTGGCTTCGAGGCAGAGATGGCGGTACAACGTCAACGGGCACGCGATGCCAGAAAGACGGCGACGACAGACGAAGAAAAAGTGTCGCATTACCGCTCGATCGCGGAGCATCATGGCCCCACTGACTTTGTTGGCTACCAGTTGAACTCGTGTGAGGCGACGGTTATTGCAGTGTTGCCCGGAGACGAACACGGCACAGTCGAAGTGTTTCTGGACCGCTCTCCTTTTTATGCAGAGAGCGGTGGACAGGTGGGCGACACGGGTTCGGTGAGTTCGGCGCAATTCTCCGGTCAGGTGATCGACACCACGTTTGCTGTTCCCGGAGTGCGACGCCATGTCGTTCGTGTGCAGTCAGGTGAGGTGGTCGAAGGACAGGTCGTGCAGGCATCCATCGACGTCGACGCTCGAGCAGCGACACGGCGAAACCATACAGGTACCCACATCTTGCACTGGGCGCTTCGCACGGTGTTGGGAGAACATGTGAAGCAAGCCGGTTCATTGGTCTCGCCCGACAGACTTCGTTTCGACTTCAGTCATTACGCAGCGGTGTCTGATGCTGAACTACGCCAGATTGAGCGTCTTGCGAACGAACAAATTCTTCTCAACGACGATGTCACGGCGTGGGAGACCAGCAAAGAGAAGGCTCTTGCAGCGGGTGCCATTGCCTTTTTTGGAGATAAGTACGGCGATGTCGTACGGGTTCTCAGAGCCGGAAGTTCTGTCGAGCTATGCGGTGGCACTCATGTCAGCGCCACCGGCGACATAGGCACAATCAAAATCATCGGTGAGAGCTCGATTGGTTCCAATCTGAGGCGTATCGAAGCCACGACCGGAATGAACACCGTCGATGCAATGCAACGCCATGATGCACTGTTGTCGGATATTGCCGAATTGGTTGGTGGCACAGCCGAGGTCGCAGTCGAAACGGTCGGACGCAAACTTGATGAACTAAAGGCTGCGCAAGACGAAATCAAGCAGTTGCGTTCGAAATTGGCACAAGGACGTGCTGTTGACATCGCACAGAATGCTGTGGATGGTGTCGTCGTTGAACGAGTCGACGGAATGGCACCGAATGACTTGCGTGATCTGTGTGTGGCGGTTCGGCAATCTGGTGCCCGAGTCGCAGTGCTCGGGGGAGTGAGCCCCGGTGGCGGAGTCAGTCTCGTCTGCGCGATCACGAAGGATGTCGATTGTCAGGCTTCTGACGTGTTGCGCGATGCCGCAAAGTCAGTAGGTGGCGGCGTTGGCGGCAAAGGCGACGTTGCCACTGCCGGTGGCAAAAATGCGGAAGGCCTCGACGCAGCATTGGTGATTGCCAAAGACAAGGCACGCGCTGCGCTCGGACTGGCATGAGGGTCATCGGGCTAGACCTCGGCTCAAAACGAATCGGAGTTGCGATTAGCGACTCGAGTGCGACTATTGCAACACCGTTCACGGTCATCAACCGCAGTAAGAAGCAATCAGAAGATCATCGTGTGATTGCTGCTCTCGTTCGTGAGGAGGAGGCAGAAGCCATAGTCGTCGGACTCCCGCTTTCTATGTCTGGAGACATGGGTCCTGCTGCTCGGGCTGCCGTCGCCGAGAGTGAAGCGTTGGCTACCGTTGTTGATGTGCCGGTGCACCTTCACGATGAGCGTCTGACCACCGTGGCTGCAGACGCCGTGCTGATGGAAGCGAAGATGAAGGCTCAAGCTCGGCGTCGCGTCGTCGACAAGGTCGCGGCTGCGGTCATGTTGCAGTCGTGGCTCGACACACGAAAGCATGTTCTCGATGACGATGATTCTTCGGGGTCGCAGTAGTGGGGGGCGTCTCGGGCGATCCGTTGATGCCGTCGAACGATCCTGATTGGGTGCCCGACCCCTGGGACAATCCACAACGGGTGAGCGACGACGACCTCGTAGAGCTTGCACCGGTTGGCAACAGGTGGCATGGCGTCATCAAGGTGGTTGCCGCCGCCATGGTGTCATTCGCTGTTCTCGCTGGTGTGGCTGGTTTCTGGTTGCTCCGGCAACTCAATCCCGGGAGCATCGCCGAAGTACCTGTGAACTTCACAGTGAATGAAGGGGACACCGTCGCCAGTATCGCTACACGTCTCGAACAAGAGGGAATCATCGTGAACGACAGAGTGTTCCGGTGGTATGTGAGTCGCAACGGGGGTCTTGAGGTGTTGCCGGGCTACTACGCGTTAAAGCCCCGTGACAATGCCGGAAACGTGATGAAGGTGCTCGGAACTCCTCCGGCACAGACCTTCATCAAAGTGACGTTTCCCGAGGGTTACACGGTCGATCAGGTGGCAGACCGCTTGGCTGAGCAGGCTCCGTATATCTCTCGAGAGTCAGTCATCGAAGCTTCCCGTGGAGGAACTGTTGCTTCAACATTTGCGCCCGTCGGGACGACCTCGCTCGAAGGGTTGCTATTCCCGGACACGTATCAAGTTGCCGGTGATGACAACGCCTCATCTGTCTTGTCTCGAATGGTTGCATTGATGGAGCGTGTTGGTCGCCAAGAGGGACTCGATGTCGCGAAAGAAAAGGTCGGACGTAATCCCTACGAAGTATTGATTATCGCGTCGATGATCGAACGTGAGGCAAAGGTTGAAAAAGATCGTGCACTGATTTCAAGAGTCATCTACAACCGCCTTGCGGCGAAGATGAAACTGGAAATCGACGCCACGTTGTATTACGGCGCTGATCCGGCAGCAGCATTCAGCGACCTCAAGAGTGCGGACACCGAATACAACACCTACAAGCGTGCCGGTCTGCCGCCAACGCCAATTGCAAATCCGGGGAGAGCCTCCATTCAGGCCGCCCTCTCACCGGCACCGAATCCGCTTCCATCAGACCCCATATGTCGCGATTTGCCGCGCAATACACCCTGCGAACATCGCTATTACGTACTTGCCGATGATGACGGCTCTCACGTTTTCGCGGCGACCTACGAGCAACACCTAGCGAACGTGGAAAAGGCGAGGGCTGCAGGTCTCCTCGGCTGAGAAGATGTCTTCGTGATGAAAGAGCAGATTATTCGCGCCGCCGTCATCGGTAGCCCCGTGGCTCACAGTTTGTCTCCAGCGATTCACAATGCAGTGTTTGCTGATACCGGCCGAAAGTGGACATATGAATCGGTGGAGGTCCAGAAGGATTCACTTCCCGGTGTGTTGCAGCGACTTGCTAGTGAAAATTTCCGTGCGCTCAGCGTGACGATGCCGCTGAAGGAAGTCATTGGCGCGCATTTGGATAGTACGGACTATGTTGCCACCACACTGGCTGCCGTCAACTGCGTGACGCATCGCGACGGCGGATGGCACGGCACGAATACTGACGGCGATGGATGTATCAATGCTCTGAAATTCCACGGAGACCTGTCGTGTGAGGGATCACGAATGTTGTTGACAGGAGCAGGGGGCACGGCGCGAGCGATTGCACTGGCGGCAGCGCGTCATGGCATGACGGTTCGTGTCCTCAATCGCACGTTGGACCGTGCGGAGAACCTGGTGGGCATGGTTCGTGCACGCGTTCGAGATGCAGACATCGTCCAGTTGGATCCTCGGGAGAAGGGGTCATTCGATGTGCTAGTCAATGCAACCTCTGTTGGCATGGGATCAGCAGTGGACGGAGACAATGCATTGCCGGTGTCTCGTAACGTCGTTGGTCGTTGCAAGGTGGTGCTAGATGCCGTGTATCAGCCCCTAGAAACTCAACTCCTGAGGTGCGCAGCAGACAATGGTGCATTGGTGGTGGATGGTCTATGGATGCTTATTCATCAGGCGGTACTTCAACACCACTGGTGGTTCGGACACGAAGCCAGTTTTCGAGTGCCAGATCATGTGGTCATGCGTTCGGCCGCAGAACGCGAACTGGAACGAAGGCGCCAGTAGCCTGACATGGTGCTGAGATATCTGACAGCTGGTGAATCTCACGGTAAAGCGCTCACGGTCATCGTCGAGGGACTCCCTGCAGGTCTGCCCGTGCTCGCCAGCGATATCGAAAGTGAACTTGCTCGCCGTCGACTCGGGTACGGACGTGGCCCCAGACAGAAGTTCGAAAAGGACGAGATCACTCTCGTGGGCGGAATACGACATGGTCGAACGCTTGGTTCGCCTGTTGCCATCGAGATTCAAAATTCCGAATGGTTCCGCAGCGACAAGTGGCACGACGAGATGTCGCCAGCGCCCGGAAGAACCGCCCAACCTCTCACTCAGCCGCGACCCGGGCATGCCGATCTTGTCGGTATGCAGAAGTACGGGTTCGACGATGCACGTGATGTTCTTGAGCGAGCGAGTGCGCGTGAAACCGCTGCTCGTGTCGCTGCTGGTGCTCTTGCCAAATTGTTGTTGTCGCACGTCGGGGCATCCATCGTCAGTCATGTCATTCAAATCGGCGATGTCCGTTCGACGTCTTCTTCGTTGCCATCCCTGGCCGATCTGGAACGTATCGATTCATCAGAGGTGCGTTGCTTCGATGTTGCCGCTGAGGCCGCAATGATCGACACCATCAAGGCTGCTGCTAAAGATGGTGACAGTCTTGGCGGAGTGGTGGAAGTTGTCGCACAGGGCGTACCTCTCGGTCTTGGAAGTCATGTTCACTGGGACCGCAAGATCGACGGACTACTTGCACAGGCCATCATGAGCATTCAGGCGGTGAAGGCGGTCGAGATCGGTGACGGTATGGCAGTGGCGGGAATGCGCGGAAGTGAAGCACACGATGCGATTCATTGGGATGAAGCGTCGCGCTCATACCGACGCGAGACACATCGTTCCGGCGGGACCGAAGGTGGCATCACCACCGGCGAACCACTTATTGTCCGCGCAGCGATGAAGCCACTCGCGACGCTCAATCGACCCACGATGAAGACAGTCGACATGGTCACCAAAGAAGAGACGGTCAGCTTCAAAGAACGCACTGACGTGACCGCTGTACCAGCCCTCGGAGTCGTGGCTGAAACGATGGTTGCGTTGGTGCTCGCCGGAGAGGCCCAGCGGAAGTTTGGCGGGGACTCACTCCGTGAATTCATCCACAACGCTTCGTCATTCGCTTCAACGCTCACGGATTGACCGCATGGTGCAGGTGCTCAACCGGCACGTCGTGTTGGTCGGTATGACGGCCTCGGGAAAGACGAGCGTGGCCAACGAGATCGCGCGACGTCTTGACATTGTGAGTCTTGACACCGACGACATGGTGCAAAAACTCGACGGTCGTAGTGTGCGAGAGATCTTCGCACAGGATGGTGAAGTTGTGTTTCGTCAACTCGAATCACAGGTGCTCAACGATGCGTTGTCTGAGGGAACACCAACGGTCATAGCAGTCGCTGCTGGTGCGGTCACGGTGGAGGAGAATCGCGCTCGTCTAGCGGAGGCTGCGCAGTGTGGTTGCGCCGACATAGTTTGGCTGCGCTGCGATGTCTCGGCTCTCGTGCCACGAGTCGAAGCTGAAGGACATCGTCCGCTGCTCGACAACGATGTTGCTGGTACCTTGCAACACATGGCAAGCACGCGAACGCCGCTCTACGAAGCCGTCGCCACTCGTTCAGTTGATACTGACGGTCATGATGTTTCCAAGGTCGCGGAGCTGATTATCGATCTCGTCTCAACCAAATCCGCGACATGAGCGATGTGCGCACTGTGAGAGTGGAGTTGGGCGACCGCTCGTATCCAGTCGTCGTCGGGAGGGGAGCAAGGCACGAACTTCCCTCGCTCATTCCGAACGGCGTTCGCCGCGTTGCCATTGTGACCCAAGAGTCAATTCCGGCCGCACTTATTCCTGCGTTCGCGGGTCGCGATGTGCACCGCTTCGTTATCGGTGATGGCGAAGAACACAAATCCTTGTCGACCATCGAAGAGTTGATGCGAGGTTTTTCGCGTGCAGGTCTCACTCGCACGGATTGTGTCGTAGGTGTCGGAGGTGGTCTCGTCACAGATGTGGCTGGTTTTGCTGCAGCTTCCTACCACCGGGGTATCCCCGTGGCGCACGTGGCGACCACGTTGCTCGCAATGGTCGATGCAGCCATCGGCGGTAAGACCGGTGTCAATATTCCAGAGGGAAAGAACTTGGTTGGTGCGTTCTGGCAACCGTGTGCCGTCGCATGCGACACAGATGCGCTCGACACATTGCCCGAGTCAGAGAGTCGTTGTGGGCGTGGAGAGATGGCAAAGTACCACTTCATCATTCGTGAGGATCTCAGCAGGCAGTCTCTGGAGGAGCGCATTGCTGCTTGTGTTCGCATCAAGGCTGAAGTTGTCGCTGGCGACGAGCGCGAGTCTGGGCGACGTGCACTGCTCAATTACGGACATACCCTCGCGCACGCAATAGAGGTGAACACCGGATGGACGATCGCGCACGGAGAGGCGGTCGCAATCGGACTTGTGTTCGCGGCCCATTTGGCACACGTACTCGGTCGCATCGATGATCGCCGGGTTGCTGACCACTACGCAGTGGTGAAGGACACCTATGGGTTGTCGACGGCGCTGCCGAAGGGTCTCGATGACGATGCCCTTATCGCGTCGATGAAGCGTGACAAGAAGGCGCTTTCTTCACTCACCTTCGTGCTTGATTCTCGTGACGGCCTCGAAGTCATCGAGGGCATCGATGAAGCAAAAATCCGCGACGCGTTGAATGCGCATCGAGGCTACGGTGTGTCTTCATGAGTGCCGGATTAGTCTTGTTGTTGCATGGCCCCAACCTGAATCTTCTTGGTCAGCGAGAACCACAGGTGTACGGCTATGAGACCTTGTCAGATCACGAAGCACGAGTTGTTGCTCAGTTGAAGACTGCCGGGTTCGATTGCCAAACGCACCAGAGCAATAGCGAAGGTGACATCATCGACAAAGTCCACTCTGCTCGAGGGACCACCGTCGGCATGATCATCAACTCCGGTGCGTTCACCCATTATTCGTGGGCGTTGCATGATGCTCTCCGGTCATATGCGGCCCCGATCATCGAAGTGCATTTGTCCAACCCGAGTGCTCGCGAAGATTTTCGGCATACGAGTGTCGTTGCGCCCCTGGCTGCTGGCACTATCTCCGGTTTCGGAGCACTCAGCTATGACATCGCAGTTCATGCGCTCGTGTCGCTGCTCTCTTCGAACCGCAGCTCGAATTCGTAGGAAGCCGTGGACCTACCGGCACTTCGAGTCACGCATCGACTCGAACGGTTGTGGGAATGGTGTGATGCGAATGATGTCGCCTGTCTCTACGTTCAGTCGTTGCCAAACATTCGATGGATGACGACGTTCAGCGGTTCGACCGCCACGGCTGTTGTCGACGCGTCCGGGCGACAGATTCATCTGTTGGTTGATGGTCGATACGTCACTCAAGCTAAAGAACAATGTGCTGCAGCAGGCGCACCTGTGAATGTCTGTGTACTTCAGCAGCCGAGCGACAAGACGGACGCCATTCGCGAGATCGTCGGAGCGGGCGACATCGTGTTCGATACCCGTGATGTCACAGTCGCTGAACATCAGCAATTGAACGATATGGTCACCGCGCGGCTTCGCCCGCTGAATCATCCGTTCGGCACGCTTCGCCGTAAGAAGGATGAGGCTGAAATAGCGCGCATTGCTCGTAGTGCTCTTATTGCAGACGCGGCCTTGCAAGACGTGTGCGCTGATGGCTTGACGGGCAAGTCCGAACGTGAGGTTCGCAATCGTCTTGATGCACACATGCTGAATAATGGGGCAGACCGCACATCGTTCGACACCATCGTTGCTGGTGGGCCCAACAGCGCGATGCCACATCATCGGCCCGCTGACCGTGTGATCGAGGCATCGGACGTTGTCATCATTGACATGGGTGCGGAGGTCGACGGTTATCGATCTGACATGACACGCACATATGTCCCTGCGATTGCATCGAGCGAGATTCGTCTGTTTGCAGATGTTGTCCGTGAGGCGCAGGCCCTTGGTGTTGCGTCCATGGGCCCGAGCGTCGACACATACGAGGTGGACGCAAAAGTGCGGGCCGTTTTTCGGGCTCACGGTGTGGAGGAACACTTCTTGCACGGATCGGGCCACGGAGTAGGTCTCGTCATACATGAAGAACCGCTCATCAACAGGCGACTGCACGCGATCTTGGAGAGCGGTGAGGTGGTGACGATGGAGCCAGGGCTCTATCGTGTGGGCGTCGGTGGAGTCCGAATCGAGGATTTGGTGCTCATTACGGCCGACGGACGAGAAGTCCTCACCCACAGCCCCAAGGAATTGTCATGCCCGCAATAACGACCAACGACTTGAAGAACGGCATCACGCTTGAGCTCGACAACGGTTTGTTCACCGTCGTCGAATTCCAACACGTCAAGCCGGGCAAAGGCGGCGCATTTGTGCGCACGAAACTTCGCAATCTTCGCAACGGCAATGTTTTCGACAAGACCTTCAATGCCGGCGTCAGGGTGGAGCAGGCCATCCTCGACAAGCGCGACATGCAGTTCTTGTACAAGGATGGATCTGATTTCGTGTTCATGGACACTGAGTCATACGACCAAATGCACGTTGCACCGACTGCACTTGGTGATGCCGCCAACTACCTCACCGAGTCGATGATGGCCATCATCGCGCTCTACAACGGCGACATCGTGTCTGTGGAAATTCCGGCAGCGGTTGAACTCACGATCGCTGAGACCGAACCGGGAGTTCAGGGCGATCGTGTATCTGGTGCGCGCAAGCCCGCAACACTCGAAACCGGCCTCGTCATCCAGGTGCCCCTGTTTGTGAACATTGGCGATCGAGTGAAGGTCGACACCCGCTCAGGCGAGTACGTCACTCGCGTCTGATGGCTTCTGGCAACGGGCACGAGCGTGTCGACGAACGAAGTGACGCGCGCGAGCAAGCGTTGATCTTGCTTTATGAATGTGAGCAGCGCTCAGAACGCTTGACGAGCGTCGTCGATCAACATTCCGCAATCTACGTTGGGCTCACCAAGGAGCTCGCTGATGGCGTAGAACAGGGTCGCGCAGATATCGATGCCCACATTGCATCGCACTCGAAGGGTTGGACACTCGAGCGCATGCCAGCGATAGACCGAACGATCCTCCGTATCGCCACATTCGAGCTGGTGTCACGTACTGACACGCCGGTTGCAATCATCATTGATGAAGCTGTCGAGCTGGCAAAGCGTTTCTCCACCGATGACTCGGGTCGTTTTGTCAATGGCGTTCTCGCTGCGGTTGCTCGCTCAGTTCGCTGATCGCACGTCGCGGTCCGCTGTATGCCGCCGGTTTGCGCCGCGCGCTGCCCTCGTAGCCGCTGTTTCGTGGTTCTTCATCTGGACTGCGTCTCGAACGGTGTCGATCCACGATGCCTTCGGCACGTCGGCCTACGACATCGGAATCTTTGATCAGGCAACCTGGTTGCTGTCTCGCTTCGAGGTGCCGTTCGTGACCTTGAATGGCATGAACAGCCTTCGTGACCATTTTCAACCCGTTCTGTTTCTCTTCGCACCTTTGTACTGGGTGTTTCCAGGTGCGTCGACACTTCTCGTGATTCAGGCGGGTCTGGTGGCCAGCGGGGCTGTGGTGGTGTACTTCTTCGCTCGTAGCCGACTTAAGAACGAGTGGTTTGCTTTTGCCTTTTCTGCTGCATGGTTGCTGAACCCAGCGGTGTCGAGGTTCTCGTTCGAGAACTTTCATCCCGACGCCATGTACGGGCTTTCTGTGCCACTTGCGTTGTACGGCGCTGTTGAGCGGAAATGGAGAATCTTTGCGATTGGCATCTTCTTGACACTTCTGGTGAAGGAAGACGCGATGGTGATCGTGGTGCCGATCGGATTGTGGGTGGCGTGGCGAAGCGATCGAACGAAAGGCATGATGACGGTTGCGGCATCTGTGGCGATGACTGCAATCGGCTTTTATGTGGTTCAACGCGAACGCTTGGGCGACCGTATTCCCTTCGGGGGGCCGTGGGGTTTTGTCAAGCAGACGCTCACAAAACCCGGTGAAGTGTCGAAGTATCTGATCGGAGACAACAGGCCGTTCTACATCTGGCAGATGGTTGCACCATTTGGGTTTGTTCTTATCGGCGCCCCTGATCTGGTGTTGATCTCGGCATTCGTATTGACCGCAAATATCGTCAGTAATTTTTGGTACCAGTTCAACATCGAATTTCACTACTCACTAATTGCAGTACCGGCTTTGATGTTTGCGGCAGTTGCTTCCACCGCCAAGGCGCGGGTTGATCAGCGCAAGTGGTTGGTGGGCATTGTGTGTGCGTGCACTCTCTGGACCTCCGTGCTGTGGTCGCCGTATTCGTTCGCCCAACGACCCATTCCTCGAGCAATTGTTAGTGACCCCCGAAACATTGCTGCTCGCGACATCATGGGTCGGGTGCCCGATGACGCAGTTGTGTCGGTGTATCACGTGTTGTCGACGCACATGTCGAATCGTCGCGAGGTGTATTTCTTTCCGAACCCGTTTCGAGTCTTTTATTACGGCCCCGACCCAGCCCTGAACGACACTCGTCGACCAGAGGCCGACTCCATCGAATACGTCATCCTGCCGGTGCTGAAAGAGGCGGTCGTCGAAGAGGATTGGACACGGGTACAAGACGAGTTCCAGCTCATAGAGACGAACGCCCATTGGCAACTCTTCCAACGCGCTGGCAGTTGAGGTACAGCTCTTTACAACTGCGGATTGTCCGTGTAGAGTGTGGACTGCCGTAAATCGGGTCCTGTGAGGCTCGGACGGGAGGACAACATGGAAACATCTGGAATGACGCGCTGGGCTGTACCCGGCGCTTTTTTTGTGCGAAGCATCACGGTCTCGTCGACTCGCTGATGGCTGTGGATCATCGGGCCGAGGTCTTGGCGGCCACCGATGTGGGGCGCGCTCTGACGCGCGTTGCTCACGAAATCGTTGAGCGCAACTCAGGAGTCGCGGGACTCGTCTTGGTCGGCATGCAACGTGGCGGTGTGTGGATCGCAGAGGAGATTGCTCGCTGCATCTCTCGCTTCGAGGGACAGGTGGAGGTGCCTGTTGGTTCCATCGATGTGTCGATGTATCGCGACGACATCGCCCTTCGTCCCGTCGTGCCTGCTGCAGTCACTGACATTCCAGTCGACATCACAGGAAACACAGTGGTGCTCGTCGACGATGTGTTGTACACGGGTCGCACCGTTCGTGCAGCGTTGGATGCGCTACTCGACCATGGTCGACCCCGAGCGGTACAGCTCGCTGTTCTCGTTGATCGGGGTCATCGCGAACTGCCCATTCGGCCGGATTTTGTCGGCAAGAACATTCCCACCCATCTCTCTGATGAAGTCGACGCGTCGATGACTGGTGTCTATGTCATCTCGGCGCCGATTGAACAAGCAGCAGGAAAGAAGGCGGTGTCATGAAGCACCTCTTGTCCATCGAAGAACTGACAACTGCGCAATTGACGTCGCTTCTTGATCTCACTGACCATATGGTCGAGATCAGTGGGCGAGCTGTGCCGAAGGTTCCTGCACTTCGTGGCCGAACAGTGGCAAGTGTCTTCTTCGAGGACAGCACTCGCACTCGACTGAGTTTTGAAACTGCTGCCAAGAGGCTCTCGGCTGACACGATGACTTTCAACGTCGGCACCTCGAGTGTGAACAAGGGTGAAAGCCTGCGAGACACGATTGAGACTCTCTCAGCGATGGGGGTTGACGCCTTCGTGGTGCGACACAAGTGGAGTGGTGTGCCACACATGATCACAGAGTGGACTGATGCATCGGTGATTAACGCGGGCGACGGCTGGCACCAACATCCCACGCAAGCCTTGCTTGATTGTCACACCATTACGCGGTCATTCGGCTGCGGAAATGATTTGTCCGGGCGTACCGTCGCCATTGTCGGAGATGTGAAGCACAGCCGCGTGGCTCGGAGCAACATCAAGGCCTTCACGATGCTCGGAGCAGAAGTCGTGCTTGTCGCGCCGCGGACACTCTTGCCACCAGAGTTCATCGACTGGCCTGTGCGCACTGTCGATGCCCTTGATGATGTCGTTGGTGACATCGATGTCCTCTACCTGCTGCGCATGCAGCGCGAACGCATGGATGCAGCTCTCGTGCCGTCACTGGGTGAGTACTCGGCAAGGTTCGGACTCACTCCGCATCGTGCACGCCAGCTAAAGCAAGATGCACTTGTGTTGCATGCAGGGCCTCTGAATCGCGGAGTTGAAATCCTGGTTGATCCTGCAGACCTTCCTGGTTCTCGAATCCTTGAGCAAGTGCGCACTGGGGTCAGTGCGCGGATGTCGGTGTTGTACACGGTGTTGAGCGGCGGCTCGGTGCCGCCGACGGGAGGTGCCGAATGAAGTCGTTTGTCATACGGGGTGGGACGGTCGTCAACCCAGACGGAAACATAGAGACGGACGTGGTGGTGCGCGACGGATTCGTTGTGGCGGCAGATCAATCGCACAGCGATCTCCCCGTCGTCGATGCGACTGGCTGTTATATCTCCTCTGGCTTTGTGGATCTGCATACGCATCTTCGTGAACCGGGCAAAGAAGAAGCTGAAACGATCGAAACCGGAAGTCGTGCGGCAGCACGCGGGGGATACACCGCGGTAGTCGCCATGCCGAACACTGACCCTGCGCAAGATGCTGTACATGTGGTGGAGTTTGTTCGCTCCAGAGGAGAGCGCGTGGGTTTGTGCGAAGTGCTTCCTTCGGGTTGCATCACCATCGGTCGCATGGGTCAGCAGTTAGTTCCCTTCGCCGCGCTGGCAAAGGCCGGGGTTCATCTGTTCACCGATGATGGCAATGGTGTGCAGGACCCGCTGATCATGCGTCGCGCTCTTGAATACGCAGGTGAACTGGGCGTGGTTCTGGCGCAACACTGCGAGGTGGCACGTCTCACCGAAGGTGCAGTGATGCATGAGGGTGCCTGTTGTTCAGGCCTCGGTCTACCTGGGTGGCCGGCATTGGCCGAAGAGTTGATGTTGCACCGCGACATTGAACTCGTGCGACTGACCGGTGCTCCGATGCACTTCTTGCATCTTTCGACTGCTCGAAGCGTCGAGATGGTGCGTCAAGCCAAACTTGAGGGCCTTCCGATCACTGCGGAAGTGACACCGCATCACCTGTCTCTGGTTGATGAATTGCTCACATCGTTCGACACGGTGTTCAAGGTGAATCCACCTTTGCGCACACGTGGAGACATTGAAGCACTCAAGCGTGGAGTGCTTGACGGAACCATTGATGCAGTGGCCACCGACCATGCCCCACATAGTGACCATGCGAAAGAGCAACCACTTGACGCCGCACCCCCTGGAATGCTCGGACTTGAGACTGCGCTTGGTGTCCTCAACACTTCCATGAGTCTTTCGCCGCGACGCATAGTCGAAGTGCTCAGCTGGAATCCGGCGCGCATCGCAAACGTCGCCGACCGACAAGGTCGTCTGGTGGTCGTTGGTGAGCCGGCAAATTTGGCTGTGTGGGACACCACGAGTGAATGGGTGGTGTCGCGAGATCATCTCGTCAGCAAGAGTCGGAACACTGCCTATGACGGAATGACTCTGCGCGGTCGAGTGAGGCACACGGTGTTTCGCGGTGAATTAGTCGTCAAAGATGGAGAGGCGCTCAAGTGACCAATCAACGAGGTGGCATCGAAGCCACAGTTCTTGTGCTTGAGGATGGTTCGGTCTTTGAAGGAGAGGCCATCGGTCACAGGCCATCCTCTGGAATTGCTGCTGGGGAAGTGGTCTTCAACACCGCTCTCACGGGGTATCAAGAAGTCATCACTGATCCTTCGTATGCCGGACAGATCATCACGTTCACAACCACCCACATCGGTAACTACGGCACCACGCATCACGACAATGAGGCAAAGGCACCGCATGCACGTGGCGTGATTGTGCGCGATATGGCTCGCCGCCGAAGCAACTGGCGCAGCGAATCAGACCTTGAGGCCATGTTGGCAGCTGCTCATCTCCCGGGCATCGGTGGCATCGACACCAGACGCTTGACTCGGCTATTGCGAGATACCGGATCCTTGAAGGGTGCATTTGGTACCGCAGACGAGGCTTCGTTGCTGGCCGCGGCTCGAGCAGAGACCGGTACGGGTGGAATTGACCTCGTGTCCACCGTGACCACTGCGAAGCCGTACACCTACGGCGAAGGTCGTCTCAAGGTGGTGGCATTCGACTTCGGCATCAAGACCACGATTCTGAAATGTCTCGCCGACATTGCAAGCGTCACAGTTGTCCCTGCCGGAACGAGCGCTGAGGAAGTGCTCGCACTGAAACCCGAAGGTGTGTTCTTGTCGAACGGTCCGGGAGACCCAGAGATGGTGACGGACGCGCCCGGCACCATTCGAGACATCGTGGAGGCCGGCGTGCCGACGTTTGGCATCTGTCTCGGACACCAGTTGTTGTCACTCGCTTTCGGCGGACACACGTTCAAGTTGCCTTTCGGTCACCACGGGGGAAATCATCCTGTGCGTGACATCGCAACGGGTACCGTCGAAATCACAAGTCAGAATCACAATTTCTGTGTCGACCCAGACTCACTGAGCACTGTCGCAGATATCACTCATGTCAATCTGAACGACAACACCAATGAGGGAATGCGACTGAGGAAGCACCGGGCCTTCAGCGTGCAATATCACCCGGAAGCGGGGCCTGGGCCCCATGACAGTCGCTACCTCTTCGCGAGGTTCGCAGATCTGATGGAGAACAACTGATGCCGCGCCGTACAGACCTTGAATCGATCCTGATCATCGGATCTGGACCGATCGTCATTGGGCAGGCCTGCGAGTTTGACTACTCAGGCACTCAGGCGTGTCGAGTGCTGAAGAGTGAGGGTTACCGGGTCGTCCTCGCGAATTCGAATCCTGCAACCATCATGACGGACCCAGATTTCGCGCATCGCACCTACATCGAACCGCTCACCCCCGAAGTTCTGGCAAAGATCATCGAACGTGAGAAACCCGATGCGATTCTGCCGACGCTTGGTGGTCAGACCGGTTTGAACCTCGCTATGTCATTGTTCGAGCGCGGCCTTGCCGGCGTGCCAGGAACGCCAGAGTTAATCGGTGCAAATGCTGACGCCATCGCAACTGCTGAAGATCGGGACAAGTTCAAAAAGGCGATGATCGAGATCGGTCTGTCGGTGCCACGAAGTGGTATCGCTCATTCGATGGAAGAAGCCCTCGAAGTGGTCGAGGACATCGGTCTCCCGGTCATCATTCGTCCCGCATACATTCTTGGCGGTCGAGGTACCGGAATTGCGTCGACACGCGAAGAATTCCTGAAGGTGGCCGGTAACGGACTTGATGCCAGTCCAATACGCGAAATTCTCATCGAGACATCCATCGTTGGCTGGAAAGAATACGAACTTGAAGTCATGCGTGACCGCGCAGACAACTGCGTGATCATCTGCAGCATCGAGAATTTCGACCCCATGGGGGTACACACAGGCGACTCCATCACTGTCGCTCCAGCACAGACACTTTCCGACTTTGAGTACCAGCGCATGAGGGATGCTGCGTTTGCGTGCATCCGTCGTGTCGGGGTCGAGACCGGCGGGTCCAATGTTCAGTTTGCGGTGAATCCTGCGAACGGGGACCAGGTTGTCATCGAGATGAACCCACGTGTGTCCAGATCATCTGCACTTGCCTCGAAGGCCACAGGTTTTCCGATTGCCAAGATTGCCGCCAAATTGGCTATTGGTTACACCCTCGATGAAATTCCCAATGACATCACTCGCATGACACCAGCAAGTTTTGAGCCGACTATCGACTATGTGGTCACCAAGATTCCTCGGTGGGCATTCGAGAAGTTGCCCGGAGCATCGGGGGTTCTCGGTACGCAAATGCAAAGTGTCGGCGAGGCCATGGCGATTGGTCGAACATTTCCGGAGAGCCTGCAAAAAGGTCTGCGCAGTCTCGAACAGGGACGTTTGGGTTTTAACTGCGATCCGGCGGAAGTGCAGTACGACTCGCTCTCCGACGATGAACTGTTGCGCCGCACCACGATTCCGACACCAGAGAGAATCTTCCAAGTTGGCGAAGCATTGCGGCGTGGGCTCGGTATCGACCGTCTGCACGAATTGACGGGTATCGACTTGTGGTTCCTTGACCAGATGCTGATGATCATTGATGAGCGCCATGTGATTGAAGGTGCATCAGTTGATGAAATCGATCGAGGTCAGTGGCGACGTTTGAAGCGACTTGGCTTTTCGGACGCTCAACTTGCTCACATCTTGAACACAGATGAGCTCATCGTGCGTACTGCACGAGAGTCCCATGGTGTCGTGCCGACCTTCAAGACGGTCGACACTTGCAGTGCCGAGTTTGCTGCCGAGACGCCGTATCACTATTCGACCTACGAAGATGAGAACGAAGTCAAACCTTCAGACAAGGACCGCGTCATCATTCTGGGTTCTGGACCCAATCGCATCGGTCAAGGTATCGAGTTTGACTATTGCTGTGTTCATGCGAGCTTCGCGCTTCGTGACGCAGGGTTCGAGACAGTCATGGTGAACTGCAACCCCGAGACAGTTTCAACCGACTACGACACATCTGATCGCCTGTATTTCGAGCCACTCACGCGTGAAGACGTACTGAATGTCGTTGCAGCCGAGACCGTTGCCGCTGGCGGAAAGTCGCCACGCATCATCGTGTCGCTCGGCGGTCAGACTCCACTCAAACTGTCTGGCTTACTTCCGCGTGAATACATCGCCGGAACCTCGCCAGACTCCATCGACTTGGCGGAAGACCGAGAGAAGTGGAACGCCTTGTGTACGCAATTGTCGATTCCGCAGCCACCTGGTGGAACTGCACTCACTTTTGATGAAGCAGAAGCCATCGCGCGACGCGTCGGGTTTCCGGTGTTGGTGCGCCCGAGCTACGTGCTCGGCGGGAGAGCAATGCAGATCGTGCATGATGTCGATCACCTACGACGAGCAATGGATGAGTTGGCCGGATTCGGATCGTTGGGTAAAGAAGGTGGACTGTCTGCTGAGCGCCCGGTGCTCATCGACAGGTTCCTGGAAGACGCAACTGAAGTTGATGTAGATGCCATTCGCGATCACACGGGTGAGGTTCTGATCGGTGGCGTCATGGAGCATGTGGAAGAGGCGGGGGTCCACTCCGGAGACAGCGCGTGCGCAATACCGCCACAGACATTGCCTGCATGGGTGGTCGAAGTCATCGAGTCGTACGCAACGTCCATCGCACATGCGCTTGACGTGCGCGGTCTCATCAACGTTCAATTCGCAGTTCTCGGAACCACGGTGTATGTCATCGAGGCAAATCCTCGTGCTTCGAGGACAGTGCCATTCGTGGCGAAAGCCACTGGTGTGCCGCTTGTAAAAGTGGCAAGTCGAGTCATGCTCGGAGCATCTCTCGCAGAGCTTCGCAACGAGGGTCTCCTTCAGCCATCGGTCGCTTTGGGACACGTGTCGGTGAAAGAGGCTGTCATGCCTTTCAATCGTTTCCCAGAAGTCGACACTGCTCTCGGACCCGAGATGCGTTCAACCGGAGAAGTGATGGGCATTGCTTCGACCTTTGGTCGAGCTTTCGTGAAAGCGGAAACTGCTGCTGGAACGATGCTTCCCACCTCAGGCATGGTGTTTCTCTCGCTCGCTGATGGTGATAAACCGGCTGGACTTGTGGTCGCACGTAAGTTGCGCAACCTTGGTCTCAGTATTGCTGCCACGAGTGGGACGGCCGCTTATCTCGAAAAATTCGGCGAACCTGTCGACAAGGTGATCGGGAAGTTGTCTGAACAGGGTGTGGCGGACTTGGAAAACGCAGTTGACCTCATTGCGCGAGGTGAGATCAGCTTTGTGGTCAACACTCCCAAAGGTGGTGAGTCACGTTCTGATGGTGAGGCGATTAGAAAGGCCGCCAATACTCATCGGGTGTCGGCAGTGACTACCGTTGAGGCCGCGCTCGTCGCTGCTGTCGGACTTGCTGAATTGAAGGACAGTGACATCGACGTATGTTCGTTGCAGGAGTATCACCAGCGATGACATGGTTAAGAGCTCGAAGGGGCTTTGATGAAGTCGAAGCACTTGGGGACATCACATGTGGTGGCGTGCGTGCGCGCAATCCGATCTTTCTCGCATCGGGTACGGCTGGACATGGAGCAGAACTTGCGCCGTATATGCCACTCGACAAACTGGGCGGAATTGTCGTCAAGAGTCTCTCGGCCGATGCATGGCCTGGAAACCCGGCACCGCGGCTTCATCCGACGGCTTCCGGCATGTTGAACTCGGTTGGTTTGCAAGGTGACGGAGTTCCGCAGTGGACACAACACGACCTTCCAGAACTAGAGGCTGTTGGCGCGAAGGTCGTTGCCAGTATCTGGGGCAGGAGTGTCGCCGACTACGCCCGTGCGGCGGAACTGCTTCGACCAGTGAGTGCTCGACTTCTCGCAGTTGAGGTGAACTTGAGCTGCCCGAACCTTGAAGGTAGGTCAGCAATTTTTGCCCATGATGCCGATCTCAGCGCGCAAGTCTTAGCAGTCGTGCGAGCCGAACTCCCGTCATCGGCACTGTGGGCGAAGTTGAGTGCCAATACAGACAGAATCGTCGATATCGCCGGAAGCGTGCAGGTGGCCGGCGCTGACGCTGTGACGCTCGTCAACACAATGCTCGGACTCATGATCGACACCAACACGCGCCGACCGGTCTTGGGTAACGGTGGAGGTGGTTTGTCGGGTCGAGCTATCCACCCGATTGCAGTGAGAGCAATCCATGACGTTCGTCGGGCACATTCGGCACTGCCGATTGTCGGTGTCGGAGGTGTTTCGAACGGTGACGATGTCATCGAGATGATGTTGGCCGGTGCCTCGTTCGTACAAATTGGTACGGCGACATTCTCGGACCCTCGCAGTGGAATGAAGATTCTTCGTCTTGCTTCGCACCGAATGCGCGAGCTGGGAGTTGCTCGTTGGCAAGACTTGGTCAGCGCCGCACATTAGGCTTGACGCATGTCAGCAGGCGGCAACACGACGAATCATCTCGCCGTCACGCCGCACGCCAAAGACATCCAGTTCATTACTGAAGTCCGTCAGAAGAGGCGCGATTTCATCCTCCGAGTTGTCTCCGAACCGCACCTAGTGGCATCGCTCTTGAAATCAGCGCGTAGCGATGTGGCGTTGGTTGACTTGCTGGTCGTCAAGGTGTTGCAAGAACTGCCGTCTGTGGGCAAGGTGAAGTCTCGGCGAACTCTTGCCGAGCACGGACGCGACGAGTTCGTCGCAATTGGTGAGTTGAGTGATGTGGACATCGATTCCCTCGTCACGGATGTGTTGCGGTGACCGTGTCTGTACCACTCATCATCGTCGTGTCAGGCCCTGGTGGTGCCGGCAAAGGCACAATCGTCGATGAGCTCGTCGCTCGCGATGAGCAATTGTGGTTGAGTCGGTCATGGACGACACGCAAGCAACGCGAAGGTGAATCCGACGACGCATATGTATTCGTCGATCGCGACACGTTTCTTCAGCACATCGAGCAAGACGGCTTTCTTGAATGGACCGAATTCTTGGGGAACTTGTACGGCTCTCCGATGCCGACACCTGAAGATGGTCATGACATCGTCCTTGAGATCGAACTTCACGGAGCGCAACAAGTGAAAGTCCGGCATCCCGAAGCGTTGCTCGTCTTCGTTCAACCTCCGTCCCGCGAGGAACAGCGCCGTCGACTCCAGGGTCGTGGAGACCCGGACCATCACGTGGTTGAGCGTCTGCGAAAGGCCGATGACGAGGAACGCCTCGGCGCCGAATTGGCTGACTTGGTGGTCGTCAACGACGACATTGACCGAGTGGTGGGCGAGTTGCTGGGCTTCATCGGTGTGGCCCGCCAACGGCACGGCTAGCCTGACGGGGTCCTGCGGAGGTCCCCCTGAAATGACTCGTCAACACGACTCCATGATCCACCCGAAAATTGAGGACTTGCTTGAGCGAGTCGACTCGAAGTTCAGCCTTGTCACCCTTGGTGCATATCGCGCTCGTCAGATCAATGCCTACTTCAACCAGTTGGGTGAAGGGCTCGGACACATGATTCCGCCACAGGTGTCGTCCACTGCTCGCAAGCCGTTGTCCATCGCTTTCGAGGAAATTGCTGTCGACAAGATTGTGAAGATTGCTCGTCCTGACTACGACGCCATGGAGGCTGAAGCAGCAGAGATGTTCGGCGACCTTCCGGTCGGTGACGTTGCTGTCGACGAGTCAGGTGACATCACAGATGCATCGCTTGATACCGACGATAACGAAGCCACTGACGCACCAGCAGAGGACTCCGCCGAATAACTCTCGCGCGGAATTTGCAACGGTGACGTCGTGAATTCGTTGGCTGGACGCCACGTCGTCCTCGCTGTCTCAGGTGGCATCGCTGCGTATAAAGCTGTCGACGTCGCGCGGACTCTCGTTGATGCAGGGGCCCATGTTGCTCCGATCATGACTGAAGACGCGCATCGTTTCATCGGCCCAGTCACGTTGTCTGCTCTCAGTTCCGAGAAAGTACACACAAGCCTGTGGGATGACGACTCGGCGATTCCTCACACGAAGTTGGCACAACGTACCGACGTCGTGGTCGTTGCGCCGGCAACCGCGCGCGTGATCTCGGCGTATGCGACAGGCTCTTCTGAAGATCTGCTGACTGCAACTCTCATTGCAACACGCGCCCCGGTGGTGGTGTGTCCGGCGATGCACACAGAGATGTGGGAGCACCCAGCAGTCCAGGACAACATCGCCTTGCTGCGGAGTCGAGGTGTCGTCATTGTCGAACCGGAGCACGGTCGCCTTGCGGGTGGGGATGTAGGTCAGGGTCGGCTCGCGTCGACTGAGGCAATCGTCTCTGCAGTCGAGCATGTTCTGCGAACGACGAGTGACCTAGCAGGAGTGAAAGTGGTGGTCACAGCCGGCGGCACTCGCGAACCAATCGATGCCGTGCGCGTCATCGCGAATCGGTCAAGCGGAAAGCAAGGACACGCCATTGCGATAGAGGCATCGCGTCGTGGTGCGGAAGTGACTCTCATTACGACTGCTGACATGCCGGTACCCGCAAGCATCGATGTTGTGGGAGTCGAAACAGCTGCCGAAATGCACCAGGCTGTCGCCCAAGTGACCAGTTCGGCTGATGTGATCATCATGGCTGCTGCCGTTGCCGACTTCCGCCCCGTGCCCATTGCGACAGGGAAATGGAAGAAGCGTGATGGTGCGCCTCAAGTGATCTTGGAGCCAACTGTGGACATCCTTGCCGATATCGCAAAGTCGAAGCGCCCATCTCAGGTCTTGGTTGGGTTTGCTGCGGAAACCGACGATGTGATCGCCAATGCTGAAGCGAAATTGGCTTCCAAGAACCTTGATTTGCTGGTGGCCAATGATGTGAGCGCCCCCGGAGTGGGATTTCAGCACGACACCAATGCTGTGACACTGCTCACTCCCGCCGCCGCACCGCGACAGGTCGCCCTCGCCGGCAAACACGAGATCGCCCGTGCCGTATTAGATAGCGTGGCGGAGATTCGTTCGCGGATCACATCTTCCCGTTCATAGGAGACAACGTGAGAAAGTTCACCTTCACATCGGAGAGCGTCACTGAAGGCCATCCCGACAAGATGGCTGACCAAGTGTCAGACGCAGTGCTTGACGCCATCTTGGCGCAAGACCCCACGAGCCGAGTGGCGTGTGAGACCCTTCTGACAACCGGTTTATGTGTTGTGTCCGGTGAGATCACAACCGAGGCGTATGTCGACATCGCGAAGCTCGCGCGTGAAACCATCAACGGCATTGGTTACGACAATGCGAAGTTTGGTTTTGACGGAAACACCTGCGGTGTTGTTGTGGCGCTTGATGCGCAGAGCGCTGACATTGCACAAGGCGTCGACAAGTCTGAAGAGCTGCGTGCAGGCAAGAGCGGCGAAGACTTGCTGAACAGCCAAGGTGCCGGTGACCAGGGAATGATGTTCGGCTACGCATGTGACGAGACTCCCGATCTCATGCCATTGCCCATTTGGTTGGCACATCGCTTGTCCGAGCGTTTGACTGATGTGCGCAAGAGCGGACAGATTCCGTACCTGCGTCCAGACGGCAAAACTCAGGTCAGTTTCGAGTACGAGAACGGGAGACCGGTTCGTCTCAACAACGTGCTCATTTCTACGCAACACGGCGAGGGTGTCGATCGCGACACTCAGATTCGCCCTGATCTCATCGAGCAAGTCATCATGCCCACCATTCCGTCACAGTTCGCTGGCGACAATCCGGAGATCTACATCAACCCAACCGGTCGGTTCGTGCTCGGAGGACCACACGCCGATACCGGTCTGACGGGTCGAAAGATCATCGTCGACACATATGGCGGCATGGGTCGTCACGGTGGCGGTGCCTTCTCAGGTAAGGATCCTTCAAAGGTCGACCGTTCTGCTGCGTACGCCGCACGGTGGGTGGCAAAGCACGTCGTTGCATCTGGAGCGGCCTCGCGCTGTGAAGTGCAAGTTGCATACGCCATTGGTATGGCGCAGCCCGTCAGCATCCTCGTTGAAACTTTTGGCACGAACACCATCAGCGAAGAGTCCATCGAAGATGCAGTTCGCGCAACGTTTGACCTGCGACCTGCGGCAATTGTTCGTGACCTCAACTTGAAGCGTCCGATCTACAAGAAGACCGCTTCGTATGGCCACTTCGGTCGTGCGCTTCCGGAATTCACCTGGGAACAGCTCAGTCGCCTCGCCGAATTCAAGTCGGCCGCACGACTCTGACATCGTCGCCACATCTCGTCGCACGGGTGGTGCCCGATGTGTCAGGAGTGGACAAGGTATTCGACTACTCCGTACCTGAAAAATTCGCCGGTGGTCTCAATGTCGGCGACAAGGTGCGTGTCACGCTCAACAACCGCCGCGTCGGTGGTTGGGTAGTCGGCATCAGCCAATCACAGGCTGGTTCATTTGAGTTGAGTCCGATCGTCTCGGTGTCTGGGGTGGGTGTTGTGGCCGATGTCGTACCCCTCACTGAGCAAGTGGCGCGTCGTTGGGGTGGCAGTTGGCGATCCGTTTTGGTGTCGGCGTCAGCGCCGAAGGTGCGCCTCAATCGGGGTTCGGCGAGTAGGCGTACTACGCGACGTTCGAGCGAGAGGGGTCCTTCCGACAACGAAACAGCGGGGCAGTTGCCCGATGGTGACGTTCTCGTCGTTTCTCCACCGTCGCAATCAGTGATGTCGATTGTTGAGCAATGTGCAGTTGCGGGGCCGACGCTGGTGATCTGTCCGACGGTCAAGATGGCGTTGAGAGGTGCTGCGTCATTGCGCCGCCGCGGTTTTTCGGTCGCTTCATATCCCGAAGATTGGTCCGAAGCCTTTGGCGGTGTCGACGTTGTCATCGGGCCACGCACGGCCGTCTGGGCGCCGTGTCCCGAACTCAGTGCAATCGTGGTAATTGACGAACACGACGAGGCTCATTGGGAAGAGCGGGTACCAACGTGGAATGCACTAGACGTTGCTCGACTGCGATCAACTCATGACGGCGCTCGTCTGGTGGCGACATCGGCATTTGGGTCCATGAAGAGCCGCGCTGCGTTTTCTCAGATTGTTCATGAAGCGAACGATCGGACGTGGCCAAAGATTGAAGTGGTCGACCTTCTCGACCCAGAAATGACCGGAGGTCTGCGTTCGAATCTTCTGACGAGACCAGTACTTGAGGTTGCCAGGAATGTGGGCGCCGCCGAGTCAACGACAGTGATGATTCTGAATGCAAAGGGTCGGGCACGACTTCTTGCGTGTACGGCCTGCAAGGAAACTCAGCGGTGTACCCAGTGCAAATCTGTGGTGGTTCAACGTGACGATGAGTTGTTCCATTGTCCGAAGTGTGATTCGACACGCCCACCGTTGTGCCAGAAATGCGGTCGTACGTCATTTCGATATGTTCGTCTGGGGTCTACGAATGTGCGTGAACAGTTGAACGCATCGACAACTAGGCGTGTGGTCGATGTGGAGAGCCATGAGGCAGGTCGAGCAGACATCGTTGTCGATACCGAGGCGGCGCTGCATCGCGTCGACGAAGCAAGCACGGTGTGTTTTCTCGACATCGACTCAGAGCTCGAATCTGGTCGACTTGATGCCATCATGACCACTCTGAGCTCGGTGTCGCGTGCGGCGCGTTTGGTGGGTACAACGGGGCGAATCATCGTCCAGAGCCGCAATGTGTCGCATCCGGTGCTGGAGGCTCTTGCCCGCGGATCACTCGAGGAAGTTCTTGACAAAGAGATGCAGATGCGACGTTCGTTGAGTCTTCCTCCATTCAGTCTCATAGTCGAAGCCACCGGTGAGGTTGATCGACTTGCCAGTGTTCAATTTCCCCTTGGAAGTTCACTCGCCAAAGTGTCAGCTGAGCGCGCATTATTGCGTTTCGCCGACGACGAAACGATGCGGACTGTGTTGATGAACGTGAAAGCGAATCTGGGTCGCCACGTTCGCTTGGCTGTCGAGCCGTATCGTCAGTAGCGATAGTCCTATGTGGGTTCGACAGGGCGAGTGACGTGGAGCAGTCGAAATCCTGACCGACTTGAAACTCGGTCGCAAGAAAACCCACACGTCACCAGCCACTTCTGTAGGGAGTCGCTCCCGAGATTTTTATGAACCACCAAGCGGGCATAACCCGCTGGAGACAAGCGAGTTAACCACGACTTCAAGATTGCGTGCAGCATCTCCTTGCCGCCACGAATCGGCGGATTCGACCATATTCCAGCAAAGACGATATTGGCGTTGATGTCCTCTGGTGCGGCGACGATGATGTTGTGCAATCCGTTCGTCTCTGCATTGGTACGACAAAGTTGAAGTGCTCGTTCGTTCACATCGACGGCGTAAATAGTGCGATCAGGGAACCGTGCTGCCAGGGCCAATGTGATGGGTCCAGCGCCACAACCAATATCGAGTAGTGGCCCATCTGGCAGGTTGGGCGTGCCGGTCAGCAACTGGTCGAGCAGTACTTTTGTTCCCTTGTCCAGATGTCCGTGGCTGAAGGTGCCCGTGTCGGTCGTGACGGTCATCTTGCCCTTCACAGTGCGCAGCGTGTAGCTGAGTGGGCGAGAGGCAGATGCAGGCGAGGTCGAGAAATAGTGGTCTGTTGAGTTGTCGTCAGAGTCCTCTGGCGAAGGGTGTTGTTCGGGTGTCATGGTGCCTGTGCGAATCGAAGTCTGAGTGATCGTCGGGCGAGTGACATTGCCCGTGGGTAGCCTGCCAGATATGGGTTACGACATCCGTACATATGGCGATCCTGTGTTGGCCACGGTTGCCGCCACAGTCGACAACATCGACGGAAAAATCGTGCGACTTGCCGACTCGATGCTGCAGGCGATGTACCGCGCACCGGGGCTTGGTCTTGCTGCGCCGCAAATCGGCGTGCAGAAGCAAGTGTTCGTCTATGACGTTGACGACGAGCCAACTGTCTTGGTGAATCCGACAATTGTTGAATCATCTGGTGAGTGGGTCTATGACGAAGGTTGTCTTTCCATTCCTGGTCTGTATGTCGAAATGGTACGCCCGAAGGAAGTGCTCTTGAAGGGCCTCGACCTCGACGGCAACGAGGTTGAAATCGAAGCTGATGAGTTGCTGGCACGTCTGTTTCAGCATGAGCTCGACCACCTGAACGGTGTGTTGATGTTTGACCGCATGAGTGACGACCAACGAAAGCAAGCACTTGCGGAGTACCGCAAGTTGCAGGATGACGCAGTTCCGCTCGGAGAAAGTCGCCGAATCAGTCTCGACTGACGCTCGGCACACACCCATGCGCCGTCGCATTGTCTTTCTCGGCTCGCCTGCAGCGGCAGTAGCGGTTCTTGAAGCACTGCATGCGGCCGGGCATGACATCGCACTTGTCGTCACTCGTCCGGATGCGCGTAGAGGTCGTGGGTCCTCAACCGTTCCCACGGATGTGAAGAAGTGGGCGCTCGATCACAATCTCGAAATCACAGATGATTTGACCCGAGTCAGTGAGTTTGCCGACGGCAACACCCTGGGTGTTGTCGTGGCCTATGGCCGCATCATCCCAGCAGATCTTCTAGAGAAGATGCACATGGTGAATGTCCATTTCTCACTTCTTCCACGATGGCGAGGTGCGGCGCCAGTCGAACGAGCGCTACTTGCGGGCGACAGCCTTACCGGCGTGTGCATCATGGACGTCGAGAAAGGTCTGGACACCGGTGCCGTGCATGCAGTTGCTGAGACCACAATCATGAACACCGACACAACGACGTCTCTGACAGAGCGGTTGGCTCACATGGGAGCAGAACTTCTGCTGGAGGTGTTGCGAGGTAATCTTGCGAACGCAGCGGAACAAGATGGTGAGGCAACGTATGCCCACAAGGTCGAAAAGAGCGAATATGTCGTCGACTGGGGTTCCTCTTGTGTGCACGTCGCGCGGCAAGTGCGGGCACTCCCAGCGCTCACTTTTTTGAGTGGGAAACGACTTCGCATTCTCGAATGTGAAGTGGCAGACGACCAGCTGGCAGACAATCGAGACGGACAAGCGGTCACCGAGCAGCCTGGAACTCTTGATGCGACCGGTCGAGTCACCTGTGGCTCCGGAAGTGTGATTCTTCGACGAGTGCAACCTGAAGGACGGTCGTCAATGTCCTTTCGCGAATGGGTGAACGGTTCATCTGTGTCATTCCCCGTCGTTCTCGGGGTCTGACCAGTTGCACGATCAATGACCAGTAACAACGCTGCAGCGTGGCGATACGGTTTGTGCCATGTCGGAACCTGTTTTCCTCGCCAAGGTGCTCACGGTGAGCGACGGGGTGATTGCCGGAACCCGCGAAGACACATCTGGCGTCGCGTTGGTAGAGACTCTGATTGCACACGGTGCAGAAGTGGTGGAACACCGCGTGTGTAGTGACGGCGAAGAGGTGGTCGCGCATGCACTTATCGATCTCAGTCGTGACTTCAATGGCGTCATCGTCACAACTGGTGGCACCGGATTTGCGCCGCGGGACCAAACTCCGGAAGGCACGAGAAGCGTGATTGAGCGTGAGGCGCCCGGCCTTGCCGAAGCGATGCGTCTCGTGAATCCGCTTGGTCGACTCTCGCGCGGAGTGGCCGGAACACGCGGTCGAGCAATCATTGTCAATGCCCCGGGGTCACCGCGTGGCTGCGTCGAGCAACTACTCGCCGTCATTGATGTGCTGCCACATGCGGTGGCGCTGCTCGCGGATCAACCAACACGGCATTGACCTCTCGTTAATTCGCAGGAGAGGCGAGCGCCACATCGGTAGCCTCAAGACCGTGCTACGCATCGTCATTCCAAAGGGGTCTCTCGAGAAGGCAACTTTTGAGTTGTTCGAGGCTGCAGACCTTCGCATCGTGCGTTCGTCGTCTGTCGATTATCGAGCATCCATCGATGACCCGCGGGTGGTCGACGTTCGCATTCTGCGACCTCAGGAAATTCCCATGTATGTGGCAGAGGGACTGTTCGACCTCGGCATCACTGGTCGAGATTGGATCGCCGAGACCGGCAGTAACGTTCAATCGCTTGGCGAACTGAAGTATTCAAAAGCCACCGACAACCCTGTGCGCATCGTCGTGGCTGTGGCCGACGACTCCCCAGCGCAGTCGGTAACCGATCTTTCTGACGGAGTGCGTGTCACAACTGAGTACCCGCGGTTGACCGAAGCGTTCTTTCGTGAATGTGGCGTGTCCGCCGATGTACGCCTTAGCTACGGCGCGAGTGAAGCCAAAATCCCAGACATCGCAGACTGCGTGGTGGACATCACAGAAACTGGTCGAGCGCTGCGAGCAGCGGGTCTTCGCGTTATCGGCACCATCCTCACGTCGTACACCGAGCTCATCGCGAACCCGGCGTCGTATGCCGACGCAGAGAAGCGTCACGCGATGGAGCAATTGCTCACGTTGTTAAACGGAACACTCGAGGCGCGGGGCAAAGTTCTCATCAAGTTGAACGTCGCCGACGGAAATCTCGAGGCAGTGCTCAAGGTGCTACCAGCTGCAAAGTCGCCGACGGTGTCACGGCTTGCTTCCGGTGACTATGCCGTCGAATCAGTTGCCGAGAAGCGCACCATCAACACGCTGATTCCCGCACTGAGTGATGCAGGTGCAACAGACTTGCTCGAGATTCCAATCTCAAAAATTGTTCACTGAGTTACAAATGGCGTCGTCGTCAGCATCGTCTAGTCGTCGCCTGGGGCGTGTTGTCAGCTTTGACGAGGCAAGTGGTTTGGGAATAGTGGCAGATGCCGGTGGCGATTCCCACAGGTTTCATTGCGTCTCGATTGCTGACGGAACTCGAACCATTGCTGTCGGATCACACGTCTCCTTTGTTCTTGTGAGCCGCCATGGCGATCTTGAGGCAGTTGATGTCGTTTATGCTGACGGCGATGCGCAGCGGTGAGTTCTTGAATGGCCGCTGAGGGCCGCTCCGAGGTGTCGATACACACCTTTTATGCGGAGCATTACGAGACCATCGATGCTGGGGGAGCACTCGGAATCTTCCATCGCATCACCCACCGTTCGCTCGAGCGCGGGCTTCGAAAGAAGGAGTTCAGCCGAGTGCTGGAAGTAGGCGCGAACAAGGGTGAGCACGTGCAATTCGTGCGACATGACTTTGACTCGTATGTGTTGTCAGACTTTCGACTTCCTGCCGAGGAAATCGCCAGCCTCAATGATCCGCGATTCACCTACCGTCAAGCCGATGTCCAGCATTTGCCGTTCGACGACAACTCATTCGATCGCACCATCGTCACCTGTGTGTTGCACCACACGAGCCATCCCGGCCTTGCCGCACAGGAGATTCGTCGAGTGACGGCGCCCGGTGGGGTGATGTCGATTCTTCTTCCGTGTGATCCAGGTCTTGCGTATCGCGCGGCGTGGAAGAACTCATCTGGTCGAGCACTTCGAAAAAGGGGTGTAGTGGATCCGTATCTCGTTCATGCTGAAGAGCATCCGCAGCACTTTGCCGGTCTGGCTGCGCACTTACGCGCATCATTTGCACAGGACAGCGTGACTGTTCGGTGGTGGCCATTGCCGGTTCCGTCATGGAATCTGAATCTGTACACCGTGTGGCATGTGGTGAAGTCACGCGACTGATGTCGTCAGACGACGTGCACCTGACAGTGGTCGGCGAAAAATCGTCAGCTGAACGTGTTCAGCCGTTGGTCCCTTTGATTTGCACGAACGCCAGGCGAATATTTGAAAGCGCCGTGGAGAGCGTGTCGTGTTCTGGCCCAAGTCGAGTGCCAAGTCCTTCGACCAGACACGCCACCGCATCTATCGCCAATGCGGCTTCGGCTAGTCGCGGGGGTTCGGCCGACAGGTGAATTGCAGCCAGTTCGTACAGGCCCATCACGTGGTTGACCACAACCACCTCGGGTGGCACATCAGCAAGGCGGCGACGGGCGTCGGCAAGGGCCTCAGCACCTTCGGCCACTGCATCGGCGGCGTCGGCATGTGAATGGGTGTCGTCGGGCGTCACGGGGCGGTACCCTACAGGTCGCCATACCTACGAAGTGGGGCTCGGTCCCTGGTCTCTCCATAGAGGTCAGAATCGTTAGTCCCCACCTAGTCACTTTCGGGCGGTTCATCCGCCACGTGCACTAGGTCGAGAATTCACGCGCGGTTTGTGCTGCGTCGTGCCTTCTGCTTCGCACGTGAGGTCGACGAAGAGAAGGAGGGCGAAGCCCATTGCAGACAAGTAGGCAGCCATAGCAACGCCGACGAGCGAACCCCGCTACAACGAGCGCATCAGAGCGCGCGAGGTTCGTGTCATCGGTCCCGATGGAAGTCAGGTCGGAATCCGTGCGACGGCCGATGCTCTGACTCTCGCGCGGGAACTTGATCTCGATCTGGTCGAGGTGGCCCCATTGGCGAATCCGCCAGTGTGCCGCATCATGGATTACGGCAAGTTCCGGTACGAAGAGGCGCAGAAGCAAAAGGAATCGCGCAAGAAGACCAGCCACATCACCATCAAAGAAGTGAAGTTCAGGCCAAAGATCGGCAAGGGCGACTTCAACACAAAGGTTCGTCACATGCACGACTTTTTGAACGATGGACACAAGGTGAAGGTGACTCTCCAGTTCCGTGGGCGAGAGGTCGCTCACCCCGAACTTGGGTCCCGCATCCTCGATGCGGTGCTCGAAGAGTTGGGACCGTTGGCGAAGGTAGAGACCCAAGCGCGGCTTGAGGGAAGGAACATGACGATGGTCTTGGTTCCAGACCGCAAGTCGAGCAAGAAGTCCGACAACGATTCGAAGACCAGTCAGAACAACGAAGAAAGGCAATCCGATGCCAAAAATGAAGACCAGCAAGACAGCGGCGAAGCGGTTTAAGAAGACCGGTTCGGGCAAGCTGCGCCGCCAGCAGGCGAATCGCCAGCACTTGTTTGAGAAGAAGCCGAGCTCACGCACACGCCGTCTCGACGGCTATGTCGACGTGCACTCCGGTGACGAAAAGAAGATCAAGCGTCTCCTCGCAGAGCGCTGAGCAAGAACGACATTCTGAGAAAGGAGCCAACACATGGCACGCGTCAAGAGGGCGGTACACGCCCGCAAGAAGCACAGAGCGGTACTCGAAAAGGCCAAGGGTTACTACGGCAACAAGAGTCGGTCATTCCGCGCAGCGAATGAACAGGTACTTCACTCCGGTCAGTACGCATTTCGAGACCGCCGCGCAAAGAAGGGCGAGTTCCGCAGTCTGTGGATTCAGCGCATCAATGCAGCTTGTCGTCAGAACGACATGAGCTACAGCCGATTCATTGCCGGATTGAACGCCGCCGGAGTCGAGGTCGATCGCAAGATCCTCGCCGACATCGCGGTACGCGACGCCGAGGCATTTGCCAAACTCGTCGCCACGGCAAAGGGCGCGCTCAACTGAGCGGACACAACTTGTCCTCGTCGAACCCACGGGTTCGCGAACTGCGGCGCCTCATCGGGCGCCGCAGTCCTCGTTATGACGCAAGTCGGTTCATCGTGGAAGGGCCTGGGCTCATCTGTGATGCGTTCGACGCAGGTTGGAATGTGCTTGAGGTGTACGTCCGCGACGGAGTGGATGACCCACTCGATGGGGCCGTTGAGTGCAACTCTCTCGATAGCAAGACCTTCGATTCAATCAGTGACACCGTGTCACCCCAAGGTGCGCTTGCAGTCGTCGAAATGCGTGACGCAAGTGTTGACGCGCCTGCATCGGCTGATTCCTGGAGCGTTGTGCTTGAAGGTGTCTCGGATCCGGGAAACATGGGCACCATCATCAGGAGCGCAGAAGCTTCGGGGTGTGGGCACATTGTGCTGGTAGGCGACTGTGTTGATCCCTATTCGCCCAAAGTCGTGCGGTCGTCTGCTGGGGCACTGTTTCATGTGCCGATCACTGTGGGGGCGACGTGGACTGACGTCACCCGAACCTCAGCGCGCATTGTCGGTACCACGTCGCACGACTCAATCGGCTCAACGAATGTGAAATCCATCTACGACGTCAACATGGCCGGGTCGCTCGTATTGGTGTTTGGTAACGAGGCGCATGGCGTGTCTGCGGCTGCACCTGTGACTGAATGGGTCACCATTCCACATGTGGGTCGCTCAGAGAGTCTGAACGTTGCCATGGCTGCAACGGTGATGTGCATGCACGTTGCTCGCAGCCGAACGGAAATGGTCTCACGGCGCCAACACGGCGGGGAGTAGCGTCTTTCCCGCATGGGTTCACAGTCAGGTGACATTTCCTCCGCACTGAAAGAGGCGCTCGCGTCCCTCGGCGCAGCCCAGTCTCCAGAGGCGGTGCGGTCGATTCTGTCTCAGGCGGTCGGCAAGAAGGGCTCGCTCGGTGCACTCAAGTCTTCGCTCGGGTCCATCGCTGACATCGAGCAGCGGAAGCAAGCGGGTGTCGCCATTAACTCCGCCATGGCAGAGCTCACACACGCGGCTGAAGCGCGAATCTCTGAAATGTCGACCGCGGAGTTGCTGAGCAGCATCGAACGCGATCGCGTCGATGTCACCGAACGGGCACTGAAAAATGAGGTGGCTTCGCGTCTCGGTCGAACTCACTTGGTCACCCAGGCGACTGAGCGCCTGGAGGATGTCTTCATCGGCCTTGGCTTTCAAATTGCAGAAGGTCCAGAAGTTGAAAGTGACTTCTACAACTTCGAAGCGCTCAACATGCCTCCTTCCCACCCGGCGCGCAGCATGTGGGACACGCTCTTCATTAATCAGGATCCACAGGGAAGTGTGTTGCTTCGCACTCACACATCTCCTGTGCAGGTGAGGGTGATGCAAGAGTGGCCACCTCCGATCTATGCGATCATGCCGGGACGGGTGTTCAGACGCGATACTCCTGATGCAACGCACATGCCGGTCTTTCATCAAATCGAAGGCATGGTCATCGATCGCAACATCACCTTCTCTGACCTTGCCGGAACCATCGAAGCGTTCACGAAGGCATTCTTCGGTTCAGAGTTCACTTCTCGACTTCGCCCTTCCTATTTTCCATTCACTGAACCAAGTGCCGAATTCGACATTCGTCGGCCTGACGGTTCGTGGATCGAACTAGGCGGTTGCGGCATGATGCACCCGCGTGTCATTCGCGCCGGCGGCCTCGACCCAGACGAGTGGAGTGGGTTCGCATTCGGATTCGGTATCGACCGAATGGCAAAGGAACGTCACGGGGTCGCCGACTTGCGTGACATGTACTCAAACGACGTTCGATTCTTGGAGCAATTCGCATGAGGGTGCTGCTCTCGGTGCTGCGCGAGTTCGCCGATTTGCCCAATGATGCTGAGGCTGTGGCCACTGCTCTCAACACCTTGGGAATGGCGGTCGAAACCACAGAAGAAGTCGGAGTACCTGTAGCTGGTGTCGTCACGGCTCGCATTGTGCGTACTGAGCGTCACCCAGATGCAGACAAGGTGACTCGCTGTTTCGTCGACAGCGGCGATGGACGTGAAATGCACGTGTGGTGTGGAGCCACCAATATGGGTGCCGGCGATGTCGTTCCGCTTGCAACCATCGGCACAACCATGCCTGATGGTCGCGGTATTGCACGTCGCGGAATTCTAGGAATCGACTCTGAAGGCATGTTGTGTTCGCCTGTCGAGTTGGGAATCAGCACCGAGGCAAGTGGCCTCCTGATTCTTCCTCCCGATACTCCGCTCGGCCTTGATCCTTTCGTGGCGCTGGGCATCCAGCATGACGTGGTATTCAACCTTGATCTCACTCGTAATCGTCCCGAGTGTTGGGGACACGCCGGAGTCGCTCGCGACTTGGCCGCACACTTCAAGGTTGCGTACAACGGGCCTCAGTTGAAGAAACTCACTCGCGGTGAGTCTCGATCAATTTCTGTCACGCTTTCAGATGTCGACAGATGTCCGATGTTCTCGGCGACCGTGCTGTCGGGTGTCATTGTTTCGTCGTCCCCGAACTGGGTGAAGTCGCGGTTGTCCCATCTTGGTATGCGAAGCATCAACAATGTCGTCGATGCTTCGAACTTGGTGATGCTTGAGTTGAATCAGCCGAACCATGCATACGACCATGCATCTGTTTCATCATTTGACGTTCGCCGTGCGCATGCGGGTGAGACTTTACGAACCTTGGACAATGTGGAACGCGCATTGAGCGAAGACGACCTTCTCATCGTCAACGCCACGAACGGCTCACCGGTTGGCCTTGCCGGAATCATGGGAGGTCTCGACTCGGAAGTCACTGATGACACCACGACAATCTCGTTAGAAATGGCGTGGTTCACACCTGACCCGATTCGTTTCACGGTCAATCGTCACGGCCTTCGAAGCGAGGCCTCGACTCGTTTTGAGCGGGGAGTGGACCCCGAAGGCGTGGTTCTTGCAGCCGAGCGATTTGCCACAATCCTGTCCGAAACCTGCCCCGACCTCGTTCTTCACGATGGAATGACCATTGAGCGGGATGCATCGTGTCCGTCTGCCCGCAACATCACTCTTCGCCCTTCACAAATTCAGCGCACACTCGGCATCACGCTCGGAATCGAAGACGTGGCACGGCTCCTGGCGCCGATTGGTTTCACAGTCGGTGCGTCCGGCGACAATTTCCACGTCACAACCCCGACGTTCCGACCAGATTGTGAAGAGGAAATTGACATCATCGAAGAGATCGCCAGACATTTTGGGTACGACGCGCTCGGTAAGTCAGTTCCTTCGTCCACGGTCCATGGGCGGCTCTCACACGTTCAGCAGCGACGCCGCGAAGTTCGCCGATTGATGGTGGCATTGGGTCTCGATGAAGCGATGCCGTCACCCTTTCTCGCTCCTGGCGAGCTCTCAAGTGTCGGGTTAGCAGAGGAACACGTTCTACGACTGGCCAATCCGTTGGTAGCCGAGGAGTCAGTGCTCCGCACGTCACTTCGACCAGGACTGCTGAAGTCAGTGGCGTACAACAGATCTCATCGTGCTCCGCAGATCGCGCTCTGGGAGATTGGTCACGTGTATCCGCCGAGTGCCGACGTTTCCACGCAGGCACTCCCTCGAGAGCACGAACAACTGTGCATCGTCGTTGCTGATGCTGATCTCGACACGTCATTACGACAGTGGAATGCACTGTGTGAACGACTCGGAGTCGGCGCGCAACTTGATCAGACCCGCGTACCTGATGGTTTTCATCCCACTCGGTCTGCGACGATTGCGCGAGGAAAGCAACACATCGGTGCAGTTGGGGAGATTTCCCCAGTGGTGCTCGCCGTATTGGGCATCGAAGGTCGGGTCTCGTGTTTGGAAGTTGACTTGTCGACGTTGCTGCGCGAAAGTCCAAAGCCTGTGCAAGCGCGCGACATCAATCGATTTCCATCAAGCGACATCGACTTGGCATTCACGATGCCCGATGACGTGCCTGCGGCGAACTTGCAGCGTGCACTGCGGCAAGCAGCAGGAGCGAGCATGGTATTCATCGAACTTTTCGATGTCTACCGCGGACCTGGGTTGGAAGATGGCAGTCGTAGCCTTGCATTTCGCCTACGTCTCCAAAAACAAGGTGGCACACTCACCGATTCTGAGATCAGTGACATCAGGGACAAGTGCATTGCTGCTGCTCACAAAGCCGGAGCGACACTGCGCTGATCTCTAGTTCAGAGTTGGGTCATCTGGAAAACGAGACAACGCTGCAATCTCGCCCCCTTGACGGGCCAAGACCATTCTCCAGAGAGATTCAGGGCTACTCGTGTACACGTCGTCGACGAGGGCATCGAACACAAACCATCCATCTCGTCTGATCTCGTCATCTAGTTGATCGGGACCCCAACCCGAATAGCCCCGAAAGAAACGCCAACGACCTGGCTCATCGGTTGACTCCGAATCGATGTCGATTGACCTGATTCCGTGCGTAGAGGAGGCATCCTCGATGAGTCCGAAGACACCGTGCGGCTCCACTGGTCCACCTTCAAAGAGCGATGCAGGCGGCACGGACGAGTCGATCCATGCGCGCAACACATCATGGAGAACTGCAGCGTCTTCAATCGATGGTCCTGCCTGATTGATGGGTGACCGCAACGGCCGATTGACGACAACACCGAGTGCACCCTCTTCATTGTGGGCGAGCACATACACGCAGGTGCGGCTGAAATTGGGGTCGTCCAGGTCTGGTCGAGCCACGAGCAACTTGCCGCTCAAGCCGGGGGTGCTTGCATAGTTATGCATTGGGCTGTATGGTAATACATCTGTGAAAGATGTGGCCACACTCAAAGTAGGAATTCTTGGTGCCTCCGGCTACACCGGTGCCGAGCTGTTGCGCCTATGCGCCCAACATCCGCATCTCGACGTGGTCTACGCAACGGGCGACAGCCAAGCAGGAACTTTGGCGTGCAATCTTTATCCGTCTCTGGCTGCCGAGTACCCAAATCTGATCTTCGATGAGTTTGACGCCAACAAGATCGACGGCCTGGACGTGGTTTTCCTCGGACTCCCGCATGAGGCGTCACTTGAGGTGGCTCCGATGATCGTCGGAAAGGTTGCTCATGTCGTCGACCTCTCAGCAGCATTTCGACTGAAGGATGCACAGTTGTATCCGACTTGGTACGGATTTGAGCACCACCAGACACAACTGCTCTCAGAAGCCGTGTACGGCTTGCCTGAGTTGTATCGCGATGAATTGCGTGGTGCACGGCTTATCGCAACTCCTGGCTGCTATGTCACAGCGGCAAGCCTTGCCTTGACCCCACTTGTTCGTAGTGGTCTCATCGAATCAACTGGGGTCATCGTCGATGCCGCATCCGGTGTGAGCGGCGCGGGTCGGGCTCTGAAACACACGTCGCATTTTGCGACAGTCAACGAAGACTTCACTGCCTACGGACTTCTTGACCATCGACACACTCCAGAAATCGAGCAAGTCACCGGTGCGCAAGTGTTGTTCACGCCGCATCTTGCACCCATGAACAGGGGAATACTCGCCACGTGTTATGCCCGACCAACGGGATCAGTATCCACTGCGTCGTTGTTGGCCGCACTCGCACGCAGTTACGCAAATGAGCCATTCATCGTTGTTCGACCAACCAGTCCGAGTACCAAGGCGACGCTGGGTTCGAATGCAGTGCATCTGACTGCGAGGTTCGATGAGAGAACGGGCTATGTGATGGTTATTGCAGCCTTGGACAACATCACCAAAGGTGCTTCTGGTGGAGCTGTGCAGGCGCTGAACGCCGCGCGATCGTGGGATGAGACTCTTGGTCTCTCGCGCGTGGGGGTGTACCCATGAGCGCGCGTCAATCCTCTATCGATGCTGCAAACATTCTCGTTGAGGCGCTGCCATACATTCGTCGTTTCGCCGGACGCATAGTTGTCGTGAAGTACGGCGGAAATGCGCTCGCAGGGTCCAACGAAGATGACGCGCTGGACCTGTTTGCCCAAGACATCGTGCTGATGCATTCGGTTGGCATCAAACCGGTCGTTGTGCACGGCGGTGGCCCGCAGATCAATGCGCTACTTGATCGATTGGGAGTGAAAAGCGAGTTCGTTGGAGGCCTTCGGGTGACTGATGACGAAACGATGAATGTCGTGCAGATGGTCTTGAGCGGGCAGGTGAACCCGCAGATTGTTGCTTCCATCAATACGTTCGGGAACATTGCTGTGGGAGTGGCGGGCGGTGATGCAGGCCTCATTCGTGCGGTTCAGCGCGATCCCAAATTGGGCAGGGTGGGTGACATCGATCGCATCAATCCGGCGGTTGTGCAAGGGCTGCTCGATGAGGGCTTCGTACCCGTTATCTCCACCATCGGCGCAGACGCAAATGGTGATGCACTCAATATCAATGCGGACACTGTTGCAGGAGCCATAGCGGAATCACTGAGGGCCGAGAAGATCGTCTATCTCACCGACATCGAAGGGTTGCGCTCGAAAGTTGAAGATGCATCATCGCTCATTCAGCGCATCAGCGTGTCGGACTTGGCTGCATTGGTGGCCAACGGCACCATTGCCGGTGGGATGATTCCGAAGGTGCAGAGCTGTGTGCAAGCTGTCAAAGGCGGAGTCAAGCGCGCCCACATTCTGGATGGTCGCATTCCGCACGTGCTTCTCCTAGAACTGTTCACGGATGAAGGTGTTGGCACCATGATCACGCCGGACGGCGCGCGAAACTCAGGTGATTCCATCGAAGGCGAGAACTCCGCAGGGAAGGTTGGCTGAGATGTCGAAGCACGACTTCTTGTCCTCATCCGTTGCTCAAGGACTGTTGGCAGGCCAGGACTGGTGTCCCTTTATGCCGGTCTTTGGTCCGCCTGCGGTGATGTTCACACGTGGTCAAGGAACCGAGTTGTGGGACATCAACGACAAGCGTTATCTCGATTTTCTCTGTGGCATCGCCGTGACATCACTTGGTCACTCGAACAAGGCAGTTGCCCGGGCGTTGTCGCGTCAAGCGGAGACCTTGCTGCACGTCTCCAACTTTTTTTCCAATCCGGTAGCCACCGAAGCGGCGATGTTGATCAACGGCCTGATGCGACTCGCCGGTGCGGGAGAAGGTCAAGTGTTCTTCTGTAACTCTGGAGCAGAAGCAAATGAGGCAGCCATCAAATTGGCTCGCAAGTTTGGTGGACGTGGTCGTCACGTCGTTGTGTCCGCACTCGGAAGTTTTCATGGCCGCACCCTTGGCGCACTCGCAGCAACCGGTCAACCGGCAAAGCATGAACCATTTCAGCCGATGCCAGAAGGTTTCCGACACGTTCCCTACGGTGATGTCGATGCCCTCATTGCTGCACTCGACCCGAGTGTTGCAGCGGTGTTGCTGGAGCCCATCCAAGGAGAAGGTGGAGTCATACCTGCGCCAGAGGGTTATCTCGAGTCGGTTGCTGCTGTGTGTCGCGAACGAGGCCTGCTGCTCATGGTTGATGAAGTGCAGACGGGGTTCGCGCGTACTGGTCGGTGGTTCGGATTCGAACATGCCGGAGTGAGCCCCGATGTCGTGATGTTCGCCAAGGGGCTTGGTAATGGTGTGCCTGTCGGAGCTTTGTGGGCTCGCCGCGATGTGGCCTCGGTGTTCTCGCCAGGCGATCACGGATCGACATACAGCGGAACCGCAATCGCCACCGCAGCTGTCATTGCAGTCATCAACGAAATGATGGCCATCAATGCGCCGGCACGTGCGCGTGAGGCCGAGGCATGGATTCGCTCTGAGCTCGCAGATTGTGAGTACATCACTCACATCAGGGGGCAGGGGCTTTTGCTGGGTCTCGTCCTTGCGCCTGGGTTTGATTCGAAAGTGGTCTACACACAGCTCTTAGATGCAGGTCTTGTGACAAATGCAGTGAATGCCGACACCATTCGACTTGCTCCGCCACTGACGGTCAGTCATGCCGAGGTGGTTGAAGCCTGTTCCATCGTGAAGAAGACCTTGTCCGCGCTTGCCGCGTCGGCCACGAACAGGACACCCTCATGACCAGACACTTTCTTGACATCACAGATGTGAATGCCGCTGAGCTCACTGCGCTGATCGAAGCTGCGAATCGACCGTCGGAAGACCTTGGTCGCCCACTTGCTGGAAAAGGTGTTGCTCTCATTTTCGAGAAGCCTTCCAACCGCACCCGTCATTCTTCAGAGATGGCTGTCGTGCAGCTTGGTGGACATCCTGTGTACACGAGGGGAGAGGAGATTGGCTTCGACGTGCGCGAAAGCGTTGAAGACATTGGTCGAATTCTTGCGGGATATCACGCAATTGTTGCGGTACGAGTGTTCAGTCATTCGACACTTATACGGTTGGCCGCAGTGTCAGATGCTCCGATCGTGAATCTCTTGAGCGATCATTCACACCCACTCCAGGCATGTGCTGATGTGCTCACGATGCAGCAACACGTCGGTCCGATTTCAGATCTTCGCGTTGCATGGCTCGGTGACTACAACAATGTCGCACGTTCGCTCGGCGAAGCGGTGTGTCTGCTTGGCGGTTCAATGTCGTTTGGTTGCCCAGAAGGCTTCGCACCTGAGTCTGCAGAACTGAGTCGACTCACATCACTTGGCGGGTCTGCGTCATATGACATCGATCCCGCAGTTGCCATTGCAGGTGCAGATGTGATTCACACCGATACGTGGGTCTCGATGGGGCAGGAGAGCGATGCTGCAGCTCGCCACAAAGTGTTCGTGCCATACGGAGTCACTGAACAACTGATGACAAAAGCATCAAGGGAAGCAAAGTTCATGCACTGTATGCCGGCTCACCGTGGCGAAGAGGTGTCAGCAGAAGTGTTCGATGGTCCTCGCAGTCTTGTCATAGAGCAGGGTCACAATCGCATGCACGCAGCGCGTGCCGTGTTCGCATTCGTTTCTGGAGGGGGAAAGTGACATGAGTGGAAAAACTCAACGGCAACAGCTCATTGCAAAACTGATATCGAAACAGCAGATCTCAAGCCAACCGCAACTTCAATCGCTTCTAAAGCGAAATAAAATCGAAGCAACGCAAGCGACAATCTCCCGCGATCTCGAGGAACTTGGAGCGGTAAAAGTACGGGTCGCCGGTGGGGAGACGGTGTACGCCATCCCCGAGTTCGAACCAGCACGACTTGCCCCCACAGACCATCTTCGTCGCGTGATGGGTGAGTGGGTGGCTGATGTCGTCGCAAGTGGCACGCTCGTTGTTGTTCGGACACCTCCTGGTTGCGCTCATGTCGTCGCGTCAGCACTCGACAGAAGTGGTCTCGAGCAACTCTTGGGCACCGTCGCTGGCGATGACACCATCATCTGTGTGGCGTCCGAGCAAGCGGGCGGGAAGGGCTTGGCTGCCAAGTTGCGGCAGCTTGCCGGTTTGGATGCACATAAGGGCACCGCAACGAAAGTCACCGGTACAAAGGGCAAAGGCAAGGTCACACGTGTCTGATGCAGATGAATCAGTAGCAGAGGGCAAGGCCCTGTGGCACGGGCGATTTGCTGCTGCTCCCGCAGAAGAATTGATGGCGTTCACTGCGAGCATTTCCTTCGACAAGCGTCTTTGGGCAGATGACATCACCGGTTCGCGTGCCCATGTAGCCATGCTCGGTGCCACTGGCATTCTTGATGCCGCCACCGTCAATGCGATTGATGTGGCTCTCTCACAGGTGCACCATGAGATGTCTTCAGGCACGTTCGAGTTTGTCGACTCTGACGAGGACATCCACACTGCAATCGAACGCCGAGTCACCCAAATTGCGGGTGATGCAGGTGCGCGGGTTCACACCGGACGTAGTCGCAACGATCAGGTCGCCACTGCATTGCGCTTGTGGTGCAAGCGGGAGATCCGCGTCGTCATTGACCGCTTGCTTCAACTGGTCGATGTGCTCCATGCGCGCGCCACAGAAGCGGATTCGGCGGCCGTGCCGGTGTATCTCCCGGGCTACACGCATCTCCAGCGAGCACAACCCGTGTTGCTCTCGCATCATCTTCGCGCACATGGTTGGGCACTCATGCGTGACGCAGACCGCTTGTTTGATGCTCTCGCACGGCTCGACGTCAGCCCTCTTGGCGCCGGAGCATTGGCCGGTAGTTCTTTGCCGATTGATCCGCAGCGCAGTGCCGACTTGCTCGGTTTTGCAAAACCTTTCGACAATTCTCTCGATGCTGTCTCTGATCGCGACTTTGTGGCAGAACTACTTGCACACATCGCGCTTCTCGGTGTTCATCTGTCTCGCATCGGTGAAGAGTGGGTCCTATGGACCAGTGAAGAATTTGGTTTCGCAACCCTCGATGACGCCTATGCAACCGGTTCGTCGATGTTGCCTCAGAAGAAGAATGCTGACATCGCAGAACTTGCTCGCGGTAAAGCGGGTCGACTCATAGGAAATCTCACTGGGATTCTCACGACACTCAAGGGACTTCCCTTGGCATACAACCGTGACCTTCAGGAAGACAAAGAGCCATTGTTCGATTCGGTTGATCAAATTTGTCTTGCGCTTATCGCACTTGCAGGCATGATCTCCTCTGCAACGTTCGCAACAGATGCGATGGTGCGGGTAGGCGATGCTGAAGCACTCGCTGCAACGGACTTAGCTGAGTGGCTAGTAGAAGGTGGCATGCCGTTTCGTCGCGCGCATGCAGTCGTGGGAGAGGTTGTTCGTACTGCAATCAACACTCAGCGTCCGCTCGCGGAAGTGGTGGCGAAGCATTCAGATCTGGGCCCGATTGCTGCTCAACTCATCTCTGCGGGTTCCGCTATCACTCGTCGTCGCAGTCGTGGCGGCGCAGGACCCACGGTAAGTGCCGACCAAGCGACGCGGTTCGCTGCCGAATTGGGTCGCCTCCGTCTTCGCTAGCGAAGTGACCGCCGCTGCCTCGAGGTCAACCTTCGACGAGGTCACGAGGTGACCAATGAAGGTTCTGTCCGTGATATCCAACGTGGCCAAGTTCTACTTGCCTTGGCTTGTCACCGCCCGTCCACACGGTTGCTCTGATGTCTGCAGTGTCGCCTGCAGGTTCCATGCGTGCCCACACGACTGGACGAGCAAGCGACGACGTCTCTCCCAAGAGATCAAGTTGACGGAGAAAATCTTGGCGGCTCTCTGGTGACATGTACTGCCAGACGATTGAGTGGTACACCACAGTCGCTTGGCCGTCATGTTGTGGTGACGCATCAAATGATTCAAGCCATTGTCCGGCTTCTGCGCGGTCGACGCGAGGTGGGTGGGCGATGGCAATGTCGATTGCATGCCGAAGTCTGGCGAGTCGTGCAGCCTGATCTGGCCACACAAAGCCAAGAAGCTTGCGTTGTTGTTCAGCGTTGGTCACGTCAATCGGGAACGGATCGCATCCTCTGAGCTCCACACATTCGGTTGATGCGCCATGAGGAGGGGACTCTGCGAACCAATCAGGACCGAAAGAGATAACACTCCCTGGGTCGCCCAATTCGGTTGTGCCAGTGAACGCATGGAAGCGTGGAAAGTTGAGATTCAGTCCCGCACTTGCACCCACCTCGAACCATCGACATGTTGTGGTGTCAATGCTTGGTAGCCAACGCGCAATCGACATGGCAACGACAGAGCGTCCGACTTCATTTGTTTGGACGTTGTGCCGCACGGCCTGTGACAGCGCCTCTTTGTGGCGATTCATAGATGCGAGAACCACCGCTTGCAATGCACCGTTCGGCGTGCCTCCGGTGCTGGGAAATTGACTGCTCAATTCGGCATCAACTTTAGAGAGGGCGATCGCGTGTAATCCCCCGAGCAGGCGCAGGGGGAGTGCGTCATGTACGGGGCGGTCACTCACTCCACTGAGTAGTTCACGGGTGATGCCACCATCCACGTAGTTCTGAGCGAGCGCAGCCAGCACCAGTTCGTAGAAGTCAGACCCGAGGTGGGCGCACGCACGTTGCTGTTTCATCAACGAGTCATGCACCGCATCGATTGCCATCGGAGCCAGGTTCGCGTTGATGGCCCAACAATAGGTCGCCCTACACGAAGCGGCGCGTGTAAACATGGTGGCATGACGAACACCACGAAAGGCCTGCTCGCAGACCTTCGAGCGCGGGGATTGGTGCACGACTCGACCGATGTCGACGCTCTTGAGGCGCGACTCGACTCTGGGCCAATTGGTGTGTATGTGGGTTTTGATCCAACCGCTGATTCATTGCATGTCGGTCACCTGCTTGGTCAGGTGACATTGCGCCGATTTCAACGTGCCGGACATCGTGTCTTCCCACTCGCGGGAGGAGCCACTGGAATGGTCGGAGATCCCTCCGGACGAAGCGAAGAGCGAAATCTTCTCGCTGTCGACACGTTGAAGTCGAACGTGGCAAAGATCAAGGTTCAACTTGAATCGCTGCTCGACTTCGATGGGAACAACAAAGCGACTCTTGTCGATAATGCCGACTGGATGGCAGGCATGGGTGCGCTTGCATTTCTTCGTGATGTCGGAAAGCACATCACCATCAATCAGATGCTTGCAAAAGAGTCCGTCAAGAATCGCTTGACGTCAGAAAGCGGTTTGTCATACACCGAGTTCAGTTACATGCTTTTGCAGGCGAATGATTTTCGACATCTATGCGAACATCATGACGTCGAACTGCAAATGGGTGGCAGTGATCAGTGGGGAAACATCACTGCAGGTATCGACCTCATTCGAAAGACGCTCGGTCGTAGTGCATTTGGCATCACGTGGCCATTGGTTACCAAGAGCGACGGCACCAAGTTCGGCAAGACTGCGAGCGGTGCTGTGTGGCTCGACGCATCGCGCACATCGCCGTATCAATTTCGACAATTCTGGATGCAGCTTTCCGATGCAGACCTAGACAGTTTGTTTCCGCGATTTTCTTTGCAGTCACTCGACAATGTGAACGCGACACTCGTCGCGCATCGAGCAGACCCGGGCCGACGCACGGCACAGCGTTCACTCGCTGATGAGATGACAACTCTCGTTCACGGAGCCGACGCAGCTGCTGCAGCCAGCGCGGCAGCGGATGTTTTGTTTGGTGGCGACCCCACCAAGGCCTCGCGTGAGGCACTGTCAATGGTGAGTCAAGAAGTAGCCACGAGTTCTCACAGTCGAGATGCGCTTGCAGATGTCGTGGGGATACTTGTGGGTACGGGTCTGGCTTCGTCGAACAGCGATGCGCGCAGAGGCCTGCAACAGAAGGGTTTTCGCGCTAACGGCGGGCAATTGGGGGAGGACTCCACCCTTGTGGATATCCCACTCCTTCATGGTCAATGGCTGCTCCTTCGCAAGGGCAAGACCAGTTACCACCTGGTTCAGGTCACTCCCTGAACGCCCACAAACATTGCTGATTGTTCTCGTTAATCGGCGTTGCAAGGCGGAATTCCAGTCAGATAGAGTTGCCGCTCGCCCCCAAAGGAGCTCGAGTGCATCTTGGCTCCCCAGTGGGTCGGCACCAAGCCCGCGAGGGCACGTGCCAGAGCAAAGCTCCTTGAAAACGGAAGAGAAGACTGAACGCCAGTGCGGGCAGACAAAACGAGTCCTTCGGGGCTCATTGTCTGCTTGTCAATTCAGGGTCGGATTCCCATCCGACCCGCAAACGTGACTTTCACGAGTCACACACAACGTAAACAAAGTCAGAAAAGTGGCGACACCAAAACAGAGCTATTCCCTCTGGTCGCCACGGACTTTCCAGAACTCTCCCCACGCAAGTGGGAAGTTCTTGATGGAGAGTTTGATCCTGGCTCAGGACGAACGCTGGCGGCGTGCTTAACACATGCAAGTCGAACGGGGTCCAGTCTGTAGCAATACAGAGGAAGACCTAGTGGCGAACGGGTGAGGAACACGTGAGGAATCTGTCCCGAACTCTGGGATAACAGTTGGAAACGACTGCTAATACCGGATGCCGTCATTGGATCGCATGATTCGATGACGAAAGAATTTCGGTTCGGGAGGATCTCGCGGCCTATCAGCTTGTTGGTGGGGTAATGGCCTACCAAGGCATCGACGGGTAGCTGGTCTGAGAGGATGATCAGCCACACTGGGACTGAGACACGGCCCAGACTCCTACGGGAGGCAGCAGTGGGGAATCTTGCGCAATGGGCGAAAGCCTGACGC
>Ga0169931_10000602_pt1 | contig 59679 bp, 58 predicted proteins | sample Kivu_15m_20L_FD_129675 | JGI IMG/M metagenome (GOLD analysis project Ga0169931, IMG submission 129675) | Freshwater microbial communities from Lake Kivu, Western Province, Rwanda to study Microbial Dark Matter (Phase II) - Kivu_15m_20L... | ecosystem: Environmental > Aquatic > Freshwater > Lake...
CCTCCCGTGGTCACCGAGGTGGGCGCCGATCGGCGCTGCGCCACGGTCGCTGCTGCCAGCGTGCTCGCCAAGGTGGAGCGCGATCGGCTCATGGTGCACCTGGCGCACGAGTTCCCGTCCTACCGGTGGGACGTCAACAAGGGATACGGGTCGCCGGCCCACATCGAGGCACTGGTGCAGTGGGGTCCCTGTCGTGAACATCGCCGCAGTTGGCGACTACCCGAACGGCACGTGTCCGACGACACGCGGGGCACATCTGGGCCTCCGGCGGCCGGCACTGGCAGGCTGGGTCCGTGACGCAGCGCGATCTCGTGATCATCGGTGGGGGTCCGGGAGGTGCGGCGGCCGCACTGCGGGCAGCGCAGGCCGGTCTTCGCGTCACGGTGTTCGAAAAGGGGCCGCATGGGCGCGACAAGGTGTGCGGAGACGGGCTGACCCCGCGGGCCGTCGGTGCACTCCAGGCGCTCGGACTGGGTATCGAACCCGCCCACCGCATCGACGGCTTGCGCATGATCGCCGGCCGCCGCACCCGTGAACTCTCGTGGCCCTCGACGGGCCGGTTCCCGTCCTATGGGGCCGTCTGGCCGCGTCACCGCCTCGATGCGCACCTGATCGACGCCGCCATCACCGCAGGTGCCGAGGTGCGGTTCGACTGCGAGGCCCTGCCCGAGATCGACGGCGGGCGTGTCGTGGGAGTTCGGGCCGGGGACGAGGTGCTGCGGGCCCCGATGACGGTGCTGGCCGCCGGCGCACAGGGTCTCGCGGCCAAGATGCTGGGCTGCGAACGCAGACCCGACGAACCCTTCGGCCTGGCCATACGCGCCTATGCCGAGACGCCCCGGCACGCCGAACGGCATCTCGAGGCGTGTCTGTCGCTGAGCGACGAGCACGGTGTCGCCGTACCCGGCTACGGCTGGATGTTCCCCGCCGGGGACGGCACCGTGAACATCGGCGTGGGCGCACTGTCGACCATGAAGGGGTTCAAGAAGCTCAACCTGAACCGCCTGCTCGACCAGTACGCCGCACTCGTGCGCGACTCGTGGTCGCTCGGCCCGTACCTGGCCAAGCCGCGTGCGTGGCGGCTCCCCATGAGTGCGCAGCGCCGCCACGGTCCGGGCTGGGTGGCCGTGGGCGATGCCGCCGGACTGGTCAATCCGATGAACGGTGAAGGTATCGACTACGCGCTCGAGAGCGGCATGCTCGCCGTCGACCGGTTCGTGGCCGACCCGGCGAGCGCCGAGGTCTCCTACGATCGCCTGGTGGGGGAGCGCTTCGACGGCTTCCTGCGCACCGGCCGCCGGTTCTCGTTCCTGATCGGTCACCCGTGGTTGCTCCGGTCGGGGCTGCGGGTCGCCGTGGGAACGCAGACGGCCGCCGACATCACCCTGGCGGTCATGGGCAATCTGGTCGACAACGCGACGCCCGGGGCCGCCGGGCGGGTGCTGCGCCTGGCCGACCGGGCACTGGCGGCGGCCGACCCCGTGCTGCGCCGCACCCGGGCCGCGGCCTGAAAGCCGTCAGGCGAGGCTGTCGAGCGCCTGTGCGAGGTCGGCCACGAGGTCGGCCGACGACTCGACGCCGACCGACAGGCGCACCAGGTCGGCCGGCACCTCCAGTTGCGAACCGGCGACCGACGCATGCGTCATCCGACCCGGGTGCTCGATCAGCGACTCGACCGCTCCCAGCGACTCGGCCAGGGTGAACAGCGTCGTACGGGTGACCACCGTCAAGGCGGCCTGCTCGCCACCAGTGAGGCGGAAGCTGACCATGCCCCCGAAATCGTTCATCTGGCGCACGGCGGCGGCATGGCCCGGATGATCCGGCAGCAGTGGGTACAGCACGTGGCTCACCGCACGGTGCCCCACGAGCAGGTCGACGATGGCGCGGGCGTTGGCGCAGTGGCGCTCCATGCGCAGGGCGAGCGTCTTGACACCCCGTAGCACCAGGTAGCAGTCGAACGGGGCAGGCACGGCTCCGGCGGCGTTCTGGGTGAAGCGCAGACGTTCCGCCACGCCGTCGTCGTTGGTGGCGGCAAACCCTCCCACCACGTCGCTGTGACCCCCGAGGTACTTCGTCGACGAGTGCACCACGATGTCGGCGCCATGGGCCAACGGCTGCTGGAGGAACGGTGTGGCGAAGGTGTTGTCGACCACCACGAGCGCACCGTGGCGATGCGCCACATCGGCCACCGCGGCGATGTCCACACACGTCAGCAGTGGGTTGGTCGGCGTCTCGAGCCACACCATCGCCGTATCGGCGGGCCATTCGCGCTCGAGCGCTGCCACGTCGGTCAGATCGACCGCGGTCCACGGGTATCCGACCGGCCCGAACACCTTGGAGATCAGCCGGAACGTGCCGCCGTAGGCATCGTTGCCGAGCAGGATTCGCTGACCGGGCCGCAGCAACCGCAGCACGTTGTCCTCGGCGGCGAGACCACTGGCGAAGGCCAGACCGTGCCGGGCGCCCTCCAGCGAGGCCACACAGGTTTCGAGCGCATGACGTGTGGGATTACCCGAACGGGCGTACTCGTAACCCCGGTGAACGCCCACCTCGCTCTGGGCGAAGGTGGTCGACAGAGACAGGGGCGGCACCACGGCCCCGGTCGCCGGGTCGGGCTCCTGGCCCACATGGACCGCTCGGGTCTCGAAACCCCAACCGTCGGTCTGGCTCTCGGTTCCCATCACTGGCCTCCCGAGCCGGGCCGGGTGGCGTCCATCGCCACGGCCTGCAGATACGACAGCACATCGGTGCGGGTGAGCACCGAGAGGGGTCTTCCCCCCGACAGCACCAGCAGGGCCGGAGCCGATTCGAGCATGGAGACGGCGCGGTCGAGTCGCTGACCGATGCCGATCGTGGGCAGTTTCGGACCCATCACCTGCTCGACGGGCAGGGACATCACCGACGGGTCGCGGAACACCGCGTCCATGACCTCGAGTTCGTCCACCGCACCGATCACTTCGGCGGCGGCGAAGGGCGGCTGGTTCTTGCACACCGGCAACTGGCTCACTCCGGTGCGCCTCATCAGGTCGATCGCCTCGCGCACGGGTTGCACCGGGTTGACGTACAGGAGCGGTGGGGTGGCATCGCCGCGGGCATCGAGCACCGCTGCCACGCATTGGTCGCATTCGCGCAGGAAGCCGAAGTTGGCCATCCAGTCGTCGTCGAACACCCGCGACAGATAGCCGCGACCCGAATCGGGATTCAGCACCACGACGATGTCGTCGGGAGTGGCCCGGCGCGCCACCTGCAGTGCAGCGGCCACGGCGAGGCCTCCGGAACCGCCGATGAGCATGCCCTCGTCACGGCTGACGCGGCGGGCGGTCAGGAAACTCTCTTCGTCGCTGATGGCGATGATCTCGTCGTACAGGTCGGGCTGCCACGCGGCGGGAAAGAAGTCCTCGCCCACACCCTCGACCAGATAGGGGCGGCCCGACCCGCCCGAGAACACCGAGCCCTCGGGGTCGGCGGCGATGATCCTGATCTTCGGGTTCTGGGCCTTCAGGTAGCGGGCCGTGCCGGTGATCGAACCACTGGTGCCGGCACCGGCCACGAAGTGCGTGATGCGACCACCGGTCTGGCGCCACAGTTCGGGCCCGGTGGTCAGTTCGTGCGCTCGGGGATTGTTGGGGTTGGCGTACTGGTTGGGACGGAACGCCTGGAGTTCGTGCGTCAGGCGTTCGGCGACCGAGTAGTAACTCTGGGGGTCCTCGGGAGCGACGGCCACCGGGCACACCACCACCTCGGCGCCATAGGCCTTGAGGAGGGCGACCTTCTCGGGCGCCACCTTGTCGGTCATCACGAACACGCAGCGGTAGCCGCGCTGGGCCGCCACGATGGCCAGGCCGACGCCGGTGTTGCCCGAGGTGGGTTCCACGATCGTGCCCCCCGGCGCCAGTTGACCTTCGCGCTCGGCGGCCAGCACCATCTCGAGGGCGGGGCGATCCTTGGCCGAGCCGCCGGGGTTGGTGGTCTCGGCCTTCATGGCCAGCACGCAGGGCAGGTTCTCCAACTCGCTGAGACGCTTCAGGCGCACCAGTGGCGTGTTGCCGATGAGGTCGAGGACCGAGTCGGCGATCTCCGTGCCGTGCAGTCGATGGTCGTCAGATGCGTCGCCCCAGGGCATGGCTGTGAGGGTAGCCCTGCGGCGTCAGGACGACTGCGTTCCGACCCGGAGATCGCGGAAGGCCGAGGTGGTGTCGATCCCGGGCTCCTTGGGCAGACCGAGCACGCGCTCGCCGACGATGTTGCGCATCACCTCGTCGCTGCCGCCGGCGATGCGCATACCCGGTGCGCCCACCACCAGTTGGCTCCAGGCGTAGGTGCCCCACTCGCCCGAGTCGGCCTGCAGCATGGGTCCCAGCACGGTCGACACCAGGTCGATCAGTCGCTTCTGGTTGTCGACGAGCGCCATCTTCGAGATCGACATCTCCGGCCCGGGCATCTGACCGGAGCGGATCTTGGCCAGGGCTCGCCGGTTGTTGTAGTCGGCCACACGCGTCCGGGTGACGAGGTCGGCGAGACGGTCGCGCACGACGGGGTCGGTGTGCAGGCCGAAGTAACGGATCATGGCGATGAGCCGCGTCATCAGGTTGCCGCCGCCACCACCTCCGGCGTCACCGGCGCCGATGGCGGCGCGCTCGTTCATCAGCGTGGTCAGGGCCACGTGCCAGCCCTGGTTCACGTCCCCGAGGCGGTGGTCGTCGGGAATCCTCACTTCGTCGAAGAAGACCTCGTTGAACGACGCCCCACCGGTCATCTGGCGCAACGGCCGGATCTCGACGCCGGGGGCCCTCATGTCGACGATGAAGCCGGTGAGCCCCTGATGCTTGGGCAGATCGGGATCGGTACGGCAGATGATCTCGCCGATATCGCTGTAATGGGCACCCGAGGTCCACACCTTCTGGCCGGTGACCACCCATTCCTCGCCGTCGCGCTCGGCCTTGGTCTGCAGGCTCGCCAGATCGCTGCCCGCACCCGGCTCGCTGAACAACTGGCACGCCACGATGTCGGCCCGCCACATGGCACGCAGGTACTGGTCCTTGGCGGTGGGAGTGGCGTGGGCGAGGATCGTGGGCGCCACCATGCCCAGGCCGATGCCGAAGAACCCCTGGTTGGGAAGGCGGTACTCGCCCTCGAGGCGGCTGTAGGCGCGGTCGAAGGCGGCGGGAAGGCCGCGTCCTCCGTAGGCCTCCGGTCCGCTGACCCAGCCGAAACCGGCGTCGAACTTGGTGCGGCGCCAGTCCTTGGCACGGGCCAGCAGTTCCACCTCGGCCTCGCGGCTGCGCTCCTCGAACAGGGCCACCTTATCGGACCCCTCCCCCCATACGAAGGCCTTCTCGGCTTCGCGCCGCTCAGCGTGAGCGTCGAGGAAGGATCGGGCTTCGCGTTCGAACTCGTCCAGGCTGATCGGGGTCATGGCCTAACCGTAGCCAACCCATGGCGACGGGTCGATCCGGAGCCAGAGGCCTCCGCCCACTAACGTGAGCGTCCATGGGTCAGCCCGTCGCGATCACACGCCGCCCCAGCAGCACGCCCGGCATCGTGCGCTTCGAGGCGAACCGTACGCTCACCGGTATGGGGCACGAGGTGTTCCGGTCCGCCGAGGATGCCCGGGGGCCCCGGCCGGCGGCCGAGTTGGCCCGCCGACTGTTCGCCACCGGCGAGGTTGGCGCCGTCCACGTCTTCTCCAACATGATCACGGTCGATCTGGCCGAGGGGTGCCAGGGCGAGTTCCTCGACGCCGTGGTGCGCGACCTGTATCAGTACTGGAGGCCCGGCATGACGCCACCGGCCTTCGAGGACCTGGTGGCCGAGGAATCCGATGCAGCACCCGTGGCCGCCTCGGTGGGCGGCGATGCAGCGTTGTCGGAAGCGGCCAAACGCGTGCCACCGCATCTGCTCGAGCGCAGCCGGCAGGCCCGGGAGCGTTGGCGGGCCAACCAGGGCGGCTGAATCCCGTTCCCGGTCTGGGAGCACAGTCAAGCATCTTTCGCCGACCCGTCGTAGGGTACGGCCGTGAACGACGACGACCCGGCAGTGCAGATGACGCTGCAGGAGGCCGCGGACCAACTCGGCGTCCACTACATGACCGCCTACCGCTACGTGCGGCTGGGCCAGTTGCCGGCGTCCAAGGTGGGCGGCACGTGGCGTGTGCTGCGGCGGGACGTCGAGGCGTTGCGAGGTGACGACGCCACACCTCGGGTGGTCTCCCGCAAGCGTGTGCCGTGGTCGGACCGCCTCGAGCAGCGACTGCTGGCGGGTGACGGTGGCGGCGCGTGGGGTGTGGTCGAGTCGGCCATGGCGGCCGGGGCCGAACTGCACGAGATCTACGTCGACGTGTTGTCACCGGCCATGGCCTCGATCGGCCAGCGCTGGGAACGGGGCGAGATCGACATCGCCGTCGAGCACCGAGCCTCGGGTATCGCCATGCGGATCGTGGGGCGCCTGGGACCCAGGTTCACCCGCCGTGGGCGCCCTCGGGGAACCGTCGTGGTCGGGGCGCCGGCTGGTGAGCGTCACAACCTGCCCGTCGCCATGGTGGCGGATCTCATCCGTCAGGGCGGCTGGGAGGTGTCGGACCTCGGGGTCGACACGCCGTCGGCATCGTTCGTGCATGCGGCGAAGGCGACCGATGACCTGGTTGCGGTGGGTATCAGCGTCACGACGCCCGAGTGCCTGGAGGCGGCTGCCGAAGCGCTGGGTGCGTTGCGCCAGGCCTTCGGTGCCGAGGTGCTGCTGTTCGTCGGTGGCCGTGCCGTCGTCGATGCCGACCACGCCCGTTCACTGGGCGCGGACGACTCGGCGGCCGACGGCGTGGGACTGGTGACATTGCTCGCACGTCATGGGCGGCGAATGATGGGCTCCACGGACGACCTGCCCGAAGCCGTCGGAGACTGACCCTCTTTCCAAGCGAACACCTGTTCGGTAGCATCACCTCGTGGTGCGTGCGACCATCGATCCGGCCATCGTGAGGGCACTGGGAGACCGTCTGGGCACGCGCGCCCACGAGCGCACGCTTCCCCTGGTCGACGCCCTGGCGCAGGTGGTTCCCGGAGCGGCACTGGTCCGAGGACAGGTCGTGGCGGTACGCGGTGTGGCCGATATGTCGCTGGCTCTGGCAGTGGCGGGTCAGGCCACCCGGAACGGATCGTGGCTGGCCGCCGTCGAACATCGGGGAACCTTCGAGTTCAGCCCGGAGGCGGCCGTCGAGTTGGGGATCGCGCTCGAGCGCATGGTGGTCGTGACCACACCTCCCGGTAACGCCCCCGGTGCTGTCGAGGTCGTGGCCGCACTCATCGAGGGGTTCGACGTGGTCATCGTGCCCGGTCATGCGCCACTGGCGCCCACTGCGGTCCGGCGCCTCCGGGCCCGCCTGCGCATCCGCGGCGGTGTGGTGGTGGTGGTGGGTGGCCATGGCGGGTGGCAACCCGATCTGGTGCTGTGCTCCACCACTGGTGGTCCGTGCGGCGGTTGGGAACCCCTGGAAGAGAACGGCCGTCTCTGCCGCCGCCGGGTGGTCATCGAGGTCGACGCCCGCCGCCAGGGTGCACCGGTCCGCCACGTGTTCTGGCTACCGACCGCCGATGGTTCCATCGCTGCGGTCCCGTCCGACATCGCCCGCTCGGTCGTGAGCGCCGGCGGTTCGATCGCCCACGTGGGGTGAGCCGTGTCGGGTGACGGGTGCGGCCTCGAGCGGGTGGGCACGGTGCTGTGGGTCCCCGACGGCGGATTGCCGGCCCAGATCGCCGTCATCGGTGATCTGGTCGCACGGTGGGATCTGCTCCCGCCGTGGGGTGACGGCGTGGGTGCCCGGTTCCCGGCGCGCGGTCCCGCACGGCAGTGGGGCGACGAACGGGCCATGGCGGTGGCGCTGGGCGAACGTCTCGCGGGGGCGGGAGCGCGGGCGCCGGGGGTGGCGGTGGCGCCGGGGAGACTGCTGTCATGGGCCATGAGCCGTCAGGCCCGTCAGGGGGCCGAACCGGTGATCGTGCCCGATACCCGGGCCGGGGAGGCACGGGCCCGACTGCCCGTCGCCGTGCTGTCGACGCCGGGCGGCCCCGCTGCACTCGACCCGTCCTTGGTCGAGCGTCTGGTCCGGTTGGGACTGCGCCGTCTGGGAGATGTCGCAGCGCTTCGGGTGGGCGATCTGGTCGGTCGTTTCGGAGAACCCGGACGTCAGGCCCATCGGTGGGCTGTGGGTGCAGAACCACCCGTTCCCGTTTCTGTGGCCTCGCCCGAGGTCGCGGTGGAGTTCGAGTTCGATCCTCCGGTGAACCAGGTCGACACGGTGGTCTTCGCCGGTCGTCGGTTGGCGGACCGGCTCGACGTCCACATGCGGCGGTGCGGTGATGTCCCCACGGCCGTGCGGATCGCCATCGACACCGAACACGGTGAATGCGTCGAGCGCCTCTGGTGCCACACCGAGGGACTGCGTGCCACTGCGTTGGTCGACCGGGTCCGGTGGCAGTTGCAGGCCTGGGAGGCCGGGCCGGTCACACTGTTGCGGTTCACCGTCGTCGAGGTCGCCGCCGAACGGGGGCGCCAGGCCGGATGGTGGGGTGGCGAAGCCCACGGCGACGAGCGCGCCGCCGGTGCGGTGGCTCGCGTCGCCGGGCTGATCGGGCACGAGGCGGTCACGAGGTTCCGGTGGCGCGGTGGCCGTGATCCCTCGGACCGGTACGAGCGTCTGCCCGCCTCGCCGACCGAACCACCGCCGCCACAGGCGCCCACCGCCGAGGCGCCGTGGCCGGGCGGGCTGCCGTCACCCTCACCGGCGCGCCTGTGGCGAGACCCCCTGCCCATCGAGGTGCGCGATGCGTCGGGGGACATGGTGCGGGTCGATGGACGGGGTGAACTCAGTGCTGCGCCTGCCCGGGTGGTGACGGCACGGACCACCTCCAGCGAGGTCGTGGCATGGGCCGGGCCCTGGCCGTTGGAGGAGCGGTGGTGGCGGCCGGCGGAGCATCGGCGGCGTGCCCGCCTGCAGTTGATCACCGCCGACGGTTCGGCATTGCTCGTCCATCTCGAACAACGGCAGTGGTGGCTGCGCGCCGTGTACTGCTGAACATCGCACTCGACCGGCCGGGGTCGCCCCACTCGCCCGACGAGGCGGGCATGATGTCGTCCATGCGCGTCGCCGTCACCCTGGAGCACCTGTGGCACCGGGTGCCCGGCGGTACCGGCGTGGCGACGCTCGAGACCCTGAGCGCACTCGTCGCCCGCCAGGATGCGCCGCAGATGGTCGGTGTGGCGGGGCGCCACGACACCCCACCCGCCACCGCCTGGCTTCCCCCCGAGTCCGTGCCGGTCGAACAGCACCGACGACTGCACGGACCGTGGCTGTACGAGTCGTGGCTGCGGTTCGGGCGACCCACGGTCGAGTCGATCACCGGCGATGTCGACGTGGTGCATGCCACCACGATCATTCCGCCGCCCTGCCGCGCCCCGCTCGTGGTCACCCTGCACGACCTCGCCTTCCTGCACCGACCGGACCACTTCACGCGCCGGGGGGTCTCGGTGTTCCGGCGCAGCCTCGAGATCGTCCGCCGCCGGGCCGCCCTGGTGTTGTGCTCGTCGCAGAGCACGCTCGACGATGCCTGCCGGGTCGGTCTCGACCCGTCTCGTCTGCGGCTCGTTCCGCTCGGGGTGCGCTGTGTCGAAGTGTCCTGCGACGACCGCCGACGGGTTCGTTCCCGCTACGCGCTCCCCGAGCGGTTCGTCTTGTTCGTGGGCACCGTCGAGCCGCGCAAGAACCTGGCCGGCCTGATCGCCGCCCTCGCCCGCATCGAGGGTGCACCGCCCCTGGTCGTGGCCGGTGCCCTCGGGTGGGGTGGTGCCCAACGGCACCTGGACCAGGCCGAGGTCGACGTGCGTTTCGTGGGCTTCGTCGCCCCCGACGATCTGGCGGCCCTGTACGCCGAGGCCGCTGCGCTGTGCGTGCCCAGCCTGCGCGAGGGCTTCGGGCTGCCGGTGCTCGAGGCCATGGCACAGGGCACCCCGGTGGTCACCAGTCGGGGCACGGCCACCGAGGAGGCTGCCGGCGGTGCCGCCTCGCTGGTCGACCCCTACGACGTGTCCGACATCGCCTGCGGCCTGTGCGAGGTGCTCGGTGCGCCCGAGTCGTTCCGCGAGCGGGGGCGGGTACGCGCCGCCTCGGCCACGTGGGCCCTCACGGCGCAGGTCACCCTCGACGCCTACGCCGAGGTGTGCTCATGACCGAAGTGGCGGTGAACCTGCTGTGGTGCGTGCCCGGCGCCGTCGGCGGTTCGGAGGACTACCTGGTCCGTCAGCTGCGCGGCCTCGCCGAGGTGGCCGGCGCTGTAGAACCCACCCTGTACGTCGTCGAGGGATTCGCGCAGGCACATCCGGAACTGGCTCGGCGGTACCGACTGGTGGAGGCACCGCTGGACGGCCAGGTGCGGGGGCGACGCGTGTGGGCCGAACACGGATGGCTGGCCCGGCGGGTGCGTACGGCGGCACTGGTCCACCATGGAGGGGGGTCGTCACCATGGCATCGTTCCGCTGTGGGCGGGCCGACACCCCCCGTCGTGCTCACGGTGCACGACCTGCAGTACCGCACGTATCCCGAGTACTTCTCTACGTTGAAGCGCACCTACCTGCGCACCGTCGTACCTCGGTCGGTACGGGCTGCCCGCGTGGTGACCGTGCCCAGTGCCTACGTGCGGGGCACGGTTCTGTCGGCGTGGTCGCTGCCTCCCGAACGGGTGATGGTGGTGCCCCACGGCATCGAGGCCGATCTGGGGCGCCTCGCCACGCCGGAGGCGGAGCTCCGGCGCCGGTACGGCCTCGGTGACGGTCCGGTGCTCGTCTATCCGGCCGTCACGCATCCGCACAAGAACCACGGACTGCTGCTGCAGTTGATGGCTGACCACTGGACCGACGGCGACCTGCGTCTGGTGCTGATCGGCGGCCGAGGCTCGGCCGAGGACGCCCTCGTGTCGGAGGTGGCGCGCCGGGGTCTGGGTGGCCGCGTGATCCGCCCCGGGCGGGTTCCGGTCGCCGACCGTGACGGCCTGATCGCCATGGCGTCGGCGGTCGTGTTCCCCAGCGAGTACGAGGGTTTCGGCGCCCCGGTGGCCGAGGCCATGCACCTGGGTGTGCCGGTCGTGACCAGCGACCGCGCGTGCCTGCCCGAGGTGGTCGGCGATGCCGGCCTGGTGCTGCCGCTCGACCTTCGCCGCTGGGCTGTCGCCCTGGCCGAGGTGGAGCGGCGCCGCGACGAGTTGGTGGAGGCCGGGCGCCGGCGCGCCGGGCTGTACACCACCCGACGATCGGGTGAGGCGTTGCTCGATGCGTACAGCGAGGCCCTCACATGACCGCCGCCCGCGGTCGTCCCGTGGTGGTGCTGTGCCCGCACTTCGCGCCCGACACGGCGCCGACCGGCGTGGTCATGACCCGCATCGTTCACGAGCTGGTGCAACGGGGGCGCGAGGTGCACGTCGTCACGTCGCTGCCCTGGTACCGGGATCATCGCATCGAACCGGGCTGGTCCGGCGGCCTGATGCGCACCGAACGCATGCCCTGGGGTGCCGTGCACCGGGTGCACCCCTTCCCGGGTGGTGACCGGACGAACCTGCCCCGTCGAGCCCTGGGCTTCCTCGCCTTCAGCCTGCTGGCGCTGGTCGCCGGCATGCGGGCCGCCGGCTGGTGGCGTCGCTGCGATGCGGTGATCGCCATGTCGCCACCCCTCACGTTGGGCCTGACGGGCTGGCTGGTCGCCCGGGCGCACCGAGCGCAGCTCGTGTTCAACGTCCAGGACATCTTCCCCGACGCCGCTGAGCGCAGTGGCGCCGTCACCGGGCGGCGCGTCCTGACTCTGGCCAGGTGGCTCGAGCGGCTGACCTATCGCCGTTCCTCGGCGGTGACCGTGCTGTCCAGCGATCTCGCCGACAACGTCGCCGCAAAGCTTCCTGCCGCGTTGCGACACCGAGTGCGGGTCATCCCCAACTTCGTCGACACCCTCGCCATCACACCCGGCGAACGAATGACGCCCTACCGCCGTGAACTGGGCCTGGGGGAGGGGCCGGTGGCCATGTACGCCGGCAACGTCGGCTTCTCGCAACCCTTCGACCTGGTGGTGGAGGCCGCCCGCCGCCTGCCCGAGGTGATGTTCGTGATCAACGGCGATGGTGCCGCTGCGGCCGACCTCGACGCCGCCATCGCCGGCCTGCCCAACGTGCGGCGTTCGGGGTACCAGCCGGTGGAGCGACTCGCCGAGGTGCTCGCCTCGGCCGACCTCCACCTGGTCCTGCTCAAATCCGGTCTGGGGGCGGTCTCGGTCCCGTCCAAGACGTACTCGGTGTTGGCGGCGTCGCGACCCGTGGTGGCGGCGATCGACCCCGATACCGAGGTCCCTCGCCTGCTCGCCCGGGCCCAGGCCGGACTGGTCGTCGCTCCCGACGACGTCGACGGTTTCGTGGCGGCCATCGGGACACTGGTCGCCGACGAACCCCGCCGCCGGGCCATGGGGCAGCGAGGGCGGGCCCTCGTGGTGGCCGAGGCGTCGCCGGGCGCCGTCGGTGCCGCCTACGACGACCTGATCGCCCAGGTCGCACGGCGTTCGTGACGGGTCGTCAGCGAATCCCCGCCGGGCAGGTCCAGGCGGTAGCCTCCCTCACTCGTGGGTAGCTCATCGTCGGCCAAGAAAGTCGCCCGTCTCGCTCAGCGGGGTAAGGGCAAGAAGATGCGGGCCTCGGCAGGCTCGGTGTTCCCGGCGGTCATGGCCGGCGTGATCATCGTCGGACTGCTGCTCGTCTTCTACGCCCGGGCCACGGTGCCGGGCCTCGATGCGACGGCCGAGGCGAATGTGCAGCGGCGAGCGGCGTTCGGTGTGTACGTGTGCGATCAGTGGGTCACTCTGCCCACGCCACCCGTCACGGCCTTCAGCGAGTTCGGTGTCACCGATCTGCAGGACGGCATCGTGCTCATGACCTCGCTGCCCGACGACGGGGCGCGTGGCCCCCGCCTGGGAGCGTTCCTCGACGCCTACGGCATGAGCCTGAACGACACGGCGCTCGAGGTGCCCGGCGACGTCGCCCTCGAGGGTGGTCCGCTGTTCGAGGAGGGCACCGACTCGTGTGCCGAGGGCGACGGCCTGCTGTCCGTGCGCGTCTGGGACCCCGCCAGCGATCCCGGTTCGGGGCAGACCTTCATCACGGCCTTCGACGACGTGCGTCTGCCCAACGACGCCATGGCCTTCACGATCGCGTTCACCCCGCGCGACACCGATGTGCCCCAGCCGCCGTCGGTGGCGGCGCTGCAGGCGCTGATCGCCGGTACACCCACCGAGCCTGCGACGGGCCCGACCACCTCGGCTGTGGGCGGCTGATGTTCGCGGTCGTCCTGGTCGGCGGATTCGGCACCAGGCTGCGGCCGCTCACCAACAGCACACCCAAGCCGATGCTCACCGTGGGGCATCGCCCGATCATCATGCAACTGGTCGAGCAGTTGGCTGCCGCGGGCGTCACCGATGTGGTGCTGGCGCTCGGCTTTCGTCCCGAACCGTTCATGGATGCGTTCCCCGACGGCACCTGGAGTGGGGTGCGCCTGCACTATGCCGTGGAGCCCTCGCCCCTCGACACGGCTGGTGCCGTCCGGTTCGCAGCGCGGTTCGCGGGAGTGGACGAGACCTTCGTCGTCATGAACGGCGATGTGCTGACCGATCTCGACGTCGCCGAGTTGGTGAGGTTCCACCGTGCACGCGGTGCCGAGGCCACGCTGCACCTGATCACGGTGGGGGACCCGTCGGCCTACGGTGTGGTCGACCTCGACGGGGCCGGATGCGTACGAGCCTTCGTCGAGAAGCCGGCACCCGGCACCGCACCGTCGAACCTGGCCAACGGTGGCACATACGTCCTCGAGCCGTCCATACTCGACCGCATACCCGCCGATGTCCCGACCTCGATCGAACGGGCCACCTTTCCTGCGGTGGTGGCCGATGGACGGATGTTCGCCATGGCCACCGACGACTACTGGATCGACACCGGTCGTCCCGACACGTTCCGCCGGGCCAATCTCGACACCATCGACGGCCGGAGGCGCCGCCAGCGGTGCGATGCCGTGGCGGGCGAGGCACGGGTGGCCCCCGGGGCGCAGGTCGTGCACAGCGTCGTCGGGCCCGGCGCCATCATCGAGACGGGAGCGGTCGTACGCGACTCGGTCGTGTTGGCGGGCGCCCACGTCGAACGGGACGCCGTCGTGTCGTCCTCGATCGTCGCGGGCCACATCGGGACCCGGGCGCATGCCGAGGGCGTGGTGGTGGCCGGTGGCGGACGCGTCGAGGCGGGTGAGCGGGTGGACGGTGTGCGCCGCCCGGAGGTGGCGTGATGAGCGGACCGGGTCGGGCGATGATCGTGGGCGGTGCGGGGTTCATCGGCTCGCACCTGGCGGAACGCCTGCTCGGCGAGGGGTGGGCGGTCGATGTGGTCGACGATCTGTCCACCGGGTCCCTCGCACATCTCGCCGTGGCCCGTGCGACCGCTGGGTCCCTCACCATCCATCATCTGGACGCCACAGGCCCCCAGTTCGGGCAACTGGTCGAACGGCGGCGCCCCGATGTCATCGTGAACCTGGCCGCCTTCACCGGTTCGGACACCGAATCGCTGCAGCACAGCTTCACCCTGGTGACCTCCACCATCGAGGCCGCCCGAACCGGAGGGGTCGCCAAGGTGGTGCTCACGGTGCCCGCCGTCGAGTTGTACGGCCCCGCCGCCGCCAAGGAGGTGCCGCTCAAGGAAGCCCGCGGGTTCCAACCCGACGATGCCGTCGGCGTGACGGCGGTCGCCGCCCTGAACCTGCTCGAGGTGGCCCGCTCCCGCGATTCACTCGAGTTCACGGTGTTGGCGCTCGCCGATGTGTACGGACCGCGCCAGCGCCCCGAGCGCGATCCGGTGGCGGCTGCCTGTCAGGGGCGGCCACTCGAGCGGACGCTGGACCTCGTGCATGTCGACGACGTCGCCGAGGCACTGCTCAAGGCGACCGCCCGCGGTGGGGGACTGCTGGTGAACGTCGGCTCCGGTGAACCCGTCACGGCGGCCGAACTGGCCCGGATCGCAGGCCATGACCCCGTGGCCGTGGCGCTGCGGCCACGCCGTTTCGCCCTGTCGCCGATCCGTGCCCGCATCCACCTGTCGTGGGCCCCGTGGACACCCCTGGCCGAGGGTGTGCTCAGCGGAACAGATCCTCGGCGGCCGGACGCACCAACTCGCTGATCGCTGCGTCGCGCAGCCACGAGGCGTCCACGCCGCGGACCACCGCCACCGGGATACCCGACGACTTCCCCATCACCAACTCGGCGGCCGAGGCCAGTTCGTCGGCAACGGCCACCTCGGTCACCTGCATCTCCCGGCCCAGCGCATCGGGGGTGCCCCTCAGGTCGAGCACCCCGGCGACGCCGGCCACACCGATGGCCACGTCGGTCAGGCCGCGCCGCCACGGACGCCCGAACGTGTCGCTGACGATGACGCCCACGCCCACACCGCAACGAGCGCGTACGACGTCGCGGATCCGGCGGGCGGAGCGGTCGCTGTCGACGGGCAGCAGTGCGGCCTGACCTCGTTCGACGTTCGAGAGGTCCACACCCGAGTTGGCGCAGATGAAGCCGTGCCGTGTCTCGGTGATGATCAGGTCGCCACGACGGCGCACGATGCGGACGGCTTCGTCCTCCACGAGGCGCTTGTGCGAACGGGGATCGTCGGGATCGACCTCCACCAGACGGCCTTCGGCCTTGGAGACGACCTTCTGGGTCACCACCAGGACGTCGCCCTCGACCAGTGGACCGTTGGGAGGTTCGGCGCAGGCCTGCACGATCAGTTCACCCAGTGGCTCACCGGGTCGCACCTCGCCGATGCCTGTCACACCCCAGATCGTCAAGCGGCCCATGGACCCTTCCCTCCCCCCGCGACGAGCGTGACCCGGGCGAGTGCCGAGGCTGCGTCGGGCGAGCTCATGATCGTGTCGGTCACCACGCACCGCAGGCCCAGCGCCCGGACGGCATCGGCGAGATGCTCGTCGACGCGGTCGATCACCAGGGTGGCGCACACGGGGGCGTACAGCCGGGCGACGCCCACCACCGACGCCTCGTGGCCCAGTTCGGTGAGCATGCGGTCGGCGGGGCCCTTCAGCGCCGCCCCTCCGACGATGGGCGATATGGCGACCACCTGCTCCCGGCGTTGCTGCAGCAACTGCTCGTAGGCGGGGATCGACCGGATCGGCCCGATCGAAACGAGCGGATTCGAGGGTGCGATCACCACGACGTCGGCACCCCCCAACGCCGAGAGCACGGTGGGGCTGGGCCGGGCGATCACGCATCCGGCGAACCGCACACGGGTCACCGGTACCCCGTGGCGGCGCCCCACGAAGTACTCCTGGAAACCGACCTCCACCGGTGCGGTCGTGCCGGGGTCGACCACCGTGACCCGGGTGGACACCCTGTCGTCGGTCATCGGCACGATGGTCAGCCCCAGGTCGAAGGCGCGGGTGATCTCGGCTGTCACCTCGGTCAGCGTCGCACCTTCGGCACGTCGTGCCGTGCGGTACAGGTGGGTCGCCAGGTCGGCGTCGCCGAGACCGAACCAGGTGCCCCCCGCCGTCGAGTGCGCCGGGCGATGCGGGGTGAAGCGGCCGAGCGCCTCCAGGGCTCGCCACGTCTCGCCCCGCAACCCCCAGCCCCGCTCGGGGTCGATTGCGCCGGCCAGCGTGTAGGTCACGGTGTCGAGGTCGGGGCACACCTCGAGGCCGTGCAGCACGGTGTCGTCGCCGGTGTTCACCACGGCCGTGATCTCCCCGTGGTCGACCACGCCGACGAGGCCGGCGAGGAAGCGGGCGGCTCCGACGCCGCCGGCGAGCACGGTGATCACGACAGCGCAGCGTAGAGGTCGGCGAAGGCGCTGGCGGTGGCCGACCAGGGGAAGGCGGCGACCCGGTTCCGTCCGGCATCGATGAGCGCCCGCCGCCGGGCATCGTCGTCGAGCACCATGGCCAGGGCCTCGCCGAGTGCGTCGACGTCACGAGGGTCGACCAGCAGGGCTGCGTCACCGGCCACCTCGGGTATGGAGCCCGCCCGACTGCTCACCACGGGCAGATCCACGGCCATGGCCTCGAGCAGTGGAAAGCCGAATCCCTCGTCGAGGCTCGGATAGGCGAGTGCGGTGGCGTGATGGAGCAGCCACGACTTGGTCGCCTCGTCCACGCGGCCCGTCGACAACACGCGGGGCGTCAGGTGGCGGGGAAGGCGCACGATCGCAGCGTCGATGGCCTCCATGTCATCCCCGGGTGCCCCGGCGAGCACCAGGTGCACATCGGGCCGTTCGGCAGCGACGGCCGGGAATGCGTCGATCAGGCGGGACAGGTTCTTGCGGCGCTCCAGGGTGCCCAGTGCCAACACGAAGGGGCGCCCGACCAGTTCGGGAATCGGCCGGAACGTCGACAGTGGAGCTCGGGGCGGCGCCGGGGCACCCAGGGGGATCACGTACACGGTGACCTGTGCCCCCAGGGTCTCGCGCACGGCATCGGCCGATGCCTGCGAGGACGTGTGGACGACGGCACCGTCGGCCACGGCACGACGCAGTGCCGAACCGGCGCGCGCCACACCGACGTGCACGCGATCGGGATGGCGCAGGAACCAGCAGTCGTACACCGACACCAGGCGAGCCATACGCGCCGGGGGCACGACGTAGTTCGTCCCGTGCACCACGCTGGGCACCGTGCCGCCGCGACCCCGCAGCCATCGATCGACGGGGGGCCACGAGGCGCGGGCCCACCAACGGTGCGCCACGGCGGCAGGTACTGGAAGCCTGCGGCCGCCATCGGGGGATGCGGCCCGCCAACTGACCACATAGGGCACCAGCGTGGGTGGGTGCTCCAGTTCGGCGAGGGCCCGTCGCAGACCGACCACGGCCTGCCCCACACCGGTGAGGGGTGTCATGGTGGGGCCGACGTCGAAGGCCACGATCGGTGGAGCCTCGGGCATCAGGCCAGGGTAGTGCCCGCCGATGCCCTACACTCGGCCCGCCATCTCTCGATCAAGGACGTCCATGCCGCGCGCGTTCATCACCGGTATCACCGGACAAGACGGCCAGCACTTGGCCGAGTTCCTCCACGCCAAGGGCTACGAGGTGTTCGGCATGGTCAAGGGTCAGAACAACCCGCGGGCCGAACTGTTGCGTGATCATCTGCCCTTCGTCGAGGCGGTGCCGGGCGATCTCGCCGACCTGCCGTCCCTGGTGTCGGCCCTCGAACGTTCCAAGCCCGACGAGGTGTACAACCTGGGGGCCATCTCCTTCGTCGCCATGTCGTTCAACCAGGCCGAACTGACCGCCAACGTCACCGGTCTGGGCGTCCTGCGCATGTTGGAGGCGATCCGCATGGTGGGGGGTGCGCAGAACAACCCCATCCGCTTCTACCAGGCGTCGTCCTCGGAGATGTTCGGCAAGGTCCGTGAGACCCCCCAGACCGAGCGCACACCGTTCCACCCCCGGTCTCCCTACGGGTGCGCCAAGGTGTTCGGCCACGACCTCACGGTCAACTACCGCGAGAGCTACGGGCTGTACGCGTGCAGCGGCATCCTGTTCAACCACGAGGGCCCTCGTCGTGGTCTCGAGTTCGTCACCCGCAAGGTCACCAATGCCGTGGCCAGGATCAAACTGGGTCTTCAGGACGAACTGGTGCTGGGCAATCTCGACGCCATGCGCGACTGGGGTTTCGCCGGCGACTACGTGAAGGCGATGTGGCTCATGCTGCAGCAGGACGAGCCCGACGACTACGTGGTGGCCACCGGGGTGGCCCACTCGATCGGACAGCTCGTCGAGATGGCCTTCGCGGAGGTGGGCATCGACGACTGGCGGCGCTACGTGCGCCAGGACCAGCGGTTCTTCCGACCCGCAGAGGTCGACCTGCTGATCGGTGATGCCACGAAGGCCCGTAGCCGCCTGGGGTGGACGCCCGAGGTCGACTTCCCGAACCTCGTCAAGCTGATGGTCGCCAACGATCTGGTGGTCGAGGCCCGCAAGGCCGGCCGACCGGTCAGCTGACCGCCAGCACCATCTCGTCGGGGTTCGGCGGAACGCGACGTTGCAGTCGTTGACGCAGGGCCATGGTGAACGCCGCCATGGCGGCGGCCGATCCCGAAGCGAGGCCGAGTTCCACCCTCTGGAACAGTTCGTGGCCAGCGACGGCCGTGACGATGCTGAACGTGCCGATCCCGATCGCCCACCCCAGCGCCACCAGGGCGTGCCCCTGCAGTGCGATCACCGCCTGGGAGGTCGCCATGGCCACCATGAAGCAGGCGCTCCCGAAGGCGAGCATGGTGAGGGTGCGTCGTCCGATGCCGCCACCGAAGACGAGGTCGTACACCCAGGGCCCGGCCGAGAAGGCGCCGAGCGTGCCCAGTGTCCCCACGCCGAGCACCACGAGCATGAGGCGCCGGAACCCGGCGCGGAACTCGTCGAGGTCACCCTGGGCGGCGAGTCGGGCCAACCGGGGGAGCAGGGCGGCCTGAACGGCCTGGAACAGGAACAGCGGTACCCGTGCCAACAGCACGGCATTCGCGAAGCGGGTCACCTCGGCTGCTCGGTCCGAATCGGCCAGGATGTCGATGGTGAGGGGCCCCGCATTGACGAGTGCCGCCGACAGCAGCGTGCCACCCAGGAGCCAACCCAGATTGGGGGTCACCTCACTCCAGGTGGCGGGCGGTCCGTCGCTCGTGCGCAGGGCGCCGCGCACGGCCACGATGGCGACGCCGGACAGCGCGGCGAGGGCCAGGAGGAAGCCGTAGGCGGGGGCCGAGGTGACGCCGATGACGGCCAGCAGCACGCACGCGGCCACTCGGGTGACGCCATCGGCTCCCATGACGATGGCGTAGGACCGGAACCGGCCGCTTCCCGAGCACACGCCGCGTGCGAGGTGTGCAGGGGCGTAGGCGAGGAAGGCCGCCACCAGTGCCGCGGTCATCCACGGGTCGTCCTCGAAGAACACCCGGGTCAGCACCGGACTGGTGAACAGCACCACGACGGTCACGAATCCCGACAACACCAGGCCGAGGGCCAGGACGCGGCGCACGACGGGCCGACCCCCCTGTCCCAGGGCGCGGCGGTGGGCCAGGGCCCGGCCCACCTCCTGCTCGAGGGGCAGGAAGAAACCGGGGGCGAGCAGGAAGGTTGCGAACCACAGTGAGGCGACGGGCTTGAACGCCGCCTCGCCGAGCGCTCCCTTGGCCACGATGAAGAAGGCGTAACTGGCGACGCCGGCGATGACCAGACCCAGGCCGACGGGGAGCGTGCCCTCCGGGAACGCCAACCGACTGCTGCGGGTCAGGGGGCCCGGCGCCCCGGGCGGCGTCCCGGTACTCAGCGCCGACCTGCCGCGCGTTCGATGCGACGGGTCAACTCGCGGCGGCGAACCTGAGCGCGTTGGAACGTGAGCAGTCCGAATCCGATCGAGATGTACGCCAGATCGGTGAGCCGGTCCCGCACCTGCTCCGGCGTCGGAAGGCAGACGGCGGTGAGATCGACACCGGGAAGCGCTCGCCCGTTTCTGCCCGTCGACGGTGTGGCCACCTCGACAGGTTATCCGCCGCTTCCGGTTGCTCCCGTACACCCGACCCGGCCAGGTAGCCTCGGCGGATCGTGGAACGCCTCGATACGACAGCGCCACCGGTCGTGGCCGTGATGGTGGTCCACCAACCCGACGACCTGCTCGACGAGGTGTTGGCAGGCCTCGGCGCGCAGGACTACCCCGACATCCGGACGCTGCTGCTCGTCACGGGAGGCGATGCCGAACTCGACGACGTCCGCATCCGGGCGGCGTCGCACCTACCCGGTGCGGTCGTGCGGTCACTGGGAGGCAACCCCGGCTTCGGACCCGCCTGCAACGTGGCGCTCGACCTCGTCGAGGGGGACCGCGGTTTCTTCCTGACCCTGCACGACGACGTGGCCCTCGAACCCTCGGCCGTACGGTGCCTGGTCGAAGAGTTGTACCGCTCGAACGCCGGCATCGTCGGGCCCAAACTGGTCGAGTGGGACGATCCGCGGCGCCTGCACCTGGTGGGCCTGGGCGTCGACCGGATCGGTGAGATCGACACACTGGTCGAGCCCGGAGAGTTCGACCAGGAGCAGCACGACGCCGTGCGAGATGTGTTCGCACTGCCCTCGGCATGCCTGCTGATCAGGGCCGATCTGATGAGGCTGCTGCGTTTCGACGACCGGATCGACTTCCACGGTGACGATGTCGACCTGTGCTGGCGGGCGCACCTCACGGGCGCTCGGGTGCTGCTGGTGCCCGCTGCCCGTGGGCGCCACCGTGGCCGCCTGCCCGAGCGGCGCCCCGATCTGGCACACCGGGCCCTGATGGCCCGGCACCGCGCCTGGACGGTGGCCACCCTGACGGGCGCTGGTCGGCTGCCCGGGGTCATGCTGCGCCTGCTCGTGGTCACGCTCGCCGAACTGGTGGCAGGGCTGTTCACCGGCCGGGCGCGACCGGCGTGGTCGATGTGGTGGTCGACGATGGGACTCGTGCCCCGGCTGCCGCGCCTGCTGGCGCGGCGGCGCCAGTTGCGACCCATCCGCAAGGTGCCCGAGGGCGAGGTCGCCTATCTCCAGATGCGCGGGAGTGCCCGCCTGCAGCGCTATCGCCGGAGTCGCCAGGCCGATGTGGCGCGGCGCCGCCACGGGGCGCGCCGGGCCATGGAGGCGTCGCCCGATCTCGGTGGTGCCGTCGTCACGTGGGCGGTGGTGCTGGCCTTCGTGATCGTCGGGAGCCGGAGGCTGCTGCTCGACGGCGTGGCGCCCGTCGGTGAGATGCTGCCGCTGCCCGCCTCGGCCGGCGACACCCTCAGGGTCTTCGCATCGGCATGGTGGGGTCAGGGTCTCGGGGCCGGCCAGCCTGCACCGACGGGTCTGGCTCTCGTCGGACTCACCGGTGTGGCGTTGCTCGGCCAGATGGGCCTGGTGCACACGCTGGCGACCGTCGGTCTGCTGGTGGTGGGTCTGCTCGGCCTGTGGCGCCTCGGCGCAGGCCTGGGTCACGAGACGGCGCGCCGAGCATGCCTCCTCGGTGGCCTCCTGGTGCCCTTCGCCTCGGGCGCCCTGGCCGCCGGCCGCTGGTCGGCCCTGGCGCTGTGGGCGGCGACGCCGTGGTGGACGGTGGGCATCGTCGAAGCAGGATCGGCGGCGGCGAGGCCCGTCCGTCGGCGCGCGCTGCTCGGCATGGTGCTGTCCGTAGCACTGGTGTCGGCCTTTGTTCCCGCAGCGGTGACGGTGGTGCTCGCACTGGGTGTGGTGCTCGGGGTGGCAACCGTGTTCGGCCACGAGCGCAGCGTGGGTGCAGGGCTCGCCGCCGCCGGACGCGGGCTGCTGCGCTGCGTCGTCGCCGTCGTCGGGGCTGCCGTTCTGCACCTGCCGTGGTCGTGGAGTTTCGTGACCGATCGGTGGTGGGACGAACTCATGGGTTCGGGAGCGACGGGCAGCAAGGGCGTCGGTGGGTGGGAACTCCTGCAGTGGGGGCGGTCGGGCACCGCCCTGGGCGCCGTGTCTGCACTGGTGCTCGTCGTGCCGTTGTCGGTCGCACTGCTGGCGCGTGGCGGCCGCGCCGTCTGGGGACTGCGTTCCGCCTGCCTGGTCGGGGGTTTCGGACTGATCACCGTCGTGGTCGACCGCGACCTGCTGCCGTTCGAGGGCGGTGACGTGTGGTGGTGGATGGGTCCCGTGGCCGTCGGCTCCGCACTGTCGCTGGGCACCCTCGTGGCGTCGTGGAAGGACGATGTCGTCACCCGGTCCTTCGGCTGGCGCCAGCCACTCGGTCTGATCACGGCGGGTGCCGTGGCGGCGGCGGCACTGGGGCCCTTGGTGGGTCTGGTGGACGGACGCTGGGACCAACCGCGCACAGCGCTTCCGGTCCTGCTCGGTCAACTGCCCACGGACGACGACGCCGGTGACTACCGGACCCTGTTCGTGGGTGATGCCCGAGTGGTGCCGATGCGGTCGTGGCCTCTGGCCGAGGGACTCGGGTACGCTGTCGTCGACGACGGTCCCCTCACGGCGACGCAGCACCGCTGGTTGCCCCCCGCCAGTGCAGCGGTCAGGTCCGTGGCCGAGGCGTTCGACGCCATGTCCGACGACGCCACGGCGCGCCTGGGACGACTCCTCGCTCCCCTGGGTATCCGGTACGTCGTGGTGCCCCTGCTCGACGGCGTCGTCTCGACCCCGGACCGGCCTCTCGAGGCGCCCGTGGGCCTGCTCGACCGGTTGGGGCGCCAACTCGACCTCCGGCGCCGGTCGGCTACGGCCGAGTTGGTGATCTTCGAGAACTCGGCCTGGATTCCCACCCGCGCCGTGCTGTCGGGTGCTACCGCCGAGGCCTCCCGACAGGCGGGCCTCGACGCCCTGGTCAGTGCGCCACTGGGCGACGGGACCCCCGTGATGGTGGGTACCGAACCCGCCCGGGCGGGGCGCGCCCGCATCACGGTCGAACCCGGGTCGGTGGTGCACCTCGGCGTTCCCCGAGCCGCCGGCTGGCACCTCGAGGTCGACGGTGCCGAGGTCGCCTCGCGCACGTCGTTCGGCACGGTCACGGCGTGGGACCTCCCGAGCGGAGGAAGTGTTCGCCTCGACATGACACCGCCCCGCGAGCCGTGGCGGTGGCTGATGATCGCTGCTCAGGGCGCCGTCTGGGCGGTGATCGGCATGCTGGCGGCCGGGGGTCGCCTCATCCCGCGACGTCGGGAACGCGCCCACGTCCCAGGTGGGCCGGTCGTGCAACTCGGGGAGTCGCCGTGAACCGTGGTCGTGCTCGTGCGGGCACGGTGCTCGCCGTGGCCCTGCTGGTGGCTGCCGTCGTCATGGCTCGTGGAGCGACTCCGGGTGCCACGCCGGTACTGGCTCCGCCCTCCCCACCTCGTAATCCCACCGTGCCAGCCGCTTCGACCCTGTCACAGGTGTGGGTGTGCCCCGGTCTGCCGGTGAACGGGGGAGAGGGTTCGGGTGGTGACGTGATCGTGCTCAACACCACGACCACGCCCCTGCGGGCACAGTTGTCGGTGTTGCTCGGCGTCGACAGTCCACCGCCCGTCGACCTCGACGTCGCCCCCGGCGAGCGCCGCGTGATCGACATCTCCGCCCTGGCCACGGCGCGTTTCGCCGGCGTCATGGTCGAGATCCTCGACGGCGAGGGTGTGGTCGAACAGGTGGCACGCCATCCGGTGGGCGACGCCGTGGCACCGTGTGCGACGACCACCTCGACGACGTGGTACTTCGCCGACGGCATCACCGAGGACGGCACTCTCGAGGAGTTGATCCTCACCAACCCGTACGCCGGGACGGCAGTGGTCGACCTCCGGTTCGTGACCACGGCGGGTCAGCGTTCACCCCAGCCCCTGCAAGGACTGGTGCTGAACCCGCGATCCACCTCGGTGGTGCGCCTGGGCGACGAGTACGCCCCCGACGAACCCGTCGTGGCGGTGGCGCTCGAGGCCACGGCCGGGCAGTTCGTCGCCGGCCGGGCTCAGCATTACCTCGGCGGCGGACGCCTTGGCTTCACCCTGTCGCTCGGCGCACCGGCACCCGACGACGAGTGGTGGTTCGCCGACGGCGAGGTCGGCCCCGGCATCACGCAGGTGGTCTCGATCTACAACCCCACCGCCGACGAGGTGGTGGCCGACGTGGTACCCCTGGGCCTGCCCCTCGATGCCAGCCCTCTGGAACCCATCGAGGTCCGGGTGCCCGCCGGTGCGGTCAGTTCACTCGACCTGGGCGGCCTGGGCATCCTTCCCGAGGGCCGCCACGGTCTGCTCGTGTCGTCGGTCGGGCAGCCGTCACTGGTCGTGGAGCGCGCCATCACACGACCAGCTGGTGACTTCGTGGTCACCGCCGTCGTCATGGGGGTGCACCGGGCGAGTCCGTCGACCCGTTGGTATGCGGCGGTCGGCGCCGATCAGGCGACGCCTGCTGCCCTGGTCGTGGCCAATACGGCTGGGGTGGAGGCCACGGTGACCGTGTCCGATCTGGGGCCGGGGGGCGCGCTCGCCCTGCCCGGCCTGGCCGATCTGGTGCTGCCGGCGAGCGGCGTGCTCGCTGTCGACCTGCCCGACGGACTGCAGGGCCGACCGCTCATGGTCGAGGCCGACGTGCCGATCGTGGTCGAACGCTCGCTCATCCGTCGCGCCGAGAGCGAGGGCCGGTCGGCGTCGCTGGCGGTGCCGGTATGACGGTGGTGCAGGCACTGATGGCGTCGGGGATCGTCGCCGTGGCCGTGGCGGTCGCCTTGGTCGTGCGGCGGCGGCGTCCCGATGCCCCGACCCAACCGGCGCGCCACGTGCCGACCCAGTTGGACCGCCACGACTTCGCCCCGCTCGAGGTGGCAGCGGCGACGGCACCGTGGCTGGTCGTGGTGTTCTCCTCCGCCACCTGCGCCGTGTGTCAGCAGGTGTCGTCCAAGGCCCGCGTGCTCGCCGGCCCTCAGGTGGCGGTGGTCGAGGTCGAGTACGGGGCGTACCGCGCCCTTCACGCACGGTACCGGATCGACTCGGTACCCCTCACCGTGATCGCCGACGTCGACGGTGTGGTGCGCGAACACTTCCTCGGCCCGGTGTCGGCCACCGACCTGTGGGCAGCGGTCGCCCGAGTGCGCGAGCCTTCGACGGAGCCGGGCCCCGGTTGCGGGGACGACCGCTAGCCTCGACACCGCATGTTCGAGTCCCTTTCCGGCCGCCTGGACGGCATCCTCACCCGGTTGCGCCGCCGGGGTCGCCTCACCGAGGCCGATGTCGAGGAGGTGCTGCGCGACATCCGCACGGCACTGCTCGACGCCGACGTCAACGTCGGGGTGGTGCGCACCGTCATCGGCCGGTTGCGCGAGCGCCTCGTGGGCGCCGAGTTGTCCAAGGCGCTCGATCCTGGGCAACAGGTCGTCAAGGCGGTGCACCAGGAACTGATCACCATCCTCGGTGGTGAAACGCTCAAGGTCACCTATGCCTCGCGGCCGCCCACCGTGGTCCTCATGGCCGGTCTGCAGGGGTCGGGCAAGACGACCAACTCCGCCAAGTTGGCGCGCTGGTTCAAGAGCCAGGGCCGCCAACCGCTCCTCGTGGGCGCCGACCTGCAACGGCCCGCCGCTGTCGAGCAGTTGCGGACCCTGGGCCGTCAGATCGACGTGCCCGTGTTCTCCGAACCCGGCGACCCCGTCGCCACCGCCGCCCGCGGTCTGGCCGAGGCGCGCCGGCTCGGACGCGATGTGCTGATCGTCGACACGGCTGGCCGACTGGCCGTCGACGCCGAGATGATGGACCAGGTCCGTCGCATCTCGGACTCGGTGGAACCGCACTACACGTTCCTCGTCGTCGACGCCATGACCGGTCAGGACGCCGTGGGCGTTGCCGAGGCCTTCCACGAGGTCCTCCAGATCGACGGCGTGATCCTGTCGAAGCTCGACGGTGACGCCCGAGGCGGTGCGGCGCTGTCGGTGAAAGAGGTCATCGGCCGCCCGATCGCCTTCGCCTCCACCGGCGAGAAACTCGACGCCTTCGAACCGTTCCACCCCGACCGCATGGCCGGACGCATCCTGGGCATGGGCGACGTCCTCACGCTGATCGAGCAGGCCGAGGCCGTCTTCGAGAAGGACGAGGCCGAGGCGGCTGCGGCGAAACTGCTCGAAGGCCAGTTCACCTTCGACGACTTCCTCGAGCAGATGCAGCAGTTGAAGAAGATGGGGCCCCTGTCCGGTGTGCTGGGCATGCTGCCCGGGTTGCCCAAGGAGCTCAAGAACGCCCAGATCGGTGACGACGAACTGAAGCCCGTCGAGGCGATCATCCGTTCCATGACCGCCGATGAGCGGCGCCGGCCCGAGATCATCAACGGCAGCCGTCGGCAGCGGATCGCCCTCGGTTCGGGAACCTCGGTGCCCGAGGTCAACCGGCTCATCAAGCAGTTCGCCGAGATGCAGAAGATGATGAAGCGCATGGGTGCGCTTCCCGGAATGGGCCGCGGCGCCAAGAAGGACAAGGGTCGCAAGAAGGACAAGGGCCGCCCGCAGGTGGGGCGGCCGAGTGGCCCGCCCACCGGAATCGATCCTCGGTTCATGGGGGGGCTTCCGGGGTTGGGCGACGGGCTACCACGCCGCTAACCTCCAACAGTCCACGTTCGAAGTTCAGGAGTCTGATCACCCCATGGCCGTGAAGCTGCGACTCACCCGGGTCGGAAAGACCAAGCAGCCGACGTATCGCATCGTGGCGGCTGACAGTCGTTCGCCCCGCGACGGTCGGTTTCTCGAAATCGTCGGGCACTACAACCCGCGAACCGAGCCGTCGGTGATCAGCATCGACAACGACAAGGCCGTGAAGTGGCTCCGCCAGGGTGCACAGCCCACCGACCGCGTGCGCAAGCTGCTCGAGGCGTCCGGCGCCTGGGCGCAGTTCAACTCGCCCGTCTCCTGATCGACCCGACGCAGCATGACCGCTTCTCCGTCGACCGCCCTCGCCGTGCTCGAGCACGTGGTGCGCTCCATCGTCGACCAACCCGACGCGGTCGAGGTCATCCGCACCGATGACGACCGCGGCAAGGTCCGCTTCGAAGTGCGTGTCGGCCCAGGCGACCTCGGGCGTGTGATCGGCCGTCGCGGCCGCACCGCACAGAGCATCCGAACCCTGGTCCGCGCTGCTGCGGTGCGAGACGACGTCGAGGTCGACGTCGACTTCGTCGACGACTGACCCGAACCGACCATGACCGAGCCCGGCACACGTCTCGAGGTCGGGCGCATCGGTCGGCCACACGGCGTGCGTGGTGACCTGTACATCGATCTGGTGACCGATCGCCGCGAGCGCGTGCAGCCAGGTGCCCGGCTGTGGGCAGGCCGGTGGCTCACGGTCTTGTCGGCGCGGCCCGTGCAACAGCGTTGGGTGGTCACCTTCGAGGGGGTGACCGACCGGGCGCAGGCGGAACCACTCGTGGGCCGCACCCTGGAAGCCGAGCCTCTCGACGACCCCGACGAGTTGTGGGTGCACGAGTTGATCGGCGCCCGTGTGGTCGACATCGGCCCGGGTACCGGCGAGCCCGTGGATCGCGGCCGCTGCACTGCCGTCGTGGCCAATCCGGCACATGACCTGCTGGAACTCGACTCCGGTGCCCTGGTACCCGTGACCTTCGTCGTGTCCTCGATCGAGGGTGTCGTCACCATCGCCGCTCCCGAGGGCCTGTTCGACCTCTGACGCCATGCGAATCGACGTGTTCTCGATCTTTCCCGAACTGGTGGACGGATTCTGCGCGCACAGCCTGTTGGGCAAGGCGCGCGCCGCCGGGTTGGTGGATCTGCGCTGCCACGACCTGCGTGAGCACACCGAGGACGTGCACCGCAGCGTCGACGACGCACCATTCGGCGGTGGTGCCGGCATGGTCATCCGGCCCGAGCCGGTGTTCGCCGCCGTGGAGGCCGCCCGGCCACCGCGGCCGCTGCTGCTCCTGGGCCCGGGTGGTCGGCGTTTCGATCAGTCGCTCGCCAACACGCTTGCCGCCGGTCAGGGCTTCTCACTGCTGTGCGGGCGCTACGAGGGCATCGACCACCGGGTGCGTGAACACCTGGTGGACGACGAGGTGAGCATCGGCGACGTCGTGCTGGCCGGGGGAGAGGTCGCCGCCTGCGTGGTGATCGAGGCGGTCACGCGTCTGCTCCCGGGTGTCATGGGCAATGCGGTCAGCCCGGTGACGGAGAGTTTCGGCGAGGCCGGTCTCCTCGAGGAGCCCCACTACACTCGCCCGGCCGAGTTTCGCGGCTGGGCGGTGCCCGAGGTGCTGCGCAGCGGCGATCATGGGCGGATAGCCCGGTGGCGCCGTGCTCAGGCCCTGCACCGCACACTGTCTCGCCGCCCCGACCTCATCGCCGAACGGGGGGGTTTGGACGATGTGGAGCGCTCACTGTTGGAAGAGTTCCCCCCCGTCGCCTATCCTCATCGGGTCCCCGTCGAACCCCCGAGGAAGAGCGCGACATGAAGGTCACCGACATCGTCGATCAGCAGCACCTGCGTGATGACATCCCCACGTTCTTCCCCGGTGACGAGGTGAAGGTGCACGTGCGGGTCGTCGAGAGCGGCAAGGAGCGTGTGCAGGTGTTCCAGGGCAACATCGTCTGCATCCGTGGCGGCGGCCTGCAGGAGACCTACACCGTGCGCAAACTCAGCTACGGCGTCGGCGTCGAGCGCACCTTCCCGGTGCACAGCCCGATCGTCGCCAAGCTCGAGGTGGTCCGTCGTGGCGACGTCCGCCGGGCGAAGCTGTACTACCTGCGTGACCGGGTCGGCAAGGCTGCCCGCGTCCGCGAGAAGCGCGACCACTGAGCGCCTGATCGCTCGCCGCGGCGAGCCTGGTCCGAAAGGGGGCCCGATGAGCTCGGACGACCTGGACGACTTCGAAGCCGAACGCGAACTGCAACTCGCGCACGAGTACCAGGACGTCGTGGGCATGTTCCGCTACGCCGTCGAGACCGAGCGCCGTTTCTATCTGGCCAACACCGTCGACGTCCGTGTACTGGGCGAGGGTGTGCGGCCCCTGATCGAGGTGGTACTGGGCGACGCATGGGTGTGGGACATGTACCGCAAGAGCCGACTGGTCCCCATGGTGAGGGTGCTCACGTTCAAGGACGTCAACGTCGAGGAACTGCCCCGCCACGATCTGTGAACCTCGCCAACGCCGCGCGGGGGCGCTTCGGCGAGGATCTGGCAGCGCGGTGGTACCGGGAACACGGGTACGAGGTCGTCGACCGCAACTGGCGTACCTCACGCGGTGAACTGGACATCGTCGCCCGCAAGGGCGCTCTGGTCGTCGTCTGCGAGGTGAAGACGAGGGCCTCCCTCGCCTACGGGCACCCCTTCGAGGCGATCACACCGGCGAAACTCACCCGCTTGCGGCGCCTGGCGATGCTGTGGATGCAGCAACACGACCTGTACGGGTTCGCCGTGCGCCTCGACGTGATCGGCATCGTCGGCACCCGCCTCGAGATGCTCGAAGGCGTCGCCTGACAGGGCGATCGTGTGCTCAGCCGAGCAACGCCCAGGCCACCAGTGCCAGGGCCACCGCCAGTGCGGCGGCCACGAACAGCGCGTCGGTGCGGCGCGGAACGCGGCGCCGGTTCGGGTCGAACCCCATGGTGTTCAGTATGGTCTCTCGACATGCAGACCGTGTCGCTCGAGACGCTCGAGATCGCCCGTGCTGGTGGCGTGGTCACCATCACCCTCAATCGCCCCGACAAGAAGAACGCGGCGAACAACACCATGTGGGACGAACTGCTCGCCACCTTCCGTCAGATCAGTCGCAGTGACGAGGACCGCGTGGTGGTGATCACCGGGGCCGGCGGCGCCTTCTGCGCCGGCGCCGACCTGTGGGCGGGTGGCGCGGAACGACACCAACTGGCCCGTATGCGCGACATCACCGATGTCGCCCTGGCCCTGCACCGTCTGCCGCAACCCACGATCGCCAAGGTGCGCGGGGTCGCTGTGGGAGCGGGTATGAACCTGGCCCTGGGCTGCGATCTCGTCGTGGCGTCAGACAACGCCCGGTTCTCGGAGATCTTCGCCAAGCGGGGGCTGTCGATCGACTTCGCCGGATCGTGGCTGCTCGTGCGGCGAATCGGACTGCACCGGGCCAAGGAACTGGTGCTGTTCGGGGACATCATCGGGGCTGCTGACGCCGACCGCATCGGCGTCGTGAACCGCGTGGTCCCCGATGCTGAACTCGACGCCTTCGTCGACGAGTGGGCAGCGCGCCTGGCCGCCGGCCCGCCCATCGCCCTCGCCCAGAGCAAGCGACTGCTCGACAACGCCATGCAGATGACCTTCGAGCAGGCGCTCGACGACGAGGGGTCGGCCCAGACCGTGAACTTCTCAACACGCGACACCGCCGAGGCCATCAAGGCCTTCACCGAGAAGCGTGACCCCCACTACCAGGGGCGGTAGCACTAGCGTCCACACCGTGCGACGACCTCTCGTGACGGCGTTGGGCCTGTGCCTGGCACTGGCCCCCGCCGGAGCATCGGCCCAGGCTTCGGCCGATGACGAGGTGCCCGCCGGCTGCCCGTCTCGTCCCGAGGCGGTGGCGGTATTCGTCGGTGAGGTGAGTCAGCGCGACATCCGGGCGGCGCGTTTCGTCGTGGTCGACGTCCGGTCGGGCACCCTGGAGGGCTATCGGGTCGATGATCTCGTCGACGTCGACTTCTTCGGCGATGTGCGGTTCCTCGACGACGGGCAGGTGTATCTCGTGGGCGCCGGTGTCGATCCGGTGACCGGGCGTCTGGTGTCCAAGGTTCGCGCCCCTGAGCCGCGCTTCGGCGGCAATCAGGTCGTGGCGCTCGACCAACTCGAGTGCCCGGTGTTCGAGGATCCGGCGATCACCCTGCACCTCGACGGCTCCACCGTGGAATCGGGCGTGTTCACACCCCTGTTCGACCGGCCCGAACGCCTGCTGCTCTCTCTCGTCACGCCCGCCGTGTGGGCTTTCGGCGTTCTCGCGGCACTGTCGGCGCTGAAGATCGTGGGGGTCACCCTCGTACGCCGACTGGCCGGAGCCGGCCGCTGAGTCGTACCGCTCAGCGCCGTGCGGCGGTCGCCAGACGTCGTAGCTCGGACACGGCGTGGGCGAGGCCGTCGGGGTCGCGGTACAGCGCCGATCCGGCCACGAGGACGTTGGCGCCGGCTGCGGCCGCACCCGAGATGGTTGCGGGTCCGATGCCGCCGTCGACCTCGAGGTGCACCTGTGCGGATCGGCCCGCCTCGTCGATCATGCGGCGAAGCTCGGCGATCTTGGGCTCCATGGTCGTGATGTACCGCTGACCGCCGAAACCCGGATTCACCGTCATCACCAGCACCAGATCGACGAGGTCGAGCACATGAGCCACCGCCGAGGCGGGTGTCGACGGATTGAGCGCCACCCCGGCTCGCGCCCCGAGTTCGCCGATCGCCCCCAGCGTTCGGTGCAGGTGCACACAGGCTTCGGCGTGCACGATCAGCCGTTCGCAGCCGGCGGCGACATAGGCGGCGGCCATCGCCTCCGGTGTGTTCACCATGAGGTGCGCCTCGAAGGGAAGGCTGGTGTGGGGACGGCAGGCGGCGATCACATCGGGCCCGAAGGTCAGGTTGGGTACGAACTGCCCGTCCATCACGTCCCACTGGATGAGGTCGCAGCCGGCGGCCTCCAGAGAGACCACCTCCTCGCCGAGCCGGGAGAAGTCGGCGGGCAGGACGGAGGGGGCGATCAACACCGGAAGCGTCACGGGGGCCGACGGTACACGGCGACACGACGTACGATCGACCGGATGCCGTTGCAGGTCACTCCCGAACGTCTCGTCGCCGGCGGCGACGCCCTGGCCCGCGATGCCGACGGGCGTGTGGTGTTCGTGACCGACGCACTGCCCGGCGAGGTGGTCGAGGTCGATCTGGTCGACGAGCGGCGCGACTTCGCCCGGGCGCGGTTGTCGCGCATCGTCACCCCGTCGGCCGACCGGGTGGGGGCCCCCTGTCCCAAGGTGGCGAGCGGCTGTGGGGGTTGTTCCTGGCAGCACCTTGCGCTACCGGCCCAGCGTCGGGCCCGAAGAGAGATCGTGCGCGAGGCGTTGGTGCGTCAGGGCCGCCTGACCGATCCCGTGGTCCTCGCCGGTCCCGACGTTCCCGCTGCCGGTGTGCGGACCACCATGCGCGTGGGCGTGGATGCCCGCGGTCGCCTGGGCCTGAGGGCTCGGGCGTCGCGAGACGTCGTGGCCCTCGACGAGTGCACCATCGCCCACCCGGCATTGGTCGAACTACTCGGGGGCGTCACGGTCGAGGGTGCCGACGAGGTGCTGATCCGCGTCGGGGCGGCGACCGGGGAACGGCTCATGGCGTGGACCGGCCGTCGCAGGGTGACACCGCGTGGTGTGCCCGACGATGTGGCCCTGGGTGGCGATGCCTGGGTGCACGAGGTGGTCGCAGGCGCTCGGCTGCGCGTGTCGACCAACTCTTTCTTCCAGGCCTCACCCCAGGCTGCCGAGGCCTTGGTCGAGTGCGTGGCCGAGGCCCTCGTCCCCCTCGACGACACCGTGACCTTCGTCGACGCCTACGGCGGTGTGGGATTGTTCTCGGCCACGGTGGGGCGACGTGCCGGGCGGGTGGTCGTGCTCGAGTCGAACCGCGACGCCTGTTCCGACGCCCGCTCCAACCTCGTGACCGGTGACGTCCACGTCGTCCAGACCGCCGTCGAGGAATGGGACCCGGGTATTGGCTCAGGTCCGGGGCTCGACCCCGACGGCCGCCGGTACGCCGTGGTGGCCGACCCCGCACGCGAGGGTCTGGGGCGCAAAGGGGTCGAGGCATTGGTACGTCTGACCGCTGAACGCCTGGTGCTCGTGAGTTGCGATGCGGCGGCATTGGGGCGCGATGCCCGACTGCTCGCCGAACACGGCTACCGCCATGTCTCGTCGACGGTGATCGACGCCTTCGCCCACAGCCACCACGTCGAGGTGGTCACCCGGTTCGACCGGGCATCATGACGCCATGGTGACCCCGTTGGTACTGCCCGAGGTGGCTGCCGCCGTGGTGGAGGGGCGGCCGGTCGTGGCCCTCGAGTCGACGATCTTCTCCCATCTGGGACTTCCATCGCCCCATAACGTCGAGGCACTCGAACGCTGCCTGGACGCCGTGCGGCGAGTCGGTGCGGTACCCGCCGTCACGGCCGTCATCGACGGTGTCGCCCGTGTCGGACTGTCCCCGGCCGAGTACTCCCGAGTCCTCGGCCCGGCGCGCAAGGCCGCCGAGCGCGACGTGCCCGTCGCCATCGCCCAGCGTTGGCCGGTGGGTGCCACGACGGTGTCGGCGTCGGTCGCCCTCGCCGCCGCCGCAGGAGTGGCGGTCTTCGCGACGGGCGGCATCGGTGGGGTGCACCGCGGTGCCGAGGTGACCGGTGACGTGTCGGCGGACCTCGAGGCGATCGCTCGGCATCCGGTCATCACGGTATGTGCGGGCGCCAAGGCGTTCTTGGACCTGGCGCGCACGCTCGAGTTCCTCGAGACCCTGAGCGTGCCCGTCCTGGGCTGGCGCCACGACCAGTTCCCAGCGTTCTACACCCGTTCGTCGGGCCTCGCCGTGCCCCACCGCGTCGAGTCGGCGGGCGAGGTGGCGGCGGTGTTCCACCATCGCTGCCGACCGGGTTCGGGAGTGCTGCTGGCCGTGCCCATCCCCGAAGCCGACGAACTGGACGCCACCCACCTCGACGAGGTGCTCAGCACAGCACTCGCCGACTGCGAGGCGGCAGGTATCGCCGGCGCCGCCGTCACGCCGTTCGTGCTGGGGCGTATCGCTCAGGCCACGGCGGGGGCGAGCATCCCCGCCAATCTGGCCTTGGCCGAGCACAACGCCGGTGTGGCCGCCGAGGTGGCGGTAGCGCTCAGCAGCGGCGAAGGCGGTGCTCCACCCGAGCGGTGAACCGGCGGCGGTCGTCTTCGTCGGCTCGGTCGAGGCCGTACGCGGCCAGCCAGGTGACCCGGGTGACGGGTGAGCACATGAGGCGAAGCGATCTCGACACCACCCGCTTGCCGGGCTCGCCCTGCAGTGCGTTCACCCACTTGGGCGAGCCGTGCGTCGTGACGACCACGATACGACGCAGTCGGCGCAGTCGACCTCGCAACTGGTTGGCGCCCTCGGGCAGTTCCCAGGCGACGCCGCTCATCCACACCCGGTCGATCCAGCCCTTGAGGCGGGCTGGCTGACCTCCCCACCATGTGGGGTACACGAGAACGAGCATCTGGCACCAGGTCAGATCCTCGGCGTAGCGGGCCAGATGGGGTTTGGTCTCGGGTGGCGCCATGTGTAGGCGGCGTTCTTCGGCGGTGAACACGGGGTCGAAGTCCTCGGCGTCCAGGTCGGTGACCCGCACCTCGTGACCGGCCGCCTTCAGGCTTGCGACCGCTGTCGCCCGCAGACTCGCCCCGTACGAGTCGGGTACGGGATGGCAGGCCACCACCAACACCCTCATCGCAGTGTCCTCATGGCCTGCTCGACCCGGGCGACGAAGGCGTGGCGCTGGGCGTCGGTGCTGGTGTCGAGTTCGTACATGGCCAGCCAGCGCGTGCGGGTGCGCACGCCGGTGCATCCCCGCAGGGCTCGCGTCAGCGTTCGGCGCCCGTTGTCGTTCACGAGGCGCACGTAGCGTCGCGGCGAGCCGTAGGTGCTGACACCCACGATGGTGCGGACCCCGGTGAGCAGGGGCCCCACCCGTCGCGTGCGCTCGTCCAGTTGGAACGCCACCCCCATCACGAGGGTCCGCTCCATCCAACCCTTCAGCATGGCGGGCAGGCTCGACCACCACGTCGGGTACACGAACACCAACGTCTCGGCCCGCCGCACGAGGCGCGCGTGCTCGGCGACCACGGGGTCGATCACCGGTCGATCGGTCTCGTAGGCCCGGCGTTCCGCCTCGGACATCGCGGGTCGGTACGCCTCGGCGTACAGGTCGATCAGGTCCACCTCGTGGCCGGCCTCCCGCAGTGCACCGACCGCTGCGGTGGCCAGCACCCTGTTGAAGCTGGTCGGTTCGGGATGCGCATGGACCACCAGCACCTGCATGAGCCACCGAGGCTAGCGGCACGAACGGCGGCAACCCGTCGTTCACCCCTGGTCTAGTGTGGCGATATCCGGGACGGCAGGGGAGGCCGCTCGAGATGGTAGGGCCCGGCGATATCCGGGCTCTCCGGGTGCGAGCCCCGTCCTCCCAACGAACCGCCGGAGGAAACCTATGGTGTTGAAGAACCGGAGAACTCGTGCCGCCGTTGCGCTGGCCGTGGGCTTGGCGATGGTCGCCGCAGCCTGTGGGAACGACGACGACGCTGCGACGACGACCACGACCGCCGCCCCTGCGGCGGAATCGAGCACGACTGCCGCCCCCGAACCGGTGAAGCCGGCCCCCGGACCCCTGGCAGCGAGCCTGCTGACGGCGGGTATCGGCGAGGTTGGCGGCTCGGGCTGTGGCGCACCGCATGGCGCCTACGCCGATCCCGGCGAGCCCTCCGGCGAGGTGCGCGTCGCCTGGAACGACCCATTGCTCTCGTTCAACAACAACACGTCGCGGAACAACGCAGTGGCCAACGGCAACCCGCTGTACCTGATGAACACGGGCTTCAGTTACTACGACAGCGATCTTCTGCTCGTGAACAACGACACCTTCGGCGTCTGCATCATCGAATCGCTCGATCCTCTCACGATCACGTTCCGCATCAACGAGGGTGTCACCTGGTCCGACGGCGTGCAGGTCGACGCCGCCGACCTCATCCTGTCGTGGGGTTCCCTGTCGACGGTGTTCAACACCGGCGAGGCCGAGTTCGACGACGAGGGCAATTACGTCGAGACCGACGCCGTGGTCTTCGATGCCGCCAGCGAGTCGCTCAAGTTGGTGACCACGTTCCCCGAGATCAGCGAGGACGGCCTGGCCGTCACCCTGACGTGGGACAAGTTCTACGTGGATTATCAGATCGGCGGCGTCGGCACCACGGTGCCGGCCCACGTGGTGGCGAAGAACGCCCTCGGCATCGCCGATGCGGCGGAGGCCAAGGCGGGGCTCATCGAGGCCTTCCAGAACAACGACGCCGCAGCGCTGAAGCCGATCGCGGACTTCTTCAACACGGGCTTCGACGCCAACAAGCTGCCCGACGACCCCGACCTGTACCTGGGCAACGGTGCCTACAACCTGGTCTCCTACGACGAGGTCAGCCAGATGGTGTTCGAGGCCAACCCCGACTTCACCTGGGGTCCGCGGCCGCAGGTGAAGACCATCGTGTACCGCATCATCGGTGACCCGACGGCGGCGGTTCAGGCCCTGGCCAACGAAGAGATCGACGTCATGCAGCCCCAGGCGACGGCCGACGTGCTCGACCAGCTGGCGGCGGTGGCGGATCGCGGTATCGAAGTGATCCAGGGCATCGGCGCCGTCTACGAGCACGTGGACCTCGTGGTCGCCAATGGCGGCCCCTTCGACCCTGCGACCTACGGCGGTGACGCCGAGACGGCCAAGAAGGTGCGTCAGGCGTTCCTCAAGACGATCCCGCGCCAGGACATCATCGACCGCCTGATCAAGCCCCTGAACCCCAGTGCTGAGATCAGGAACTCCTTCACGCAGATCCCCGATTCGCCGCCGTACGCCGACATGGTCGCCCAGAACGGCAGCGATCAGTACGCGGCCACGGACATCGCCGGTGCCGCGGCACTGCTGGAGGAGGCCGGGGTCGCCACCCCGATCGAGGTCCGGTTGCTGTTCGGGGCCAACAACCCGCGGCGCGCCAACCAGTACGACCTGATCGCCGCCTCGGCGGCACAGGCCGGCTTCACCGTGATCAACGGTGCCAGCGAGACCTGGGGTCAGCAGTTGAGCGAAATCGCCATCTACGACGCCTCGCTGTTCGGCTGGGCCTCCACTGCGGTGGATGTCGCAGGCTCGCAGGCGAACTTCGTGACCGGCGGTCAGAACAACTTCGGCGGCTACTCGAACGCCACGGTCGATGCGCTCTACGACGAACTGCAGAGCGAGACCGACCCGGCCCGCCAGGCCGAACTGCTGATCCAGATCGAGCAGCAGTTGTGGGCCGATGCCTTCGGCACCACCATCTTCCAACACCCGGCGATCACGGCGTTCAACGCCAACTACGTGAGCGGGATCAACGATCTGTCGCTCACGCCGTACTTCTTCCACAACTTCTGGGACTGGACGGCGGCGTCCTGAGCCGTAGGACCTGACAGCGTCGACGGGGCCGGGCCACACCAGTGGCTCGGCCCCGTCAGCGCGACCGGACATGGGAGGCTGACCGCGTGTTCGCCTACATCATGAGACGACTGGCCATGGCCGTCTTCATCGTCTTGGGCTCGTCGTTTGTCGTCTACCTCCTCGTGGCGTATTCGGGCGATCCCCTCGACGTCGCCATCGGTATTCGGGATCCGGTGGAACGCCAGGCGCTGATCGACTCGCTGACACGAGCCCTGCGCCTCGACGTGCATCCCGTGGTGCGGTACTTCGGATGGTTGGGCGACGTGGTGCGCGGCGATTTCGGTCTGTCGGTGCGCACCAACCAACCGGTGAACGACGAGTTGGTCGGCCGGTTGCTCATGACCCTGAAACTCGTGTCGGCCTCAACGGTGCTCTCGATCGTGATCGGCATCGGCATCGGCATCGTCACCGCCATCAAGCAGTACTCGGGGTTCGACTACGTGGTGACCTTCATCACGTTCGTCTTCTTCTCGCTGCCCGTGTTCTGGGTGGCGGTGCTGCTCAAGAACTTCGGCGCCATCAACTTCAACGACTGGTTGCGTTCGGGCGCCGAGTTTCCCCCGTGGGTCTACGTCGCCGGCGTGGCCCTGGCCTTCGGCCTGGCGTGGACCGTCGCAGGAGGCCCCCGTCGACGCCGACTGGTGTTCGCCGGTCCCGTTGCTCTGGCGGCGGCGGCCCTCCTGGCGTTCGTCTCCCGGTCGGGTTGGATGCTCGATCCGGGTCTGGGTCCCGTCGTCGTGGCGCTGCTCGCCGTTGCCATCGCCGTAGGGGTCACGGCGTTGCTGGCCGGACTGCGCAACACCCGGGCCCTGGTGTCGGCACTGGGCACTGGCGGCCTGCTGGCCGTGGTGGGCTACTTCCCGCTTCAGGCGGTGTTCGACTCCGACGGCATGAACGTCTGGAGGGCGTTGGTGGTGTCGTTGGGGGCCGTGCTGGTGGGGGTGCTCGCCGGGGTGACTGCCGGCGGTTTCGATCGGGGTCTGTCGGCGAGGACGGGCGCCATCACAGGACTGTTGGTGGCGGTGGTCATGCTCACCGATCGCGCCCTGCGGTCGTGGGCCGCGTATTCCGGCAGTCCCGCCATCCGCAATCGTCCCATCAAGACCATCGGGGATCGCGAGTACCGACTCGAGGGTGATTTCTGGGTGGTGGCCAACGACACCTTCAGCCACCTGATCCTGCCCACACTGGCCCTGATGCTCATCTCGTTGGCGTCGTACACGCGTTATTCGAGGGCGTCCATGCTCGAGGTGCTGAACCAGGACTACATCCGCACGGCGCGGGCCAAGGGGCTCACGGAACGGACGGTCCTGCTGCGCCACGGCTTTCGCAACGCCATGATCCCGTTGGCGACGATCGTCGCCTTCGACATCGGCGGCATTCTCGGCGGCGCCGTGATCACCGAGACGGTGTTCGAGTGGAATGCCATGGGGCGCATGTTCATCCAGGGAGTCAACAGCCAGGACCCCAATCCGGTCATGGCGTTCTTCGTGATCATCTCGCTGTTCGCCATCGTGGCCAACCTGCTGGCCGACCTCACCTACGCCGTACTCGATCCGCGCATCCGGATCCTCGACTAGAAGGGCGATGTCGTCATGGAAGAACATCTCGACGTCGACGTCGTCAGCGACCAGTCCGATCTCGCCGGTCGCGAGACGGCAGGCCTCAGCCAGGGCCAGATCGTGCGACGTCGGTTCCTTCGCCACAAAGGGGCGATCGTGTCGCTCGTGGTCCTGACCCTCGTGGTGCTGGTGGCCGTGAGCAGTGTGGGTTGGGGGCCCATCCCGGGATGGTGGCAGTGGGGGCCCAACGACCTGGTGCCGGCCCTTCCCGATCAGTCACCCACCCTGTCGGTGCGACCCACCTGGTTGGGAGGCGCGGGGCTGTCGTTGGGCGACCACCCCTTCGGCGTCGACAACGAACGGGGTCGCGACATGTTCGCCCTCACCATGCGAGGGGTGCAGACCACCCTGGTGGTCATCCTGATCCTGGCCGTGCTCTCCACGACCATCGGCGTCGTCATCGGTGCGTTGGCGGGCTACTTCGGTGGAGTGCTCGATGCCGTGCTCATGCGGGTCACCGACATCGTTCTCGTGATCCCGTTGCTGCTGGTCGCCGCCGTCGCCGGGTTCGCCTTCGGTGCCACCGGTCTGTGGAGCGTTGCACTGGTTCTGGGTTTCTTCTCGTGGACCGGCCTGGCCCGCCTGGTGAGGGCCGAGTTCCTGGCGCTGCGCGAGCGGGAGTTCGTCGATGCGGCGCGTGTTGCCGGCGCCTCCTCGCGGCGGATCATCTTCAAGCACATCCTGCCCAACACGGTGGGGGTGATCGTGGTCAGCACGACCCTGCTCATGGGCGCCGGCATCCTCACCGAAGCCGCACTCGGCTTCCTGGGCTTCGGTATCCAGCGGCCCGACGTGTCGCTGGGGTCGCTCGTGAACGACTACCAGAACGCCTTCACCACCCGGCCCTGGCTGTTCGTGTGGCCGGGCCTGTTCGTGGTGGGCATCGTGCTGTGCCTCCAGTTCATCGGCGACGGCCTGCGCGATGCGTTCGATCCGCGCCAGAAGCGGGTTCCGCGACGCAAGGACCTCGAGTCCAAGGGGGCGGTGGCGTCGTGAGCCTCGTGCTACAGGATCACACTGAGGCTGCAGGCCGCCACCAGGCAGGTGAGCACGAGCAACGTCCGGGCGTGCCAGCGCACGGGGATCGACGCGAACTCGAGCCGGGGCTCCTCGAGTGCGCCCTGGCGCTGCAGTTGTTCCCACCAGGTGCGCACGATCAGCGCTGCGCCACCCGAGGCGCTGCTGGGCAGGTCGCCGGGCCGGACGGTTCCCTGGCGGTAGGTCGTGGCGGGAAGGTGACGCCCCTCGTGCCGGGGCGAGTGGCGCAGCACGTGCGCAGCGCCCGGGGCCGGTGCCGCCCAGGCCCGGTACCGACCCGACACCGTCACCAGGGTCAGGCCCCATCGGGTGTCGACCTCCACGATGGCGGGCCACGGCACGGTGATCGTGCGCACCACGTTCACCATGGTCACCCCTTCGAAGTCGACCACCACCCGCGGGTGCCAGAACATCGCCCAGCCGAGTCCGGCGACCAGGGCCAGGAACGGGGCCCAGCGCAGCCCGTCCTGCCAGCCGTCCTCCCGTGTCACGCCGACCAGACCCACCGCGCACAGCACGAGCATGCCGCAGCTCACCAACCGGCCGGTGGCGGGTCGGAACTCGTCTCGAGCCATGGGGTTCGAGCGCTCCATGCCCGCATCGTGTCACGTCCATCCGGCCAGACGGTGAGCACGTCATGACCGTGCTGTCGGTACGCGACCTCGACGTCGACTTCTGGGTCAACGGTACGTGGTATCCGGCGGTGAAGCGGGCGACGTTCGATCTGGCCGAGGGTGAGGTCCTGGCCATCGTGGGTGAGTCGGGGTCCGGTAAGTCCACCATCGGCCTCGGGTTGCTGGGTCTCCTGCCCAAGAACGCGTCCGTTCGGGGCTCCATACGGCTTCGCGACCGCGAGCTGGTCGGCATCGACCAGCGAACCCTCCGTTCGGTGCGTGGACGGCGGGCGGCGATGATCTTCCAGGAGCCGATGACAGCACTGAACCCGGTGTACACCGTGGGCTTCCAGATCGCCGAGACACTGCGCGCACATCAGGCGATGGCCCCCAGAGCGGCTCGTGCCCGAGCGATCGAGTTGTTGCGCATGGTCGAGATCCCCGACCCCGAGCGGCGTGTCGACAGCTATCCGCACCAGTTGTCGGGAGGGCAGCGCCAGCGGGCCATGATCGCCCAGGCCCTGGCACTCGATCCCGAGGTGCTGGTGGCCGATGAACCCACGACGGCCCTCGACGTCACGGTTCAGGCCGAGATCCTCGAATTGCTACGCAACCTGCGCGACCGCATCGATGCGGGCATCCTGCTGATCACCCACGACATGGGGGTGGTCGCAGATCTGGCCGATCGGGTCATGGTCATGCACCGCGGCGAGGTGGTGGAGCACGGCACGGCCAGCGATGTCTTCCACCAACCCAGCCACGCCTATACGCGGGAGTTGCTCGGCGCCGTGCCGCATCTGGGTTCGGTGGGGACCCTCACCGTGACCGAACGCGACGGAGTGCCCTCCCCGGAGACCGAGACCGTGGTGGACCTGCGCGATGTCGTGGTCGAGTACCGCCGCCGGGGCCGAACGGCCGCGTTCCGAGCCGTCGACGGTGTGTCGCTCCGTGTCGGCCGCGGGGAAGTGGTCGGCCTGGTCGGTGAATCCGGCTCGGGCAAGACCACCATCGGCAGGGCCATCGTCGGATTGCTGCCCTTCGTGGGTGGGACCGCCGAGGTGCTGGGCACCGACATGGTCGGCATCGGCAAGGACGACCTGCGTCGGGTGCGCCGCGATATCAGCTTCGTGTTCCAGGATCCGGGGTCGGCGCTCAATCCCCGGCTCCCCATCGGCGAGTCGATCGGCGAACCCCTGCTGCTGCAGAAGGCCGCCAAAGGTGCTGCGCTCGACCGGCGGGTCGAGGAGTTGCTCGACCAGGTCCAGTTGTCCCGCGCCCTGCGCAACCGGTACCCGCACGAACTGTCGGGTGGCCAGCGCCAGCGGGTCGGCATCGCTCGTGCTCTGGCGCTGGGGCCCCGACTGCTCATCGCCGACGAGCCGACCTCGGCCCTCGACGTATCGGTCCAGGCTCGAGTCCTCGAACTGTTCCAGCAACTCCAGCGAGACATCGGCTTCGCATGCCTGTTCATCTCGCACGACCTGGCGGTCGTCGAGATCCTGGCCAGGCGCATCGTCGTGCTGCAGGAGGGCAAGGTGGTCGAGCAGGGCCTTCGGGACGACATCTTGGCCCGACCACAGCAGGCCTACACCCAGCGGTTGGTGTCGGCTGTTCTGGTGCCCGACCCCGACGAGCAGCGGCGCCGCCGCAGCGAACGCCTCGGCCCGACCCTGGTGCGCCCCCAGGGATTCGAACCCTGAACCAATGGATTAAGAGTCCACTGCTCTGCCGTTGAGCTAGAGGCGCATGAGAGAGGGTCAGGTTAACGGTGGCACCGTCAACCCGACCAACTCCGCATGGTTTGGGGTGAGCGAGGGGAATCGAACCCCCGGCCTTCAGGGCCACAACCTGACGCTCTAACCGACTGAGCTACGCCCACCACGAGGAACGCCAAGTCTGCCACGCGAATCGCCCGACGCCACCATTGCGCCGCCGACGCCCGGGCCGAAGGTGGGGTAGCCTGAGGCCAACACCGTTACCGGAGCCGATATGACTACCACGACGTCTGACGATCGTGCCGCCCTCGCTGCTCGAGCACGCGAGATCACCCGACGAGAGTTGTCTCTCTACGCCGACCGGACACGGGGGTCCCAACGGGCTACCGAACGTGCCCGCCGCGTCCTGCCCATGGGCGTACCGTCCAGTTTCCAGGCCTACGACCCGCACCCCATCGTGGTCCGGTCTGCGCACGGGGCCACGATGGAGGATGTCGACGGCAATCGCTATGTCGACTTCGACATGGGTTTCGGTGCTCTTTTCGCCGGGCACATGCACCCGGCGGTGTCCGCTGCCGTTCGCCGGCAACTCGACAGCGGCACCCTGTTCGTGACCCCGTGCGAGTTGAACGCCGAGGTGGCCGAACTGCTCGTCGAGCGTTACGGGCTGCCCATGTGGCGGTTCACGAACTCGGGCACCGAGGCCACCATGGACGCCATCCGTGTGGCCCGTGGGGTCACGGGGCGCGACAAGATCGTCAAGGTCGAGGGCGGGTATCACGGTCATCACGACGAAGTGATGATCTCGATGAAGCCGCCCGTCGACCTCGCCGGGCCCGCCAGCGCCCCTGTGGCGGTGCCGTCCACGGCCGGTATCACCCGTGCGGTTCTGGCCGACACCGTGGTCGTGCCCTACAACGATGCCGACGCCCTCGAGGCGGTGCTCGCAACGGGCGAGATCGCGTGCTTCATCGTCGAGCCGGTCATGGAGAACATCGGTATCTGCCTCCCCCAGCCTGGCTATCTGGAGCGTGTGCGCGAGCTCACCCAGCGCTACGGGACCCTGCTGATCTTCGACGAAGTGAAGACCGGCATCACGGCCGGCTACGGAGGGGCGACGGGTGCACTGGGCGTGGTGCCCGACCTCGTCGCTCTCGCCAAGTCGATCGGCGGCGGTTTTCCTGTGGGAGCCTTCGGGGGGCGGCGCGAGTACATGGACCTGATCACCTCGGGCAAGGTGCTGCACCTGGGCACGTACAACGGCAACCCGTTGGTCATGGCTGCCGCTCGTGCCACGCTCGCCGACGCCTGTACCGCCGAGGCCACCGCCGGTGCGGTGGCTCGCAACAGCCAGCTCGTCGGCGCCTGCGACGAGATCATCGAGCGGTACGACCTGCCCGCCCATACGGTGCAGTTCGGGGCCAAGGGATGCATCACGTGGTCGCTCGAGCCGGTGCGGAACTACCGCGACTACAAGGCGACCGACTTCGACCTCGCCTACGCCCAGTGGATCCACGGCATCAACCGCGGCATCCTGCTCCCCCCGGGTCTCGATGAGCAGTGGCTGATCTCGGTGATGCACGACGAGTCGGCGGCCATGGGCTATGCGGAGGCGTTCGAGGCCTTCGCTCGCGACCTGACCCTGGCGCACTGACACCGGACCGATCGACCGTGCGACCGGCCTTCTCCCGCATGGTGGTGCGGGCGCTGCTGTTGCGCTGTCCGTGGTGCGGGGGTCGCAAGGCCTGGATCGATGGTTGGTTCGGGAAACTCGATCGTTGTCGAACCTGTGGGCTGCAGTGGGACCGCCGCCTCGTGGGCTTCGAACTGGGCGCCACCAGCATCAATGTGGTGCTCACCCTTGGATCGATCCTCACCAGCATCGTCGTGGGCTTCATCGTGACCATGCCCGATGTGGCGGTGGTACCTCTTCTGGCCGTCGCCGTGGGCCTCGGCGTCACGGTCCCCCTGATGGCGTATCCCTTCACGCAGACGCTGTGGCTGGCCGTCGACCTCTTGATGCGCACCCCCGACGATGACGAACTGGCCGACTGGGCGCTGGCATCAGCGGTGGAACCCGGGGCCTACCGGGCCCGCTCGCGCCAGTACTGACATCGGGTCGGTGGGACTGACGGCGAGGGTCACGGTGAGTGACCCGGGGTGAAGGGCGGTGACGCCCTCCGGCATGATGGTGTTCGTACGGTTCTTGCACGAACGGCTGTTCGGAATTACAGTGCCGTCATTCGCCGGAAGAACCGTGCAACACCCCCTTCATAAGGTCCGCCGCAGTCACGTCACCCGTCGCCGCCAAGGCGAGAAAGGTATGCAGCACCATGGATCGAAAGACAGACCGCAGTCTCGATCGGGACAAGGCCTTGGAGATGGCCCTTTCTCAGATCGACAAGCAGTACGGCAAGGGCTCCATCATGCGGATGGGCGAGAAGACCACCATGGCCATCGAGGCCATTCCCACCGGGGCACTCTCGCTCGACCTCGCCCTCGGCGTCGGGGGGTTGCCCCGAGGCCGCGTGGTCGAGATCTACGGTCCCGAATCGTCGGGTAAGTCGACGCTCGCCATGCATGTGGTCGCCGAGGCGCAGCGCAATGGTGGCATCTGCGCCTATATCGACGCCGAACACGCCATGGACCCGGTGTACGCCCGGGCCATCGGTGTCGACGTCGACCAGTTGTTGATCAGCCAGCCCGACACCGGCGAACAGGCCCTCGAGATCGCCGACATGCTGGTGCGCTCCGGTGCGCTCGACGTGGTCGTGATCGACTCGGTGGCGGCCTTGACTCCCCGGGCCGAGATCGAAGGTGAGATGGGCGACAGCCACGTCGGACTGCAGGCCCGCCTGATGAGCCAGGCGTTGCGCAAGCTCACCGCCAGTCTCAACCGCACCAAGACGATCGCCATCTTCATCAACCAGTTGCGCGAGAAGATCGGCGTCATGTTCGGCTCACCCGAGACCACCACCGGCGGCCGGGCCCTCAAGTTCTATTCCTCGGTTCGTCTCGACATCCGCCGCATCGAGTCCATCAAGGACGGCGCCGAGGTCGTGGGGTCTCGCACCCGGGTGAAGGTGGTCAAGAACAAGGTGTCCCCGCCCTTCAAGCAGGCCGAGTTCGACATCATGTACGGCAAGGGCATCAGCCGCGAAGGCTCGCTGCTCGACATGGCCGTCGACCTTGGCATCGTGAAGAAGTCGGGGGCGTGGTTCACCTACGACGGTGAGCAGCTGGGCCAAGGCCGTGAGAACGCCAAGGGCTTCCTCACGGCGCATCCCGAGGTGATGGTCGAGGTGTCCGACAAGGTCCGTCGAGCGGCTGGTCTGGGAGGCGACGCTGTCGTCACGCCCGACGAGGACGACGACTTCGACGATCTCGACCTCGACGAGCCCATCTCGCTCGATTGACGCACCAGTAGGGTGGAGGGCCGATGACGTCTGACATCGCGCCCTCCACTCCTCAGGGTTCGCCGCGTCGCTATGTCGTGCGTACCTTCGGGTGCCAGATGAACGAGCACGACTCGGAACGCATCGCCGGTCTGCTCGAGGCCGATGGTCTGGTGCCGGCACACGGCGACGATGACGCCGACGTGGTGGTGCTCAACACCTGCTGCATCAGGGAGAACGCCGACAACAAGTTGTATGGCAATCTGGGTCTTCTGAAGCGTTGGAAGGACGAGCGCGACGGCCGCCAGATCGTCGTCGCCGGATGCCTGGCGCAGAAAGACCGAGATCTGGTGCGACAGAAGGCGCCTCAGGTCGACGTGGTGCTGGGAACGCACAATGTGCACCGTGCTGCGAGCCTGGTCAGCGCCGCCCGTCAGAACGGGCCGGTCACCGAAATTCTCGACGAGGCCGTACTCGACGATCATGCTCTGTTCCCGTCGGCACTGCCGGCGCGACGAGAGACCTCGTACAACGCCTGGGTCACCATCCAGATCGGCTGTGACAACCACTGCGCGTTCTGCATCGTGCCGGCGGTGCGCGGCCGCGAGATCAGTCGCCCACTCGATGAGGTGGTCGACGAAGTGCGCATACTCGCCGAGCAAGGTGTCACCGAGGTCACACTGCTGGGGCAGAACGTCAACAGTTACGGCCGCGACCTCCAACTGGCGGCGCGTCAGTCAGGTGCCTCGGAGGTGCGGGTGCGGCCCCGCTTCGCCGAGTTGCTCCGATTGGTGGGCGCGGTGCCAGGTATCCGTCGCGTCCGCTTCACCAGTCCGCACCCCAAGGACATGCGTGTCGACACCTTCGCCGCCATGGCGCAGACGCCCGCAGCCTGCGAACACCTGCACTACCCGTTGCAGTCGGGAAGCGACCGAGTGCTGGCGCTCATGCACCGCGGCTACACAGCCGCCCGCTATCTGGAGCGCCTGGCCGAGGCCCGACTGGCCATCGACGATCTCGCCGTGTCCACGGACATCATCGTCGGGTTCCCGGGGGAGACCGAGGCCGACTTCGTCGACACCCTCGAAGTGGCAGCAGCGGCACAGTACGACTACGCCTACACGTTCATCTTCTCACCGCGCGCCGGCACCGAGGCGGCCGAGATGGTGGACCGCTTCGTCGACCCGGCCGTGGTGTCCGAGCGCTTCGCCCGCCTCCGGGTGGTCGTCGAGCGCAGCGCACTCGCTCGCCACCGCGCACGGATCGGTCGCGTCGAGGAGGTGCTCGTGGAAGGGCCCTCGAAGCGGAACCCCGAGGTGGTGACGGGCCGCACCCGCCAGAACAAACTGGTGCACTTTGCCGCACCCGGTCCGATTCGTACCGGTGCCTACGCCCTGGTGGAAGTGACCGACGCTGCACCCCACCACCTGTTCGGCCGCTTCGTCGAGCAGGTCGCCGAGCCCAGCCACCGTCTGCGTCTCTCCGTGGCAGCGCTCTGACGGGAGTTGCGTGAACCCCCCACCGCACGGGCCTCCGCTGGCGATCGTGGGTCCCACGGCGAGTGGTAAATCGTCATTGGCGCTGGCGTTGGCACGCTGCCAGCCCGGTTGGGAACTGGTGTCGGTCGATTCGATGCAGGTGTACCGCGGTCTCGACATCGGCACCGCAAAGCCGTCCCCCGCCGAGCGCGACGAGGTGCCCCACCACCTGCTCGATGTGGTGGAGCCCCACGAGGAGTGGTCAGTGGCCGACCTCCAGCTGCATCTGGGTGAGGTGAGGCGCGACGTTGCCGAGCGAGGTGGTCGTCTGCTCTACGTCGGGGGAACCGGTCTGTATCTGCGCGCCGCCGTCGACGGTCTGGATCTGCCGGGCCGCTGGCCCCAGACGCGTGCCGCTCTCGAAGCCCGCGCAGCGGTGGAGGGGCCCCGCACCCTGCACCGTGAGCTCGCGTCGCTCGATCCGCAGGCGGCGGCGAGGGTCGAGCCGGACAACACCCGGCGGATCGTGCGTGCGCTCGAGGTGGTACACGGCTCGGGCCGTACCTTCAGCGGCTACGGGCCGGGTCTCGACCGCTACCCGCCGGTCGACGTGGTGCAGGTCGGACTGCGCTGGGAACGGGCCACCCTCGAACGTCGGATCGCGCAACGGGTGCACGCCATGATCGAGGCGGGTTGGTGCGACGAGGTGCGCCGTACCTGGTCGTCGCAGCCACCACCCTCGCGTACGGCAGAGATCGCGGTCGGCTACCGGGAAGTCGCCGATCACCTGGCGGGGCATCGGACGCTCGAGGCCGCGGTCGAAGCCATCGTGGTTCGCACCCGGCAGTTGGCAGCGCGCCAGATGCGGTGGTTCCGTCGCGACCCTCGCATACGCTGGTTCGACGTCGCCGACGATCCCGTCGCCGAGGTCCTGCCCCACCTGATGGAACTGGTGCGAACATGACGTGGTCGCTCTCGAAACTGCACGGTCTGGGCAACGACTTCCTCGTGTTCGACCTTCAGGGAGCGGTACCCGACGAGCCCTGGAGCGCGATCGGTCGACGCTGGTGCGACCGTCGCCGAGGTGTGGGTTCCGATGGCCTGCTGCTACTGGGCTGGCAGGGCGACCCGAGCGCGACCGAGAACCTGACCATGGTGTTGTACAACGCCGATGGCAGCCGGGCCGAGATGAGCGGTAACGGCATCCGGTGCCTGGCCCATGCGGCCTTCCGACGTCAGGGACGAACCCACCCGGTCGCCTACACGGTGACCACCGATGCCGGCGAACGCAGGGTCGAGGTGACGCCGGCAGGGGAGGGCGCCATCTACGCCAGCGTCGACATGGGTCGGGTGGCCCCACTGGCGGAACCGCCGCAGTGGAAGCAGATCGGAGCGCATCCGGATCGTCCTGTGGCACACCTCAGCCTGGGAAATCCGCATACGGTCGTGGGCGTCGACGAGGTGGCTGCGGTGGACCTCGCCACCTTGGGGATGCAGTTGAGCGAGGTGAATCTCGAGATCATCGAGCCCGGGCCCGAACCCGATGCCGTCACCCTGCGAGTGCACGAGCGAGGCGTCGGCATCACGCAGGCCTGTGGAACGGGCGCCTGCGCAGCAGCCTGGGCGGCAAGGGTGTGGGGTCTCGTCCCGGCCTCGGCGCCCGCCGTCACGGTGCACATGGAGGGTGGCGATGCCATGGTTCGCATCGACCAACCGGCGGCCGGTCATGTGACGCTGCAGGGTCCGTCGGTGCACATCGCCGACCTCGAGGTGGCCCGGTGACGAACCCGTATCAGGAGGCGCTCGGCGAAACCCTCATCGAGCGTACCCGTCGGGAGCGAATCGTGCTGGTGGGTGTCACGCTCGACGGTCACACCGAGGCCGAGACCGAGCAGAGCCTCGACGAGCTGGCCCTGCTCATCGACACGGCGGGAGCCGACGAGGCGGGGCGCCTCACCCAACGCCGGGATCGTCCCGACCACACCTGGTACCTGGGCAAGGGCAAGGCGCAGGAGCTGCACGACCTCTGCCTCGCCGTCGATGCCGACACGGTGGTGTTCGACAACGAACTGGCGCCGGCACAGCAGTTCCACCTGGAGAAGTTGCTCGGTCGCACCGCGCTCGACCGCACTGCCGTCATCCTCGACATCTTCGCCCAGAACGCCCACACCCTGGAGGGCAAGGCCCAAGTCGAGTTGGCGCTGCTTCGGTACCGCCTTCCGCGCCTGCGGCGGGGTTCGGGGGCGAAACTCGCCCAGCAGCGCGGTGGTGTGGGTTCGCGCTTCGGTGGGGGCGAGACCAAGCTCGAGGTCGACCGGCGTCGCATCATGAAGCGCATCTCGCGCCTCGAGCACGAACTCGAGGAACTCGGCCGTACTCGTCACCTCCAGCGCAAGAGCCGGCACCGCAGTGGTCTGGCGGCGGTGAGCATCGTGGGCTACACCAATGCCGGGAAGTCCACGCTGCTGAATCGCCTCACCCAGGCCGGTGCCCTGGTGGAGGACCGACTGTTCGCCACCCTCGACCCGACCACTCGCCGCCTGGCGCTACCCGGTGGCGAGCCCGTGCTGCTGTCCGACACGGTGGGTTTCGTCAGACGTCTGCCCCACGGTCTGATCGAGGCGTTCAAGAGCACCCTCGAGGTGGCTTCGGAGGCGGACTACCTGGTGCACGTCGTCGACGCCTCGGCCGTCGACCCCGAGGGCCAGATCGAAGCCGTGCGCGTGGTGCTGGCCGAGATCGAGGCGGACCGTGTCCCCGAGTTGCTCGTGTTCAACAAGATCGACCTCGTGCCCGATCGCATCGACACCCTCCTCGAGGACCATCCCGGATCGGTGGCCCTGAGCGCCCGCACAGGTGACGGTGTCGAACACTTCCTGCGAACCCTGGGCGATCGCCTGCGATCGGTGACCACCGTGGCCGAACTGCTGGTGCCCTACGAGCGGGGCGACATCCTGGCGGCGGTCCACCGTGAGGGGGAGGTGGTGTCCGTGGCCGAGGAGGACGGGGGTTGGAGGGTGAGGGCGCGGCTGAGCGATGCGTCGAAGGGGCGCCTCTCGCCGTTCCTGGTGGCATGAGTGGCGCCGGAACGGGCAGCATGACGCCGATGAACGCCGACCGTTCCCCAACCGGGTCGTCGGGAGCGGGCTTCACCCCTCCTCCGTACCCCTACGACCGCCTCGATCGCTTCAAGCCCCTGGCGGCGCGATTCGAGGGCGGTGTGGTCGATCTCTCGATCGGCACACCCTGTGACCCGCCCCCCGCACCGGTGGTGGAGGCCCTGTCCCACTCGAATGCCGAACGCGGCTATCCGGCTTCGATCGGAAGCGAGGCGTTGCGACGGGCCCAGGTTCGCTGGCTCCGGCGACGGTTCGATGTCGATGTCGAGGTGTCGCAGGTGGCGGCCTGCGTCGGCTCCAAGGAGTTCGTCGCCACGACACCGCAGTACCTGCGGTTGCGCACACCCGGGCTCGACACGGTCCTGTACCCGGCGGTTGCCTATCCGACCTACGAGATGGGTGCCGTACTGGCGGGCTGCCGACCGGTCGCCGTTCCACCGACGCCGACCGGGGGCCTCGACCTTGCGGCGATCGATCCTGTCGACGTGCAGCGCGCCCTCATGTTGTGGGTGAACAGTCCGAGCAATCCCACCGGTGCGCTCGACGACCTGGGTGCCGCGGCGGCTTGGGGGAGACACCACGGTGTGCCGGTGTTCAGCGACGAGTGCTATGTCGAATACACCTGGGACGGGCCCGGACGTTCGGTGCTCGAGCATGGCCTGGACGGCGTGATCGCTGTGCACTCGCTCTCCAAGCGGTCGAATCTCGCCGGCCTGCGTGTGGCGACGTATGCCGGCGATGCCGACCTGGTCGGCTACCTGTCCGAGGTGCGCAAGCACGTGGGCATGATGATTCCGGGGCCGGCGCAGGCGGCCGCCGTCGTGGCATTGGACGACGACGAGCACGTGGCGGTCCAGAGGCAGCGCTACCGGCGTCGTCTGGAAGACGTCGCCCGATGGCTCGGGCAGTGGTCAGGCATCGACATACCACTGCCCGCCGGCGGGTTCTACCTGTGGTTCGACACCGGTGACGGCTGGACCTTCGCCGAGCGCCTCGCCCGCGAAGGCGGGGCGATGGTGAGCCCAGGAGACTTCTACGGCGCCGGCGGATCGAACAACGTTCGGGTCGCCGTGGTGCAACCCGACGACCGCCTGGCCCTGGTGGAGCGACGCCTCACAGGCGACGCATCACGGTGACGACACGGCCGAACACCGTGACCTCGGACGCTGCGAACCGCATGGGCGAGAGCCGTGAGTTGGCGGGCAGCAGCGTGACCGAATCGCCCTTGCGCTGGTAGGTCTTGACCGTCGCCTCTTCGCCCGGGATGCCGGCCACGACGATGTCGCCGTTGGACACCGGGGAACCGTGGGCCACGACGACGAAGTCACCATCGAGGATGCCCGCCTCGATCATCGAGTCGCCACGCACCCGCAGCATGAACAGCTCCCCGTCGCCGGTGAAGTCCATGGGAACGGGGAGCACCTCTTCGATGTTCTGCTGAGCGAGTACGTCGGTTCCGGCGGCGACGTCGCCAACCAGAGGCACGTGACGTGCCGGTCGCCGCTCGACGGCGGCACCCGAACCCGATTCGTACCGCATGCCGATCGCACGAGGCTTGGTGGGGTCGCGCCGCAGGTAGCCCATTTTCTGAAGGCTGCGGAGGTGATTGTGCACGGTGGAGGGTGACGTGAGCCCGACGACCTCGCCGATCTCGCGCACCGAAGGGGGATAGCCCCGTTCGGTGATGGACTGCTCGATGCACTCGAGAATCGCACGTTGACGGGCCGTGAGTTGGACGTCTGCCATGGCCGCAGCGTACAGGCGTTCGCCGAGCCGAATCAAACATCCGTTCGCAGATGGTCCGGACGAACGAAAAGTTGACAGCGAACACCTGTTCCGGCATGCTTGCGAACATCCGTTCTGCAACAGCGTTCGTGCAGGGATACGAACGCTCGTCTGGAGGTGACCGCCATGGCATACGCCTTTCGCCCCGAAACCGAGGCACTGGCCCCGTCGGGTGTCGTGTGGTCCACGCGTCGCGCCCATCTGGTCGTGGTCTCTGCACCCACGGTTCCCGTAGTTCCCCGGGTCACGGCGGCCCAGTACCGGCGGCGGCGCCGCCTGGCGGCCCTGGCCACGGCGAGTCTCCTCGGAACCGTCGTGTTCGCCGTGACCGGTTGGGCCGACCGGCGCATCAGCGAACCACTGGGCGACCCGAGGGGCACGTCCATCCACGCGCCGGGGCCACCAGACATCAGACCGTGAGCGGATCTGCCGGTACGCTCGGGTCGATGCATTGTCCCGAGTGTCAGTTCGACGACACGAAGGTCATCGACTCGCGCCCGGCCGACGACGGCACTGCGATACGCCGGCGACGTGCGTGCCTGCGCTGCGAGTTCCGTTTCACCACGTTCGAGCGGTTCGAACGTCGGCCCGAGTCACTGGTGCTCACCGTGGTCAAACGCCATGGCGGCAGCGAGATGTTCGATCCTCGCAAGATCATCGCCGGCGTCACGGCGGCCGCCAAGGGGCGTCCCGTGTCCGATGCCGATGTCGACGCCCTGGTGGCGTCCATCGAGGACATGCTGCGAGCGGAGGGCGGCAGCGTCACCAGCGAGCAGGTCGGTCAGGCGGTCCTGAGCCGTCTGCGGGATCTGGATCACGTGGCGTATCTCCGCTTCGCCAGCGTGTACAAGGGTTTCGGTCAGGTCGACGACTTCGTGCGCGAACTGGCTCTGCTCGATCGCGACTGAGGCTCACATCGCCGCGGGTTCGGGGGTCCGCTGGCGAAGCCAACGCATGAACACGAAATCCTCGTGCTCGGCCACCTGTGACAGCCGCAGGCGATGCGCAAGCGGCGGTGCCCCGTCGACGAGCCGGGGCCCGTCACCCCCTGCCATCCACGGTGCGACGGTGATGTTCAGTTCGTCGATCAGGTCGGCCTGCGCGAGCGCTGCGTTCAGCGTCGGGCCACCCTCGGCCTGGACGACGTCGGCGTCGAGTTGTGCGAGCACACCGGCGAGGTCGACGTGTCCCTGTCCAGCGCGGATGCTGGCCACCGGCACCGGGGGCGCGTCGTGGGGCAGCGCGAGCACTCCGGCGCCGGAAGCGAACAACGGCGTCGTCAGGTCCAGATCTCCTCGGCGACTGACCACGACGATCCGTTGACCGCTGCGCCGAGGTGGTCCGTACCGTTCGGCACGCACCGTTCCCGCACCCACCATCACGACATCGGCGAGCGCTCTGAGGGCCGCCATGTGGGCGGCATCGACCGGATGCGACAGGGCTCCCGAGCGACCGTCGACCACGGTGGACCCGTCGAGGCTGGCCACCATGCACACCATCAGCCATGGCCGCCCTCGTTCGTGGGGTCGGCGTTCGTGGTCCACCGCCTGCTCCACGGTCATTCCGTCGACGGGGTCAGGCCAGAGTCTGCGCACGATCTGATCCTGCCAGGAACCTGGCCAGTTGCCTGCCGGTGGGGCAGCATGTGCCGGTGACCGATGTCTCCTATCGAACCTGTCCGCTGTGCGAGGCCAGTTGCGGCCTCGAGGTGAGCCATCACGAGGGTCGGGTGCTGCGCATTCGGGGTGACCGTGAGGACGTGTTCAGCCACGGCTTCATCTGCCCCAAGGGCTCCACGCTGCGCCAGTTGCACGAGGATCCCGATCGCTTGCGCAGTCCTCTCGTGTGGCGCAACGGTCGTCACGAGGAAGTGACCTGGGACGAAGCGTGGGCGGTGATCGCTGATCGACTCGGTGCGGTCATGGCGACCCACGGCCGTCAGGCGGTGGCGGTCTACCTGGGCAACCCCTCGGCGCACAGCCTGTCGGCCATGACCTACAACCGGGTCGTGCTGCAAAGCCTCGGAACACGTCAGCGCTACAGCGCCTCGACGGTCGACCAGATGCCCAAGCACGTCGCCTGCGGCTACGTGTACGGAAGCCCGGCCGCTATTCCCGTCCCCGATCTGGACCGCACCGACCACCTGTTGATGCTGGGTGCCAATCCCCATGCCTCGAACGGCAGCCTGTGCACGGCTCCCGACTTTCCCGGCAAACTCGAGGCCATCCGCCAACGGGGTGGTCGGGTGGTGGTGGTCGATCCTCGGCGTACCCGGACCGCCGAGATGGCCGACGAGTGGGTCGCCATACGTCCCGGCACCGATGCCATGCTGCTGGCCGCCATGGCCAACAGCCTGTTCGCCGAGGGGCTGATCGACGTGGGCGAGCACGTGAACGCTCACCTGACGGGTCTCCAACAGGTGGCCGACGCCGTGGCCCGTTTCACTCCCGAGCGGGCCGAGGTCCTCTGTGGTGTGGACGCCTCGACGATCCGACGTCTGGCACGCGAGTTGGCCGATGCGCCGCGGGCTGCGGTCTACGGCCGCATGGGCACGACCACCTCGGGCGTCGGGGACGAGGGTTTCGGGGCCCTGGCGTCATGGTTGGTCGAAGTGCTCAACATCGTGACGGGCAACCTCGACCGACCCGGTGGCGCCATGTTCCCTCTGCCGGCTGCCGGCGGCGCGACCACGCGTGGCACCCCGGGACGCGGGTCGGGCTTCCGCATCGGGCGCTCGCAGACGCGCGTCAGGGGCCTGCCCGAAGTGATGGGGGAGTATCCGGCGGTGGCCCTGGCCGAGGAGATCACGACCCCCGGTGAGGCCCGGTTGCGAGCGCTGATCACCGTGGCGGGCAATCCGGTGCTGTCGACACCCGCCGGACACGAACTGTCCCGGGCGCTCGAGGAACTGGACTTCATGGTCAGCGTCGACTTGTACCTGAACGAGACCACACGCCACGCCGATGTGATCCTGCCGTCGCCATCGCAGTTGGAGCGCAGCCACTACGACCTGTTGCTGTTGCAGTTCGCCGTGCGCAATGTCGCCAACTACAGCCCCGCCGTGTTGGCCCGCCAGTCCGGTCAGCCCGACGAGTGGGAGATCCTCGCTCGCCTGGCGCAGATCGCAACGGGAGGCGATCCGCACGGATCCCTCACCGACCTCGATGACACCACGGCGCGCGAGTTGCTCCAGTCGAGTGTGCGCAGTGAGTTCTCCCCGGTTCACGGACGGGACGTCGACGAGTTGTTGCGCGAGGTGTCTGCAAGTGGTCGTCGCGGCCCCGACCGACTGCTCGACATCATGCTGCGCACCGGACCCTTCGGCGACGGCTTCGGGCGGCGCGCCGACGGCCTGACACTCGATCTCCTGCTCGAACATCCCCACGGCGTGGACCTGGGGCCGTTGACGCCACGCCTGCCAGAGGTGCTGCGCAACGAGTCCGGCCGCATCGAACTGGCCCCCGAGCCGCTGATCGCCGATCTCGAACGCCTGGACCGGGTGCACGTCGACGACGACCAACTGGTCATGATCGGCCGTCGGGACCTGCGCTCGAACAACTCCTGGATGCACAACATCGGTGTGCTGGTGAGCGGTACCCCGCGGTGCACCCTGCAGATGCACCCCGACGATGCGGCGAGGCGTGGCGTCGAGCACGGCGCAGTGGTCCGCCTGGCCACGGCGACGGCATCCGTCGAGGTGACACTGGAGGTGACCGACAGCCTGCGGCCCGGGGTCGTCTGCCTGCCCCACGGGTGGGGTCACGACCTTCCCGACACCCGGCTGACGGTGGCGTCCGGGCAACCGGGTGTGAACAGCAACCTGCTGGCCTCACCCCGGTCGCTCGATCCGTTGTCGGGCACTTCGGTGCTGAACGGCTTCGCCGTGGAGGTGTCGCCACTGGTCCCGGCCTGACCTCGCCCGGCGCAGCATCGCCCGTTGTCCCCAGGGCGGCCGGGCAATTCACACCCCAATTCACATGGTTGTCCACTTCCGTCCCACAGGGCACCGCCCGTAGGGTGACTTCGTCGGCCGTGATGCCGGGAATGCGGATGGTCGGAGGTCCGACACGCCGGGGGTTCGACCCTCGGTGGGCCGATGTGGGGTCATCCCTCCTGCGTCCGCGCATCACGGCCGACCGTGATGGTCCGATCGGACAAAGTCGCCGGAGAAGATTGACATGGTCGTAACTACAGTGGTGTAATCCACCCACTGCTAGTGGGTGTGTCACCACGAGTGGTCGAGTGACCACAACATGTTGTGGTCACCTACGTCGCACTGGTTCGAACGCACGCACGCCGCCCACCACTCGCCCACGAAGGAGAACCCATGTCCATCGCCCCGGACCGCCTCGCCATCGGCATCAGCCGGTACTTCACGACGCCCGGTGTGCACCCCTATGACGAGGTGGTGTGGGAGCGGCGCGACGCTCGGATCACGAACTGGAAGAACGGCTCGGTCGCCTTCGAACAACTGGGTGTCGAGTTCCCGGTCTCGTGGTCGCTGAACGCAACGAACATCGTGGCGCAGAAGTACTTCCGCGGCACGGTGGGCACACCGGAGCGCGAGACCTCGCTGCGCCAGGTCATCGACCGCGTCGCCGACACGATCACCCGATGGGGCATCGAGGGCGGCTACTTCGTCGACGACACCGAAGCCGAGTCGTTCCGTGACGAACTGAAGTTCATGCTCGTCACCCAACGGGCTGCGTTCAACAGCCCGGTGTGGTTCAACATCGGGGTCAAGGGCGTGCCCCAGCAGGCGAGTGCCTGCTTCATCCTGTCGGTCGACGACACCATGGACGGCATCCTCAACTGGTACCGCGAAGAGGGCGTGATCTTCAAGGGCGGCTCGGGTTCGGGGATCAACCTCTCCAAGATCCGCTCGAGCTACGAGCTGCTGCAGGGAGGTGGCACGGCGAGCGGCCCGGTCAGCTTCATGCGCGGAGCCGATGCCTCGGCGGGAACGATCAAGTCGGGTGGGAAGACCCGGCGTGCCGCCAAGATGGTCATTCTGAACGCCGACCACCCCGATGTGGAGGAGTTCGTGTGGTGCAAGGCCCGTGAGGAGCGCAAGGCGCGCGTGCTGCGCGACGCCGGTTTCGACATGGACCTCGACGGATCGGACGCGTTCTCGATCCAGTACCAGAACGCCAACAACTCGGTGCGCCTGACCGACGAGTTCATGGAGGCGGTGCGCGTCGACGCAGCGTGGAACCTGGTCGCCGTCACCACCGGCGAGGTGGTGCGCACGGTGCGCGCGCGTGAGTTGTGGCGCCAGATCGCCGAGGCGTCGTGGGAGTGCGCCGACCCGGGTCTGCAGTTCGACACGACCATCAACCGCTGGCACACGGCGCATGCGACAGGCCGCATCAACGGTTCGAACCCGTGCTCCGAGTACATGCATCTCGACAACTCGGCCTGCAACCTGGCCTCCATCAACCTGCTCGAGTACCTGGGTGCCGACGACCGTTTCGACGTGGCGGGGTTCGAGCACACCGTCGAGGTCATGTTCACGGCGCAGGAGATCCTGGTCGGCAACGCCGATTACCCGACGGAGCCGATCGCCGAGAACAGCCGGAAGTTCCGTCAGTTGGGCCTCGGCTATGCCAACCTGGGCGCACTGCTCATGGCGCTGGGCCTGCCCTACGACAGCGATCAGGGCCGGGCTCTGGCAGCGGCGATCACGTCGCTGATGACCGGCCACGCCTACGCCACCAGTGCCCGCACGGCCAGTCGGATGGGGCCCTTCGCCGGGTTCGCCGACAACGAGCGCTACATGCTCGACGTGCTGCGCATGCACCGTGAGGCCAGCCATCGCATCGCCGATGCCGACGTGGTGCCCGGTGATCTGTTGCTCGCCGCCCAGCAGGCCTGGGACCAGGCGGTGCGCGACGGCGAGGAGTACGGGGTGCGCAACAGCCAGGCCTCGGTGCTGGCGCCCACCGGCACGATCGGTCTGATGATGGACTGCGACACCACGGGGATCGAACCCGACCTCGGACTCGTCAAGACCAAGAAGCTGGTCGGCGGGGGCACCATGTCCATCGTCAACCAGACGATTCCCCGTGCGTTGCGGCGCCTTGGCTACACGGCGCAGCAGGTCGACGAGGTCGTGGCCTACATCGACCAGCAGAAGACCATCCTGGGTGCGCCGCACGTGCACAGCGAGCATCTGCCGGTGTTCGCCTGCTCCATGGGCGACAACACCATCCACTACGAGGGCCATGTCCGCATGATGGGCGCTGTGCAGCCCTTCATCTCGGGTGCGATCTCCAAGACGGTCAACATGCCCGAGGAGGCGACCATCGAGGACATCGAGGCCCTGCACATGCTGTCGTGGGAACTGGGCCTGAAGGCCGTGGCCATCTACCGCGACAACTGCAAGGTGGGCCAACCGCTGTCGACCACCAAGAAAGACGACGACAGCGCCCCGACGACGGTGGCGTCCGCCGTGGCGCCTGTCGAGCGCATCATCGAGAAGATCGTCCACCAACCGATCCGCGAGAAGCTGCCCCGGTCGCGTTCCAGCCGCACCATCGAGTTCCGGGTGGCCGACACCAAGGGCTTCGCCACGGTGGGTGAGTACGCCGACGGACGGCCGGGCGAGATCTTCCTCACCGTCTCCAAGCAGGGGTCGACCCTGGCCGGCATCATGGATGCGCTGGCCAAGTCGATCAGCTACGGCCTGCAGTACGGCGTGCCCATGCGGGCATTCGTGGAGGCCTTCGTGAACACCCGGTTCGAGCCCGCCGGTATGACCGACGATCCCGACATCCGCATCGCCTCGTCGATCGTGGACTATCTGTTCCGCCGCCTCGCACTCGAGTACTTGACCGTGGATGAGCGTTCGGAACTGGGCATCTTCACCCGTGAAGAGCGCCTGCAGCCCACGCTGCCCGGCGTCGAGGAGTCCGTGGTCGAGAACCTGACCGGTATCGACGCCGTGTCGGACCCCAAGAGCATTCCGTCCGCCTCGGAACTGGCGGCACAGATGGCACGTGAGGCCACCACGCCTCCTGCGCACGGCTCCACTCGGTCGGCCGGTACGGGCATGATGTGTTCGACCTGCGGGTCATCGAACATGCAACGGGCCGGGGCCTGCTACGTGTGCGGCGACTGTGGGTCCACCTCGGGCTGCAGCTGA